>Ga0209777_10007910_pt1 | contig 11703 bp, 19 predicted proteins | sample FrelakmetHBP12HB_FD_187147 | JGI IMG/M metagenome (GOLD analysis project Ga0209777, IMG submission 187147) | Freshwater lake sediment microbial communities from the University of Notre Dame, USA, for methane emissions studies -HBP12 HB (SPAdes)... | ecosystem: Environmental > Aquatic >...
TCGAAATAAAACAAAAGCGGACACACTAATAAACCAAAATTAATTGATTTACTTTTGTTTCCGCTCTATGTAAGAGTTTGGACTATTAAATTGTTAAGGCATTCTAACAAAAGCCAGAACCTTTGTCAAGTCCTTCTACTTATTATGACGAGATTTCGGGCATTTTGTTACACTTTTTCTTCCAAACTATGTTATTCGAGCCTATTTGCATTAGTCCATCCTTATTAAAATACAATATCAACTTTCCATTTCTTATTTTATGTATGCCCGCAGCTATCAATAAAACAAAATAATTCTTTAATATTTCCGCCTCATTCTGCGGCATATTCTCTATTTCCATTTCAATTTTAGATTTGACTAATTGCATTTTAAAATCCCAAATCTGGGTAATATGGCAAGACTGGAGATGTAGCTGAAACCATATTAGGTTTTATTGGGTTATAAGAAAATATGGCATATCTATCAGCATCGCATAAATGGTCATTAAACTTAACTGGTTCATCTTTTGATTCTTTATCTTCTTGCGGCTCATCATAATGATACATTGACCACTCGTCTATTGTTTCTTTGCAATTATTAAATATCCATATCCGCTTTTCTCTTATGAGTTGCTGTATTAAACTTATACCGCCCTTAACATCTTTATTTGTTTCCATTACTGGCAATCCTGCTCTTCTAAATTCCTCAATCCTATCTGGCTCTGCGGGATCTGGATATACCAACGTTGCGTGATGTTCAACTAATTTATTCTTTAACACCTGTGCTATCTCTGCTGTTGTCCTGTGAGATTGCTTCCACTCATCAGCTTTATACCAATTCTTCTCATAATAATACCAAACTGATATTGCCGCCGGATTCTCATAACCCCAATCTACACCAATAATCCTTGCTTCTGCTTTACCCATAATATCTTTGGGGTCTATTATTTGTTCTGCCGGTATATCCCAAACCAATCCTGTCATCTTCTCAAACTTTCCTTCATATCTGCGCGCAAACTCTTCTGGCCTTAATCTTGTCCTTTCTTGCTCATAGAAATCTTTAGAAAACCTATAATTATCTATTGAGCGCCAAGTATAGAATGATAATGATTTATCTTTACCATCTCGCCAAGGAATAAAAAACTCTTTATAAAGCCAACCCATATTGTATGGTGTTGTTGTAATGAATATCTGCCCGCCAGTCATTGAAACCCTTGACCTTAATATAGTCCAAGTTAAAACCGAAGTCATTCCGCCCTCATCTAACCATATCCAATTAGCTGTGATACCCTCAATACCCAGTGGACTATCCGCTGACCTGACATAAACTATACCGCCCCAAGGCAACGCTATCTCGCCTTTCTGTTCTTTATAATACTTTCTGAATTGCGGCCAAATATCAAAAAACTTCCTCATTGTTGCCTGTTGAAGTATCTTGTATGTTGGCGCTACTATTACCCCCGTACCCTTGGGAAACTCTGATATCTTTAACCCCGCCCAATAACAACCTCCGAATGTCTTGCCCGACTGAACACCAGCCACTGCTGCACAAAATTGAGTCTTGAAATTAACCGCATCAAATTGAGTGGGGAATAGCTTAACCTCCAATTCCTGTTGTTTCTGTGGTTCCTCTGTCATCTTTTACTATTTTAACTATAAATGGCAAATCTAAATTTCCACTAATCTCTAATCCTTGCGCTGGTTTGCCCTCTAACATCTGCCAAGTCAGTGGCTGATACTTCTTAATCAAATCCATCATAAACCTATCCCCTTCTGTTGGGTTATCTTCCAAATACTTTCTTATCTGTTCTTTAATGGTCTTTTCCTTTGGTCTGCCCGCCGGATTGCCTGATTGTCCTGGCTTCCAAGGCTTAAGATTATCAGTGTTTTTCCATTGTTTATCAATAGGATTTACTTCTTGTATATCATCCATAATAATATAGCTATTATTGCTCCGCCGACCAACTTGGAGAGCTGAATTATCAATTCGACTTTTGATAAATTATTTTGTATTCTCATATATTTTCCACAATATCCAGCAGATATAAATTATTACCGGTATTATCGCGAAGAATTCGGGATGCCAATAATCATTTACTTTTAATATCCTCTTTTTTATCTTCATTATAATTTCTTTAGTTCTTTTGTTACTAAGTCCCTATAAGCATTACCTCCTTCTATTTTATCTTCCATTGCTTTGATTTCTTGATCTATCCCGCCGATTTGCTTTTCTTCTTTAGGACTGTATTTCCCGACCATTTGGTCAGACATAGTTTGGGCATCTACTTCAAGTTTTGCTTTTTTACCCTCCAAATCCTTAATTTTATCTATATCTATTGGTGTTTTTTTATTTTCTATCGCGATCACATCCCCCAAAGCCTTTATGGCTTCAGATATTTCATCAAACTGCCTTCTTATGCCCTCTCTTATATTTTTAAGGGTGATTATCCTTAATTCTACATTCCAATTACCCTCATTTATTTTATTTATTAAATTAAGATAGAATTTCTTTTTTTTGGTATTCATTTTGTCTTTGACAATAAAGATTTAAATGGCTATCTTTTTTAATACAATAACCCATTAAATCGTCATAGTCTTTAATTTTAATTATATCCGGGCCGACCAAAGAATAATCCGGAATTACGAATATGTTGAACCCTTGATTTTGCAACAGCTCGATCATTTCTCTCGGAGAACAACCCATGCTATCTATCAATAATGGAAAGAACTCAATAAACAACTTTATATTGTGGTTTCTTTTTAATGTTTTCTCCATTCCCTTTAAGACAAATAACTCTGAACCCTCTACATCTATCTTGACTACATCTACTTTACCTCCGACAATGTCGTCTATTGATGTTGTTTTAACCTCATAAGATTTGATAGTTCCTTTTGTTTCCCTGTATTCTTTAATGCCCTTTTCTTGGTTTAGTGTGTTATGCCCCGAATCATAGGGGCAAACAAATAGTATTGCTTTGCCCGATTTGTCAGAAACCGCCTTATTATAGGTGGCTATGTTTTTAAATTTATTCAGTTTTATATTATGTGTTATATAATCAAAGTTCTTTTTCTCTGGCTCAAAACATATCACTCTACCACATAACTTACTTGCCAACAAAGAGAAGTATCCCATATTAGCGCCAATATCTAATACAGTATCTCCCTTTTTAACCGTTTTCTTGAATAATTCTGTCGTAGCCAATTCGTGAACCCCATTTATTGCATACACATAAAACGCCTCTAAAAAACTATAATCCTGTTCTTTGGGATTAATTGCCATTTTAAATCCTTGCACTTTAGCAACCCATTTCCCTTTGAGTTTATACCTGACATATAATCCATATAATCTTTTTCTTCCCGGTATTAGTCTGTGCAACCCATATTTAGTTATGATTTTTATAATATTCCCCATTTTGTTAATTGGCGTCCTACCGCCTGTCTTAATGTTTTTAATATCGACTGGTTTCTATAAGTTAATAAATAACCCCGCGAATAAATCAATATCCTTCTGTTTACGAATGGCTGTTTTTGTATTTCTTCGATAGTGTCTTTGTGGAATAAGTCATCGCTATCTATCCTTGTGATGTAAATAGTTTTCAATTGTGTTTTTTGCATATTTAACTACTTTATAAAGCCTGACTTTCAGCAAGAATAAGCATATCCATCTCTTAACCAATAATTGTATCTCACTTAATTCCCCAACCATTGCAAATTTGACCCCAACATCAAGCCCAAAGTCTTTCATTATCTTATTGCCTTCTTCCCACGAATAAATATGCCCCCGATAGGGGTGCCACCAGTTTGTGCTTATGTTCTTTTGGTGGACTACTACACAATAATGATGATCCGGCAACTGAATAGGATTGAATAGTCTTATTACATCTTCGTGACTCTTTGAGTTGCACATATAATCAAAATGTTTCTGTGGGTCAAAGAATGTTTCAATCGGAAACATAATAGTGTAAAAGGGCGGGTTGATAATAGGATTCCAATCGGCCACTCGTTGTGTTTCATCTGATAGAATATAGCCTTTATCGTGGACAAGGATATCCCTTTCTTTTAGTTTTTTATCGGCCACCAATTCCAAATCTTTGGGGTGCAAGACATCATCGGAAGAATGGCAAGTTTCATAAATACATTTCTCATCTTTGAGAACACTTCTTAATTGGGGCAGAATAACCCTTAATCTGTCTAATAAGTTATCATTTTGATATTTGTCATCCCATATCGGTATCCCGCCAAAAGTTATAATGAATTTAAAATCGGGTATTTTTCTCAAATAATCCCTAAGCCCAATTAACAAGGGGTTGGTTCTTTCTTCTTCTCTCACGCAAATCCAAGTGATAAAATCCTTATTTGTTTGGTTTAGTAAAGACTTCAATGTAAATCGCTTGAATAAATCTATTCTATATTTGAACCATTCATCTCCACGATAACCATTGTGTAATCCTAACCCTGTCATAGGAACCATTATTAGATGTAGAAAATCTTTTTTCATCTTATACAAGTTATGTAATAACCCAAATTATACCAAAGGGGTTGTGGCCATAACTCTTTTGAAATCTTATAAAAGTTAATGAATTTAAAATTGTTATCCAATAAAGCCTTCTCGTAATCCCTTGATTCCCATCCTTTAAGTTTTGTTCTTAATTGCATTATTTTTGATTTTGTGTGAAGTTCTACAAAAATATACTTGTTATATCCCACCCGGCGAATTTCTCTTAATACCCTGGTAATCTTGTCTTTGGAAATATAAATCATTGCGGCGTCCGTTATCACTAAGTCAAAACTATCTCCATTAAAAGGAATGGCATCGGCCGCGCCGACCCTAAACTCAAATTCTGGTAATGGTATGTCCCTATAAAGAACTCCTCCAGCCGTTTCTTTTTGCAGTTTTCTATATGGGTGTTCTTCGTAATCTTTCTCTATCGTCGAGTAATACTTGCCGGGAAATTCTTTCTCAAATATCTCTTTTGCTATCCTAATAGCGCCCTCATTTATATCGCAACCAGCAACTTTGACTTCGGGAAATTCTTTTTTAATCAGAAAAAGGTTTGCCCCAATTCCACACCCCACCTCTAAAACACTCTTAACCGGATGCTCCCTTAAAACCTGAAGAATAAACTTCCTATGGGGATGGTCTAAAATAGCATTATTGATTTGTTGATTTTTCCAAAAATCTTCGTGGTCTTTAGTTTTTGAGAAAAGGGAACTGATTGACATTTTTTCGATAATATTTACTTGCTGTTATATTCGGCTTTGTTTTATTTCTTAAATCTTTTAATAATTTAATAAGTTCTTCCTCTGTTTCGTAACTATCTATCATTGGATATTTAATCCTACTTATCGGATACTGCCCCATTAAAACTGATTTTGCTATTATCTCACTAAATCCATCGTGTTCGTTGGGTCTAAACCCGCACTGGTAATTCTTAATCTCTTTATTAAACTGCTCATTTGAAACCCTTTTATGCCAAACTATGTTGTCCCGACTTTTCCTATATGGCTGATCAACCCCATAAGCGTGGAATGTTATCTCTGGGCATAGCCAAGATAATTTTCTTATCAAATCAAATCCATATTCTTTTTCTCTGCCCGTGTTGGCACTTAAATATACTTGTGGTTTTTGCGAGGGCTTAAAACAAATTGGAAAATCATTTATATCCTCTAAAAATGTAGGTCTTATTTCCGCCTTTATCCCTACGCCATTCAGTTCTCTTTGTTCTACTTCGTTTTCACAATAACATTCGGTATTTTGGAATAACGCATAAACCGGAAAATGGCTATTAATTAAACTAATGACATCGCTTCCCGCCCAAACTATAATCTTTTTACCGAGGTGCCTTAAAAAATGGAGGTAATCCCCGATATGATACATCCCGAAGAACACCACAGGTTGGAATATATCTTTCGGCCATTTATATCTTTCCGATTTCCAAGTCTTTTCGGCTTTTTCCCTGAAATTTATAATACTGGAACTAACACATAATTTCATTTGATTATCCAGAACTTACCCCTTTTGATTGCTTTTGATTTTTCTTCTAGGGTCATAAGTTCCTCTGTTATTTTTTCCCCTTGTTTCGCCCCGATTATTTTAATTGGAACATCTCCAAATTTTTCTATTAAAACTTCTATATTATTATCCGCCAACTGTCTGCATAATTCCGAGCCAATACTTCCTGCCGCGCCAGTTATTAAAATTGTTTTATTTCTCATTTATTTTGTGCGCCGGATTTCCAACAACAGTTATGTCCGACTCTACATCATCAACCACAACAGCTCCACCCCCAACCATAGCCCCCTCTCCTATTGTCACTCCGGGGATAATTGTGGCATTCATTCCCACACTCGCCCCCTTTTTGACAAGTGTTTTTATATGATTTTTTTTACCAGATGGAGGGTGTAAATCATTTCCAAAACAGGTATGTGGCCCTATAAAACAATTATCTTTTATGGTTACCCCATCGGGAATAAAAGCAAATGCCTGTATTTTGACGTTTTTCCCTATTTTAACATCCCGCCCAATCCAAACTGGTGCGTGTATTGTGCAACCTTCCCCTATATCTTTAGTAAGTATTATTGATAGTTCTGGATGCCAAATCATATTTTTATTTGCAGTTTTTCTGCCACCTTTATGCTTTTTAATGCTTCTTCTGGACCGATTCCTTTGCCCGCCATAATATCTTCATAAACTTTGATATGCAGGTTTTCTGATGTTTCAACGTTATATTCTTTATCGTTTATTTTTAGAATTCTTTGTTGTTTATCTTTATCGGCTTTTGAAGAAAATAATATCCCGCAATTATAATTATTTCTTTTAAAACTACCAATACATTCTCTTGGTCCTGCAATAATCGGATTAATTTCGGTTGGTTCTCCGAATAAATGAATAACTAAATCAATATAGTGGATAGCGAGGTTGAACAATATCCCGCCAGACTTCTCATCTTTACCCTTCCAACTTTCAAACCACTCTTTGTCCCTATGAACAAGAACCTTTATTGTTATCTTTTGATACTCTTCTTTTTTTATTTCTTTTAAAATCGGCAGATGCCGTAATTGGAGGATTGTATAAATTTCGCCCTTTCCTATCAAACTCTCGCATTGTTTCGAATCTGTCACTAATGGTTTCTCGCAGATTACTTTCTTTCCCATATTTTCCGCCCCAATAATCTGCTCATAGTGCATATAATTCGGAGTGAGTATCACAACCCAATCAGCGTCATCTATTTTTTCCACTATTTCTCCACCGATTTTATCTATTGCCTCTTTGTGTTTGGGGAATATAAACCCCCGACCCATAATATAGAATTTCTTATTCATAGAACTCCTTTATCGTATTTATAACTAACTTAATTTCTTGGTCTGTTAATTCCGGCGCTATCGGTAGCCTCAATGCTGTTGAACCGATATATTGAGTATACGATGGAATACTATACCAATTTGGGAACTTATATTTATCAATTATGGTTTCTATTCCCCGCTTTTTAAGGTATTCGTATAATCCATCCATTTTATTTTGAATAATAAAATCTTGCCATACGCGACCAGGTGTATCCGGTGGTAATTTCAAACCATTAATTCCCTTAAGTCCATCTAAATACATTTTGGCTATTTCCGCCCTTCTTTCAATCGCGCCTTGAAGATGTTTAAATTTAACATTTAATATCGCCGCCTGAAGATTATCTAGTCTTGAATTAAATCCCTCAAACTCATTCTCTGGCTTTCCTCCGTGATTTCTTAATGCCCTTAATGTGTTGGCTATTCTCCAGTCGTTAGTAGTTATTGCCCCAGCATCTCCATAAGCACCGAGCATTTTAGCCGGATAAAAACTAAAACATCCTGTCAGTCCAAAAGACCCTGCCATTTTATCTCCTCTTTTAGCCCCTAAAGCCTGTGCAGCATCCTCAATAATTGTCAGGTTATATTTCATCGCTATCTTTAATAGTTTATCCATATTACATACTGATCCGGCCAAATGAACGGGTATAATGGCTTTTGTTTTTTCCGTGATATGATTTTCCACATCATCCATATCCATTAAGAGGTCTGGACCGACATCAACCAATACCGGGATTGCTCGGCGATGAGTTACCGCTTCTATCGTGGCAAAAAATGTGTGCGCGGGGACTATCACCTCATCTCCGGGATCGACTAATACCTTTACTGAAAGAGCAAGTGCATCTGTCCCCGAATTAACTCCTATGGCATATTTAGTCCCCACATAATCAGCAAGAGTTTTCTCAAATTCTTCTACATCTTTTCTTAAAATTAAATCCCCGCGATTAAGAACATCTTGGATCGCGGCATCTATCTCCTTTTTTATTTTTTTATATTGTAATGGGAAATTAACGAACTTTACTTTTGTTTGTTGTTGCATAGATTTGATAAAATATTTGTAAATTTACTATTTAATAATTTCAAATTAGGAATAACACAATGTCCCCCGATTTCCCTCATAATCGGAACTAAATTCGGTCTATGGTATTCCGGCTCATTCAATCTGTCGAAGCCATCATTATAAACATTCGTCCATATTGTCCAAGCCTCAAATGGAACATTATTTTCTTTGCATAGTTTTTTAACCTCTTTTGTGTATTCAACACATACCCCGTAATATGTAGTATCTAATATCTTCATCAGTTCTGTGGTTTTAGAATCATCAAATAAATAAACCCTTACCCCGACTCTTCTGAAATAATCGGCCACCTCACTCGCTTTTTCCCCCGCTATAAACTTTGTGAATGTTTTTAATGATTCCAAAATAAATGGGTGTCGGCCAAGAACTGGCGAATGGATAGCATCGCACTTTTTAGATGTCCCCACCGGAACGGTAGAATGGATAATAATATATTTTGGCTTGTATATCGTTTGGTATCTTTTGACATCTTTAATAAAGTTTTCGCCATAAGGAAAAGTTATGTGTAGAATATCTACATATCCGATATCTTCATTAAATTCTTTATCTCTCAAATATGTCTCATATTGATAAGACAACAATTCATAAAGCGCTTTCCCTATTTCTCCCGCCCCGCAAATAATTGATTTCATTTTAGTCTTATATATTTTAAAAATTTTAATTGTTTATCTATTACCTTTAATATTTTATAATCCTCGTTGTCTTGAATCACGTGGGTATAGCCAAGAAAGTTATACTGTGGCCCCGCTGTTCCGACCAATGTAACATCTAACTTCTGGTGGAATATATCATCCCTTATCTGTTCTAATGCCCTGAATATCAGAAAAGTTGATGTTGAATAAACATACACCTTTTTTCCCATTAAAGCAAGTCCACAAGCTATCCCCACCATTGATTGTTCTATTATCCCGCAATTTATAAATCTATCAGGAAACTTCTCTGCAAATTTATGTAAAAATCCATAACCCAAATCACCGGCCAGTAACCAAACCTTTTTATCTTTTTCGGCCTTTTTAATCAGCCAGTTGCAAAATTGCTCGCGAGTAAGAGTCCTCATCTAAGTTTTTATAATGCCAATTATTATTATCTTCCATAAAATCTACGCCCCAACCTTTTTTTGTTGCAATACAATGAAATCCATTTTGTATTAAAAAACGATACGGCAAATCCAAAATATCTTTAATTTTTCCGCACGCCTGAAATCCATTACAATCCACATAAATTATCAAGTTATCCAATTTGTGTTGTTTCTTAAAAAGAAGTGATTCCCAAGTGGTGCCCTCCTGTAATTCCCCGTCTGACATCAAAACATAAACGTTCCTATTTTTATCCGACAACGCCAAACCACAAGCAATTGGAAGCCCATGCCCCAATGAGCCGCTATCAACCAATACTCCAGGAACTTTCTTACTGGCTAGTGGATATTTTTTTAAATAATCAACTACTTTCTTTTTCGGTATTACCCCTATTTCTGACAAGGCCACATAAAGTGCGGCCGCGCCACTTGCTTTTGAGAATATAAAATAATCACTCGGCTTCATTTTGGAAAAAATATCCATTATAATATCAATACAAGATAAAGCACTACCTATATGACAGGCCTTGGCCTTATAACTTGCAGTGAGTATTTCTCTCCTTAACCTATTATTAGCTTTACAAATGTGCGCCATAAAATTTTAATATCTAACCAAAAGGATTTATTTCTCGCATAATATAAATCTAATTTCCTTTTCTCCGGCATAATATAATCTTCGTAATACTTATCAGGGTCTTTCTGCCCCCGTAGTCTTTCACCCTCGTTAATGTCGTAAAGCGTAGCAAGGCCTATAATTCCCGGTTTTGTAGCAAGAACTTCGGGTGGTATCGTATTTAAATACTGTGGCACTTCCGGTCGCCAACCTATAAGTGTCATATCACCCCTCAAGATGTTCCATATCTGCGGCAACTCATCTAATCTCCATTTACGCAAAAACCTTCCTATTTTTGTGATTCTCGAATCATCTTCTGCAGTAGATAGACTACCCTCCTTAGTAGTCATCGTTCGGATCTTGAAAAGCAAAAATATCTTTCCGTTTTTTCCTACTCTTTTTTGTCGGAATATTATGTTCATTTTCTAATTTTTTAATTATGTCTTGGATTTTATAAATCGGCAGTGATTCGTGTTTTTTTTCAAGTTGTCTTATTTCTTCAAGCCACATTTTGCCCCTTTTAAAGAGTATTTCAGCGTTGATTATTTCTCCGTGAAATCCGTGAACCATACTGTGACATTTTTTACAAAGAAAAATTAAGTTTTTTGGGTGATAGCGAAGGGTATTGCTATGGCTTTTTAATACAAAATGATGCATCAACTCAAATTGCTCACCGCAACCCTCACATTTTTTACCAGGAAACTTATCTCTATAAAAACTCTGAAGCATATTATCCGCCACTAATAACATTTTTTTTCTGGGATTATTACTCCGCTTTCTTAATCTCTTTTTTTTATTCATATCTTTGTTTCTTATCCATTAAGATTGGTTTTATAATAATATCTCTTGTCTTAATCTTTGTTTAGCGATTTTACAATACTTCTCTTCTTTTTCTATTAAGATATAGTTTCTGCCCGTTTTTTTACAAGCTACTCCAGTTGTGCCACTACCTGCGAATGGGTCAATCACACTTTTACAATCTCTAAAATAAGTTTCAAGTAAATACTCACATAACCGTATAGGTTTTTCAGATGTAAATAACTGTTTGGGTTTTTTGTAATTTGGTTTCAATGGTTCACCCCTAAATCCTTCTATGTTGCCAGAAATATGATACTCAATAACTTTAGTCTTTATAGGTTCAGAAATCCAAATTAAATCTGCTTGATTTAATCCCTTTTTATTTTTAGTAAATTCTTTTTTCATCCAATATGCTTTTCTGTTCCATACAATCCAACCTTCTTTTTTCGGCAAATCAAAGAATTGACCACCAAAGAATAATTGCTTTTTACTTATACGAAATATCTCATCAAAATATTCCTTTCTTGGCACTTTATCCCATTCGGCAGTTGTAATTCCATAAGGGGGGTCGGTGAAACAAAGGTCAATACTCTTATCTGGCATCTCTTTCATAACTTCCAAGCAATCTCCGCAGATTATAGTATTTAGTTCCATTAAGATTGGTTAAGGGTTTGTAATAGTTTATTTAATGCCTCAATAATAGGGTCATCTTCGGCACTTGGATTCCTCATCAAAATTGCTATCTTTTTTTCTATTTCCCCAATAAGTTCTTTTCTGGCTTCTTTTCTTACTATTTCAGCCAATTTTCGGCTCATAAATT
>Ga0209777_10007911_pt1 | contig 11703 bp, 7 predicted proteins | sample FrelakmetHBP12HB_FD_187147 | JGI IMG/M metagenome (GOLD analysis project Ga0209777, IMG submission 187147) | Freshwater lake sediment microbial communities from the University of Notre Dame, USA, for methane emissions studies -HBP12 HB (SPAdes)... | ecosystem: Environmental > Aquatic >...
TATCAAGACAATACCCTGGACGTAAGGATAATCCTGGTTACGAATCGCATCTATGAGTAGTCTCCCAGTGCCCGGAATATTAAATACTTGTTCTATGATTACTGAGCCGCCGATGATCATGCTGAGATTCATGCCGAGCATTGTGACGACCGGAATGATGCCGTTCTTAATGGCATGCCGGGTAATGACCGTTCTTTCCTTAAGGCCCTTGGACCAGGCGGTACGAATATAGTCCTGGCGCATTGTTTCCAGCATACTGGACCGTGTCTGGCGTGCGATGCCGGCAATGGGATAAACAACTAGACAGGCAACAGGCATAATGAGCCGCCGGGTACTAAGCCAGAAATCCGTAAAAGGTGATGTATATCCCTGTATCGGTAGCCATTTTAAATATAGGCCGAAGAGATAAATCAGCATCACGCCGATCCAGAATGTCGGCAAGGTAATACCGATGTTGGCGATGGTCGTTATGGCGGTATCTAAAAACGACCCGCGCCGGACCGCGCAAATAACACCGACCGGAAAACCGATTATTATACCGATAAAGAAAGCCAGGAGGCCTATGTATAATGATATCGGTATACGATGTATGATATCACGTTTTACCGGGATATGACTGACGAGCGAAGTGCCGAGATTGCCGTGCATAATATCTTTTACCCAGTTGTAATACTGAACCGGTAACGGGTCAAGTAATCCGTAATCCTTTCTGATTTGATTGAGTTGTTCTTCAGTATAGACTGATTGCTGAGATGAGGTCAGCATCAATTGAATAGGATCGCTCGGAAGTAAGCGCATACATAAAAAAACGAGGATGGTAACTATGATGAGCACGATTACAGCCAGACCTAACCGGCGAATAATATAGGTTATCATTACTTGCTCCCGATACGATAAACATCATTCCGGAGTTTCCGGTCCACTCTTTTTGGGATTAAAAACCATAGTACTGCCTGGCTGCCAGCGGCAGCCAGGCAGTATGTCAACCATTAGTTACTTATCGAGCCAGACTAATTCGGTATTGAACAAGCCGCTGAAACTTCGATGGAACACACCTTCAATGTGTACATATTTTTGTGTTGCTATTACGCCAGCGGCGGCGTAAGCCTGGATAATCAGGCACTGGTCTTCCATCACTTTGAAAACCGCTTTTGTCTTTGCTAAATCGAAGGTAGGAGCGTTAACAGCGGCATTATAAGCGGCCACATATTCCGGAGAAAAATACCAGCTGCCGGCTTTCGGCCTCGTGGGATTGTTTGAGAACAGCAGGAAAGCGTTCCAGTTTACGATGCCGCCGGTAGGTTCGACATACATTACGGAAACCGGTATACCGGCTGCTTCGTCCGGCATATATTTAGGGGCGTCAGGGAATTCCACATCGGCAGTAATACCGACCGCCGAAAGTTGCTCGATGTATGCCTGGATTATATCTTTATTAATACCGGTAGGAGCGCATATGAATGTCATATGGAAACCATTAGGATACCCTGCCGATGTCAGGAGTTCCTTGGCTTTTGCTACGTTATAGGTGCGTGCGCCCTGATAATTGGGGTCATAATACGGGGTATCCTGGGCGCCCACTTGATATGGAGCTTTCCAAGCGCCATAGCTGAAAGCCTTAGCTACCGCTTCTTTGTTCATGGCATATTCAAAAGCTTCGCGGACTTCCTGCTTGGAAAACGGGGAATCAGCATGGAGTGAGTCCGGTACAAATTCGATGTTAGAGGTAACGGATACGGTCGTCCCTATCGCGCCTGATGCCGCAACTTCTTGAGCATCCGGGCCCAGGGATACGGTGGCCAAATCTACTTCACCGGCCATTAGAGATGCCTTACTGGTTAAAGGGTCGGGTATGTACACGATATCGAACTCGTCCAGGTAAGGCAGTTTATTACCGTTAGCATCTTTTGCCCAGTAATTCGGGTTGCGGACGGCCTTGAAGGCGACGTCACGTTCATAGCTCTTGAAAATGTAAGGCCCGGTGCCAACCGGATTATCCCGTAGCCAATCCTTGCCACCGTTATCGCCGCCATGGGCATCATAGGCTGCTTTTGAAGCCATCCAGGTATCTACCGAATCCGAGTACCCGCCAAGGCCGCCACCTATCACCGTATTACTTATCGGGAATGCAGCATTACACTTAACGGTATAATCATCGATGAAATCAACCGATGTCCAATATGCCCGGTGGGAAGTGATGAAATTATCCAGATTCCACTTGGCGACCGTAGCATTAAAGTCGCTGCCATCACTAAACTTAATGCCTTTGCGCAGGTTAAAGGTGACAGACATAAGGTCAGGGGCAACCGTGTATTTTTCCGCCAGCCAGGGGATGATGTTTCCTTTATCATCACCACGCAGCAGCGGTTCATATATCAGCTGAACTTGGGTAGGCGTACCCACAAAGAGTTCCGGGATCCAACCGCCGGCATTTTCTATGGTATAACCCAGACAATATCTAAATGTGCCGCCATATTTAGGACCGGCTGGGGCGGCTGTAGTTGTGGGCGCTGTAGTTTTGGGCGGTGTGGTTGTGGGCGCTGTAGTTTTGGGCGCTGTGGTTTTGGGCGCTGTGGTTGTAGTTGTGGATTTTGAGCAGCCTACAAACAGGGAAACACAAAGTACGAGAACTAGACACAAAAAGATCGCTTTTTTCACTATTTTCCTCCTATTTTTATTTTAAAACGCGTAATTTCATATAAAGAGGTAAATTCGTATGTGTAAGACTGAACATTAGATCATTCTTATTGTTTTACCTCCTATTAAATTTATATTTCCTTAGAAATCCTATAAATAGGGAGTTTATTTTCTGTAATATAACTGGTTTGTATCCCTCAGCTATCTACGAATTTGGTGATACTTTGAAAGAGACAGATATTATCTGCATACCGGTTTATACCGGTTAGTGTATTAGTTTTGTCAGAATTGCCCCTCGTAAATACGAAGACCCGAATGTATACCCTGATATGCCTCCAGAAACAAAGATGTTAATATCTTCAGGGGCTAAAACTACAGGGACTTTCCCTCCCGGTTTTAGGGCTTTTTCAAAAACAGGTATGCGTTCCGTTGGAATAAGGCCAGCTCCGAAGAATATATTGCTCTTGTCAGCAATCCTGGTTTTTATACCCTTTACCTCCTCCTCGCTTAAGTCTTCGTATGGTACCATGGTGCTTTCATATATATGGTCCCGGAAACTTTTAATGGTGAAACCTCTGCTTTGCATTGCTTGAGCCATCTCTGGATGAAGTACAATGATATGTGTTGAAGGGTGAGCTCTAAAGCCTTTCCTGGGATCAAATAGGAATATTCTACGGTCATTCGCCACGTCTTTAATAATTTCACTTAAGATTTCGTCTTCAGACCAGGGCAGCACCGTTCCCCCGCCAAAAATCCTTGTACCCATTACGGTAGCGACGGTAACGCAAGAATCGTCAGCTTTGAATCCCCGGTTTACATGGGCGGGCTGCCATGGACTTAACTCTTCGTTTTCGGCCATTACGTAAAATGTATGCGAAGATGGCCGGCCAATTAATGCCAGGTCGTGCTCGCCTGGCCACAGGTTACCGATATTGGTCAGGCATAGTCTAACAGCGCGTCCAATAGTATTATTGGCCCGCCATCCATGGCCCAATAATCCTATCCCGGAATTCATATTTATTTTCTTCCCGATAGGCCCGCTTACGACTAGCAAAATAGTGAAAGAACCCTCCGATGTGAAAGCATGAGGAGAGAATTTTTTGTCAACCAGGCTTTCCATAGCGGCAATTATCACCGGCAGATATTCCGGTTTGGCTCCGGCCATGACCGCATTTATCGCAATCTTTTCAACCGTGGCAACCCCAATTTCAGCGAGACTATCCGGTGAAGTAACCGTGCCAAGTCTTTCACTGGGTGACCGCTTAGTCCCGGTAAGCATTAGCTTCACAGCTTCCGCAGTGGGAGGTATTAAAGGCAGTCCGTCTCCCCAGTGATTATCGAGATATAACTGGTTGAATTTCTCAAGCGCGCTCTCAATACTCTCTGCGGTAATGGTGACCGGTTTAGACATCTCTTCCTTTGGCTTTGCCTTAGGATTTTTTTCCTCTGATGTCAGCGGCTTCGTCAGGGCTTCGATAATAGCATCAATAGTATTCTCGGCAATAGACTGTAACCTTTCAGCACTTACCCGGTTAGGGTAGTATTCTGCACTTGGTAAGGTTACCATACGTACCCCAGGCAGTCCCTGTGCATATGCCGATGCTCTTGAGTGAGGAACAAGATGACTAGCAAAGATTACCACCCCGGGTTTACCGAGTTTTTCCACCGAAACTGTTCTGGCAGTGCTTTCCCAGGCGCCGATTCCTGAATCTCCCACCCCGTAAACGAAAGCATCTGTTTCTTCCAGCAGTTTCTTTTCTATTCCCGCCGCCCAGTTCATCCGTAAAACCTTCGCAGTAGGGAATTTTTTCTTTAACAATTTTTCGATGTCATCAAAATAATTTTGCCCCCCCAGTTTTTCGCACCATACGAGTGCTATCCTCTTTCCTTTTAAGTCCGTAACACGGGGAACGACAAGCCCCATGATTTTTTTAGGCTCGACCAGTTCGCCCCGGGGGTTAAGACATTCCAGTGTTATTTTATTCTTCATTATTATTCTTTCCGGTACACGTATTTATATAGTCCGGTAAACACACCTTATTTCATGAGTGAATCAATATTCTTTTTTTACTTGTTGTTAGTCGTGCCTAGGGACCAATAACATATGTCATGTTGTCTCTCAAGAGATCATTGGTTGGCCGTTCCAGGATAAAGGTACCCAGGAAGTCCTTATGGGGCTCTAAAAATGGATACTGGTCATATTTTGCCCAGGCTGGTTTAGTGTACTTCGGCGGATTTTCAACCACAGCCTTGTGCCAGCTGGCATAATCGGCATACCATTGTTCGGATATTCTGGTCCACGTAGTCATACCAGAAAAGTCCATAGTGCGATAACTGAAAAAGCGTAAGAGGCCGGGTTGTTTCATGACTTCTTTGGCGTGAGTTTTAAGATACCAGTCTTCACCTTCTTCAAGTGAGCCCCCCTTGGGATATTTAAAGCAAGTAAACCAGCGTATTATACTCGTAGACCAGGGATTCAGGCTGGAGCCCATGAAGTCATCAGTAGGCACAAATGGTATAAAGCAGAAAGTGGAGTCGACAGGCCGTTCCTCCATCACTCTATCTGCTTTGGCGTAAACCTGTCCGGGTGTCGTGGTAGCTTTTTTCTCTGCGCCGGACGGAATGCCCACCATACCCCACATTTGATGGAGTAGCGGCGGATAGTCATTATAAACATGCATGGTAACACCGGTAGTATATGAGCCGTAACGGACAATATCAGGGACCATCTCAGCCGGCGGCATTACCGAATAGTATCTAACATAACGCTCTAGCCAGGGACCGATCCAGCTGATAGTCTCCGGGGCATGCTCTCTGAATAACCACCGTACGCGTGCCGGGTATTCATCAACGTTCCAACCACCGATAATGACCATTTTAAACTTCGGCATATTAATTCCTCCTCAAAAATCAATTTACCTTAGACTGTACAACGCAGGGCGTAAACTCCATCGTGGAAAGCATCCATGAATATATAGCCTCTGTTATCCACCACCACATCTTCTGTGGTTGCAATCATGGGGCCTATAGGCTGGTCGAAAAGGCTGAAATGCGGATTCTTTGGGTCCATCGGTTTTCCGAATTTCCATTTTGTCGGATTCGGTGGGATGAAGTAGGCTATCTCTTTGGGAACAAACTGGTCACTGATATCATAAACCCGCAGCCCGGCATGGAAATAACAGCAGTAGATACGGTCATTACGATCTTCCTTGGCGGGATTGCCACCCGGCTCATGCAGGTTATGAGGCCCGAAAGGCCCGGGGCAACCTATCCCGCAATCATTGAAGTTCTTGTAGGGGAATCCAGGCGGGACTTCCGGATAAGGCATGGTTGAAATGAGCGTGGGATTAGCCGCGTCAGAAACATCAACGATGCCGAATAATGCCATCGGTTGAGGCTGATTTTTTATAAGTTCTTTGGTAAAGAGCGGGAATCTTTCTCCCTCACTTGTCATGATAGCGTATGGTCGCTTTGATAGCGGTAGAATAGTATGGCATGGGGCTCCGGCAAAACCGCCCCAAAATGGTGGGTGATGCCGTAAATTACCAACGAGTTTCGGTAGGGAAATATCGGAAATATCCAGAATCACCATCCCTCCGCTGCTATAACTGAGATAAGCTAGATTGCCTAGAACATAAGGCGGTCCATGTAATCCGGGACGGTTCATATAAAATTCGAAAGGTACAGGCGGCTTAGGTGTGACATAACCGGCAAGCCATTGTTCCGGCCACCACCATCTACCTGCTTCTACAGGATTCTTGGGGTCTTTGATATCAATAATGCGATAGATCATCCCCGAGAAACCTTTACAGCTCGCGGAAAGGTGAACGTAACGCCCACCGTTATAGAAAAATCGGTGTACGCCCATCCCTTCGTCGCCGGTTGACCAATAAGACAGGAATTTTGGATTTTCCGGGTCAGTTTTCACATCCCAGATATAGATTCCTCTTTGGTGCTCTTTCTTTCCCATCGCTCCCATGGCGGTCACCATGATACCGTCAGCTACCTGGATTTTGGGAGTGCCCTGGTCGGGTATATCCGGTCCTTTCAGAAATTGAATGTAACGTGGTTTAGCCGGGTCAGTGACTTCCAGAATGGACCAGCCGTTGGCTTTATATGAGGCTGTATAGAGGTAATAACGTCCTTTAGCCTCCTGTATCGCCATCTGGAAAGGCGGCTTGTCATTCAGGTCATGGTATCCAATCTGTTCTATGTTTTTTGCATATCCTTTGTTTGCTGCCATGTCGGTTATGACCCTCCTACAAAACTAATTTATATACCTATTTTTTGGTTTTTTCGGGTTTCAAGTACTTCCCAAAAGCTTGATATTGCTTTATCTTGGCCTGAGTTTCCGGCATCGCAATTTGCGGGGTTTCTTCCTTGAAGTGGTTCATTATCCACTCCCCATGATGACGTTGTTTGGCCGTTGAGAAACGTGGATTTTTAATGTCATCCTCATTCCAAGCGACTTTGTACTTACCGCCGACATAAGAAACCTGGCCATGCGTTTGGCAAGTAGGGCAGGCTATTTCTGGTAGACCATGTTCTAGATAGAAGATGTTGCAATGGCAGACCGGGCAGGATATAGGTGCATCTTCACCTAAATATTTGACCTTTTCGTATGGTAGTTCCATTGATTTTGCCAGGTTGCATCCGATCTGCTGGCTTTTTTTAATTGCCCACTCGTTATCCGGCGTGAGTGCCGCCCCTATATCACAGCAATGATCGACCTGTACCTGATCGACTAAAGTAGAAAAGTGCTGTAAAAATAATTGAATGGTTGGCAGACCAAGACTGCTCCAGCCGTCGTAACCGGAGCCGCCCACCGATATCGCCGCAGATAACTTTTTCCGTTCATGGACCTCCGGAGTGAAAAGATGGTTCATTTTTTCACTAACACATATCAGTGTTGCGGGGCCACGCGCATGGTATACAGGAGCAGCAACGATTAAAGCTGCATCTGCAAGCATGGTATTTTCCAGAATCCAATCGGTATCATCATGAGGACATTTACGGGTTTTCCTACATGCTCCACAGGCTGTGCAGGGTAATATTTTCAGTTCTGGAGCCCGGATAATTTTTGTTTCTGCTCCTTCTTCTTCAGCGCTCATCAGCGCGGTCTTTAAGAACGTTTCGCTGTTTCCATTTTTTCTCCCGAATGATAGTCCAACGATCTTTTTTACCAAGATACTTCTCCTTAAATTACTAAATGGAATAGCAATACCAATAATTATGGAATTGCAATTCCAATTATAATATATTATTATATTTATGTTGTCAATCCCGTTTTTAAGAACATCCAAGTAAATAGGCTGTTAAGTATGAGGAGAAATGTAATAATAATCCCATGATTAAAAAAACTAATACAAAAAAACGGTCCACCAAATCAAAGAAAATAAATAAACTCTCTCAAAAAGTGGGTAAAACAACCGCGGTGCAGTCGGTTTTTCGAACTTCCAAAATTCTTAAATGTTTAGGCAATAATATAGGTTCAATTAAAGACATCGCAGAAGAGTGTGACCTTAGCATGACGACAGTGCATCGCATACTCCAATCTCTTGAGGAATCAGAACTGGCTTTTCAAGACCCAATTGAAAGTAAATATTATTTAGGGCCGCTATTTACACAATTATCAGTAACTCAAGTAAATCTTCATCGTTATCTTACTAGTCGCTCATATGAAGAGATAAATCGTTTATCAAGTCTTTTTGGTGAATCTACTACCCTTGATGTAGAAGTAGGCCTTCAGATAATCACCCTGTTACATGTTCTGGGTAAATTTAACTATGGCATGATCAACCCGGAAAAAGTCATGTTCTATAGTTCTGTATCTAAAGCGATAATGTCACAACATAGCGACGATGAAATCGAAATTATTATGGGACAATTGAAATCTCCAACCAGGGAGAGTGTTACAGATATAGAAGATATAAAAAAACAAATTATAGAAACCAGGCATCAGGGATATATCGTTTACCATGAGCCTACTGAAGGTATAACGGGTGTATCTGTACCTATTAGAAATTATATTTGCCCGGCTGCTTTGAGTGTTGTTGGACCGGAGATACGCTTGGGCCAGATTACTCCTAATATAATTGAAGAGATGAAAATAAGCGCCAGCCGTATTTCTAACAGCATTCTTAAGACCTAAAATAACGATAATATTATGATTTTACGTTAATTATTGGCGGGAAATATCACTGCCAATATTAAGATAACTAACAATAAGGGAATATTCCCGGGTAAATTCGATGTGAACACTAAAATGTGCTGGGGTGAAGTTTTGTCTTTAATTAGGCCAAAAATGTCCATGTTGAAAAATAACAATCAATTATTTTGAATGGAGATAGTCAAATGAATGATAAGGCGGCGCAGAAAAAGGTGACGTTGGAAGTTCTTAATCCACGCGGTATCCTTCAATCTGTCCCTATATCCGGGCTGACGAATCCTCGACCTCCAAGTCTGGCTGGTAAGAAAATAGCATTAATGAGTGAGAAAATTGAATCACTCCATTTCTTTGATGCGCTTGAAGAACTACTAAAGAAGAAATATCCCAACGCCACTTTTTTACGTTTTGATTCTCCAGCAAATCCAGCCCGCCCTGATAATACTGCTGAAATAGCGGCAAAATGTGATGTCTGGCTACAGGGGGTTAAGACCTCTGGGTCAAGTATCGTGGATTATGATATCAAGATGGAAAAACTCGATAAGCCCGGGGCACCATTCTGTATCGATACCTTGCTGAGCCAGCGTAAACGTCTGGCAGAAGCCAACGGTATGCCTACGTTACGTATCATTACAATACCAAGTGTTGAATATTTGAGTGCCGAGGGATACCCGGAAAAGATGAAAACGGTAGCGGCGTCTGTACTAGATGCTACTATCAGAGCTTTGACTGCTCCCCTGACCGCGATGGAGAAAAACCCGAGACCTTTCACCTATGAGTACAACCCCCTAAAATTTACTGGAGACAGCTATTCTGGAGCAGTTGAAAAATTTCAGCAATACTGTGTTGAGAATTATCTGGGAGATGGCCTGCCTGTAATACCGCCTACCCGCGAGGCCGTTGCCTGGATGATGACCGGAACCAGCCGCTCGTCTTCTGAACGAATCGGTATCCTGTCTCCGCGTAATGGCCTGGCAACTATAGAAAAAATAGCTATCAACGCCGTCATGGCGGGAGCTAAACCGGAATATTTGCCGGTCATCATTGCTGCTATTGAAGGCGTAGCTGAACCGGACTTTAACCTTTATCATTTATCTACCTCAACTGGCAGTCCAACGCCGCTGATATGGGTAAATGGGCCTATTGCTAAGGAAATAGGAATGAACTCTGGTATGGGTTTTTTGGGGCGGGGCAACCGGGCTAATAACACCATCGGTCGCGCCATCGGACTCTGTCTGATTAACATCGGCTGGCGTTTAATGGACGCCGACTCGGGATACACCGGGGATCCGGAAGGATTTTGTAATTTCACTTTTGCGGAAAACGAACAGGAAAGCCCCTGGGAATCTTTTGCCGTTGAAGCCGGCTATAAACCAGAAGAAAGCACCGTGACATTAAATGAGACCATGTCCTATAACCGGAACGGTCCGGGCGGCGGTATGAGTTCTCAAACAATGGAACAATCTCTAGATACCATAGCCAGGATGCTCATGGGTACGGGCGGAGTTATTACTAAATTGATGTTCGTAAAAAACACGCGTTACCAATTAGCGTTAAATCCCACCCTTGCCAGGCAACTGGCCAATGCTGGTTTTACTAAGCGGTCTCTGGCAAAATGGTTCTATGATAGGACATGTACTAAATGGGAGCAAATCAAACCGGAAGAAAAAGAAATTGTAATAAACATGGCGTCAAAGGGGTTTTTTCCGGGCATGAAAGTGAAAGATTTTAAACCGGGATTTGTTTCCCCCGCTTTTTATGACCCTCAATACTTAGCCATCCTCGTAGCCGGAGATGCGGGTGGAAATACCGTATTGTGGACCTCACCCGTTGGCTCAACCTCTGTCAACCCCGATCTAGCCGAAAGTGTCAAAAACCCTCCGAAACCATTTATGACTAAAGTTATACATGGAGCGACATTAACTAAAGCTGGCCGTTAGTGGTACAAAGCACCAATATCTTTATTTGGATCTACTAAGAATATCTAAACTGGTACAGGCACAAAAGAGGAGGCTACCATGAAATATAAGGTTTTAAATCCATGCGGTGTACGGGAAGTCATTAAACGAATTCCAATCAGCCCGCGCCTTAAAACCCTGGATGGTAAAACTGTTTATGTTGTCGCTCAGGACAGACCGAATTTTACGGAAGAATTATCCAAGCGGATGGCTAAAACCCTCCCTGATACCAGAGTTGTCTATCGGCGAAAACCGGGCTGGATATCGAATACCGACCAGGAGTTATGGGACGAAATATACAAAAATGCCGATGCCCTTGTTTATGGTACCTGTATGGGAGGCGGCAGCGGGATGCAAGCGGTAACCTGGGTAGAGGAAGTGGAGAAAAGAAGCATTCCTTGCGTTTACCTCGCAGGAAGTGTTTTTGAACGTGATATAGAGATGTCATCTGTGATGCGGGGTATGCCGGCCATGCGGACCGTTATCTTTAAACTGGTTGGCGAAGAAAATGTAGCCGGGGATATGCCCGATAAACAGTTTATGAGCATTGTGTCTGATATCGTTAAGTCTCTGACGGTGCCGTTAACGAAAGAAGAAAAAAGAAAAGATGACATCGTCACCAAAAGGCCACCGAGATTTGCCACAACCGGCACTTTTGACGAGATACAGGATTATTTTCTAGAACATGGCTGGTCGGATGGCCTCCCCATCGTCCCTCCCACCGTGGAAAAAGTCAATGAAATGCTCAAGTGCACCAGCCACGCTCCGAATGAAGTAGTCACAAAAATGATGTATCCTGAAGAACTGACCGTCACCGTGGAAAAAGTAGCCATTGTGGGCGTCATGGCCGGGTGCAAACCGGAATATATGCCGCTGCTCCTTTCCATTACCGAGAACTGGGGCAGCAGCCCTGTCTTTGCCCAGTCAGCGCGTTCAGATAGC
>Ga0209777_10007912_pt1 | contig 11702 bp, 13 predicted proteins | sample FrelakmetHBP12HB_FD_187147 | JGI IMG/M metagenome (GOLD analysis project Ga0209777, IMG submission 187147) | Freshwater lake sediment microbial communities from the University of Notre Dame, USA, for methane emissions studies -HBP12 HB (SPAdes)... | ecosystem: Environmental > Aquatic >...
CAACCTCGGCCATCTGGTCCGGTCGTATTTCAAAATGGACGCGCACCACGTCCAGTTCAACGTCGTCTCGGCCGATACCCTCCGCGACGCCCAGGTCCACCCGGAGAAATACCGCGACCTGATCGTCCGCGTGGCCGGATACAGTGACTATTTCCTGGATTGTTCGGTCGATCTCCAGAACGAAATCATCCGCCGGACGGAACATCAGGGTTTCTGAGCCCGGCGGCCGGATTTTCGCCTGGAACCCAGGAGGGAAGGGTCGGGCTCTTCTCCGGCCGGCTGATTTTTTTCCATTTTCCTGGAACAAAACGGCGTTTCGGGACGTTTTATTGCTGTCATGGAATAACGCCGCTCCGAGGCGGCGGAATCCGCTATAATCTTCGGTCGTATCGTCCGGACCAGGGAGGCCGAGATGGGTCATCAAGGAAAAGCGACGGTTTTCCGGGTTTTGCTCTGTGCTGCGCTTATTTTCGGGGCGATCGGCTGTTCGGGGTTCCGGAATTTTTCCATCCAAAGCGCGCCCTCTAATCCTCCGATCATAATCGACGGCTCTCTGAACGATTGGACGGGCCGGCTTTATTATGTGGGCAATGAGTTGGTGTCGGTCGGCATGGCCAACGACGGAGAGAGCCTCTATCTCGGGCTGGCGGTGGATGATCCTGATATGATCAAGCAACTCCGGAGAGCCGGCTTGACCCTGTGGTTCGATCCCCAGGGTGGGACAAAAAAAGTTTTCGGCATTCAGTTCCCCGTAAGACCGTCCGGCGGCCCGGAAGGCCGCTGGAAGGAAGGCCGCAGGTCCGGAAATCGCCCCCCGGCGGGGGGAAGGGAGATGGACAGGACCGCTCCTCCCGAGATTGGGGAGTCCCGGGAATTCAATTTCATTCACGATAAGATCACCGCCCCGATCCGCATGGAACCGGAGACAGGCATCGAAATCAAAACGGGATATTCCACCGGCCGCTTCGAATACGAAGCCCGGATTCCCCTGGTCAAAACCCCCGATCGTCCCTGGGCCGTCGGCATCGGCAATATGGGGATAATCGGCGTGGGCCTGCAAACCGCCGATTTTGACTCTCCGTCCGGAAGAGGAGGCGGGCCCGGCGGCGGCGGCGAACCCGGAGAAGGTCCCGGTGGTGGAGGCAGGATAGGCGGAGGTATGGGTGGTGGAGGCGGGATGGGCGGCGGCATGGGTGGAGGAGGAAGGATGGGCGGCGGTCACGGGATGGGCCGCGAATCCGGCAGAACGCGCGGCGAATCGGATGGCTCGTCGCGCAAGCTCAAATTATGGGCGTTCGTCACCCTTGCCAACGGATCCGGGGCGCGAATCTCCGCCCTCTGGCCTGAACAACAAAACTATTGATTAAGTCAATTGCTCCGATTTTCTTCGGGCTTCTTTAATGACCGCCGATGCGGTGGGCCTTTCGGCGTATGTTGCCGCCGTCCAGGGCACGCTCCGGGCTCCTGACGGGATGGCTTAGCCCGGCGCGAATGTCCGGATCATCAATACGGGTCTCGCCGCCTCTTCCAATCGCATACCGCAGGGAGACAATTTACGGTATGATAAAACGAGAAGGAGGTCCCTATGAAAAAAATCTCTATTTTAGCAGCCGCGATCGTTTTCCTGACTCCGACCTTCGTCCCGCCTGCGGCGGGCCAGGCTATTCAACCAGCGACGGTCTGGCAGAAGATGCCTGATTTCACCCTGCCTGTCTTTCAAGGAGGCGAATTAAAGCTTTCGTCTCTTCATGGGAAAACCGTCCTTTTAATTTTCCTGCGGGGCCTGGCGGGCGAAGGGCACTGGTGTCATATTTGCAATTACCAATATGCCGACCTGGTCGAGTGGGAAAAGACAAAGTCCGTCCGCAAAGCCGACAATCTGGAAATCCTTTTCGTTCTGCCCTACGGCCGGGAGCTGGTTCAAAACTGGGTCGATAAATTCCCCGACCAGCTGAAAGATATCGAGGCTTGGAAGAATCCGCCTGACGCCGGGATGCTCGACGAAAAGGGAAAAGCCCGGGCCGAGCTGATGCGGAGGAATTTTCCGAATGTCTATCTTTATGAAAAAGGCGCGGTGCCCCTGCCGTTCCCGATCCTCCTCGACGCCGACCGGGCGGTGACGAAGAGCCTCGGAATATTCACGACCGAGTGGGGCGGGTCGAAGATCGACCAGGACGTGCCGACGCTGTTCGTCATCGATCCCCAGGGGATCGTCCAGATGAAGTACATCAGCCAGAACACCTGGGACCGTCCCTCGGCCGCCTATCTGATCAAGTTCATCGAAAACATGGCCCGCCTTTGGGGATCCACTCCTTAAACGGGAGAAAGACTCGGCGGGTTCATCAGCGCGGAGTCAGCCTTCAATCCGCGCTTCGGTATCAGAAAAATATCCGGTGTAAAGAATCAAAAGACGATCGAAGCCTTGAGAACGCCGTCGGTCCGGTCGGCGGCCGTAGCGAAAGCCTTTGCCGCATCCCCGATTTTAAAGTTGTGGGTGGCGAGCCAGGCCACGTCCAAATGTTTTGATTCGACCAGCAGCAGCGCCCGTTTGACGCAGCGGTTCTGCCGCCGGATATTCCGGATGGCGATTTCCTTGCGGCGCAGCTGGGCGATCGGGTAGGAAATCCGGTCGCGAAGAGGGATCCCGATCTGGAAAATCCATCCGCCCGGCTTCAATAATTCGACCGCCTGTTCGATGGCTTCAGGATCGCCGGAGACCTCGAAGACGGCGTCCAGGCCGAGCGGTTCCCGTTTCAGGATTTCGGACGTGACATTCATCTGATCGGGGTTGCCGGACCAGACCGCTCCGGCCTTGCTCGCGGCGGCGGCCCGCGCGTTTGAGCGATCCGAGGCGTAGATTTTTCCGAGACCTTCGGTCTTGAGAACCTGGATCAGAAGAAGGCCGATCGGCCCCGACCCTAAAACTCCGAGGGCCGGGCCCAGCGTCCCGCCGGCCAGGGCCCGGGCGTGCAGGGCGATCGACAACGGTTCGACCAGCATGGCTTCGGTCATCGTCATGGATTCGGGAACGGGAAAGAGGTTGCGTTCGGGCATGACGAAAAATTCGGCCAGACAGCCGTCGCGTTCCCCCGGGTGGCCGAGAAAGCCGACCTTCCGGCAGGTGTGAGGCCGGCCGGACTTGCATTGGTCGCATTCCCCGCAGGAGATCGTCGGCTCGACCGCGACGCGGCTTCCGGCCTTGAAACGCTTCACGGCCGGCCCGACGGCCTCGACGACGGCGGAGCATTCGTGCCCGACGATCGCCGGATAATGGACCGCCTCGGTCCCGATCCGGTCGGTGATGTAATAATGGAGATCGCTGCCGCAGATCCCGGCCACGGCCGTTTTAAGCAGGACGTCGTCGTCGTTTTTGATCAGGGGCATCCCGATGTCGCGAATTTCGACCTTCCGCGCGCCGGTCAAATACGCTGCTTTCATGGGCATGATCTCCTTTGCCGGGACCCGCCGGTGCCCCCATGATATCAGAAAATCTCCCGGGAGGGCCACAGGGGGGAGCGCGGGCAAAAAAAAGCCCCGTCCCGGGCGGGACGGGGCTTGAAAAGGATCGAGAGGAAAGGGATTATTTCTTCGGCTTGACCTGGATAGCGGCCAGGCCGGGCTTCTTGGCGCATTCGGCCGCGAAGTCCTGTTCCCTCTGGGAATTGATGTAATCCGGGGATTGGAACCGGTAGGTGAACCGGGTGTGTTCGTCGTACTTGCCCTCGACCAGGGCGATGACGTCCTCGATGAACACCCGTTCCTCGTCGGTGGGGATGACGAATACCTTGACCTTGGAATCGGCGGCCGAGATTTCAGTTTCGGCGTTGCGCGTTTTGGCCAACTTGTTTTTCGCCTTGTCCAGCTTGACGCCCAGGAATTCCAGGCCTTCGAGCGACTTCTCCCGGATGAGGTCGGACATTTCGCCGACTCCTGCGGTGACGACGATCGCGTCGGCCCCGCCGATGGCGGCCATGTAGGCGCCGATGTATTTTTTGATCCGGTAGGATTCGAGCTCGACGGCCAGGGCCGCCCGGGCGTCGCCCGCCTCGGCCGCCTTCTGAACGTCGCGGCGGTCGGTGTATTTGCCGGTGATGCCCAGCAGGCCGGATTTCTTGTTCAGGATGTCGTTCATCTTGGACGGGGCGATGTTCTCTTTCTCCATCACCATGAGGTCGATGGCCGCGTCGTGGTCGCCCGAACGAGTCCCCATGACCAGGCCTTCCAGGGGCGTCAGGCCCATCGAGGTGTCGTAGGAAACGCCGTTTTTGATGGCGTTGGCCGAAACGCCGTTGCCGATGTGGAGGCAGACGAGGTTGGTTTTGAAGGGATCCTTGCCCAGCAGCAGCGCGGCCCGCTTGGCGACGTAGAGAAACGACGTGCCATGGAAGCCGTAGCGGCGGACGCCGTACTTTTCGTACCATTCGTACGGCAGGGCGTACATGTAGACGTGAGGCGGCATGGTCTGGTGCCAGGCCGTGTCCATGATGGCCATGTGGGGGATCGAGGGGAGGACTTCCATGGCCGCCTCGATGCCGAGGACGTTGGGCGGGTTGTGGAGCGGAGCGAGGCTGTACAGGCTCTTGAATGTCTCCAGCGAGGAGGCGTCGATGATGACGGACTTTTTGAATTTTTCGCCGCCGTGGACGACGCGGTGGCCGACGGCCGAAATCTTCTTCAGGTCGTCAAGCACCCCGACCTTCGGGTCGAGAAGGGTGTCGATGATGAGCTTGAGGGCGTCCCTGTGGTTGGCGCAGTCGTGCTCGATCTGGATCGGTTCGCGGCCCAGGCCGGCCTGCTGGATGAAGCTCTTGCCGATGCCGACGCGCTCGACGATCCCGGTGGCCAGGGTGACTTTCTTGTCGTAATCATACAGGCGGTACTTGGCGGAGGAACTGCCGCAGTTGAGGGAAAGGACGATCATGGAATTCTCCTGTTTGCGATCAATCTATATTTCCACCGGTCACAGGCCGGAGGCCTGGACGGACGTGATGGCCGCGAGATGGACAATGTCATCGACGGAGCAGCCCCGGGACAGGTCATTGACCGGCTTACCGATGCCCTGCAGGATCGGCCCGATGGCCTGGGCCTTGGCCAGCCGCTCGACGAGCTTGTAGGCGATGTTGCCCGACTGGAGATCGGGGAAGATGAGGACGTTGGCCTGTCCGGCGATCGCCGAATTCGGCGCCTTGGACTTGCCGATTTTCGGGATGATGGCCGCATCGGCCTGCATTTCGCCGTCGATCTTGAGGCCGGGAGCGAGCTCCCGGGCTTTGGCCGTGGCGCTCTTGACCTTGTCAACGAGCTCGTGCTTGGCGCTCCCGTAAGTCGAGAAGGACAGCATCGCCACCTTCGGATCCATGCCGCACAGGACCCGGGCGGTTTCGGCCGAGGCCACGGCGATCTGGGCCAATTCCTCGTCGGTCGGGGCGGGCATGACCGCGCAGTCGGCGAAGATGAACATGCCCTTGTCGCCGTATTCGCAGTCGGGGACGATCATGACGAACGAGCTGGAGACGATTTTGATCCCGGGCTTCGTCCTGATGATCTGGAGGGCCGGCTTGATGGTGTCGCCGGTTGAGTGGATCGCGCCCGAAACAAGTCCGTCCACCTCGCCCTTATGGAGCATCATCGTTCCGAAATAGACGGTGTCGGACATGAGCTTGCGGGCTTCCTCGGGCGTCATGCCCTTGGCCTTCCGGATCTCGTAATAGGTCTGGACGTATTCCTCGAATTTGGGGGAGGTCAGCGGATCGACGGAAGGGATCCCCGACACGTCAACGCCCTGTTCCTTGGCCACCGCTTCGATCTTGGCCCGGTTTCCAACCAAAGTCACCTGGGCCAGCTTTTCCTTCATGATTTGGGCCGCCGCCTTGACCGTTCGGGGCTCTTCGCCTTCGGGCAGGATGATGCGGCGCGGCGTCGCTTTCGCTTTTTCCTTGAGGCTTTCGAGTAAGGTCATGAATCCGCTCCTTCGGAAGATTTTCCCTGCGTGTTTATTAACTGCTTATAAAGCAAGGATTTGGAAGCGATATTCTGCCTTTCCCGGCCCAAAAAGTCAAGAAAACCGGGCGGTAGCCGCGTGGACGTTTCTTGACCCAATTTGAGCGGTATATCATGCTTATTCCCGGCGAAAAAAAAGGAAATCGGACGACCTCGAAAAGAAACGCTTAATGATGCCGCGAAACGAAATTCCGCCGGATCAGGCGCTTTGCCGGAGCTGCGGATTATGCTGCGACGGGACGATTTTCGCCTGTGTGCCGCTGGCGGCCGAGGAAAAGGATTTCACGGGAAACCCGGTTGTCCCTGGTGCGGCGGAAGGGCAATATCAATTCAAGCAGCCCTGCGGTCATTATCAGGACGGCGTCTGCCGAATCTATGACGTCGGGCGGCCGAAGTCTTGTGTCGGATTTAAATGCAAGCTGCTGCATCGGGCGGTCTTTCGTTCGACCAGGCCGCGCTGGTCATGGAGTCTGGCGGCGTGCGTGCGGACGTCCCTGGGCGGCGGCGTTTCCCTCGATCTTGAAGCCCTTTATGTGGCCTGGGAAGAGACGCAGCAGAAAAAGGGAACCGCGGATTGGAAAAAAGAACATCAGGCGCTTCTCCTCGATTATGCCGCCCTGCATTGGGGATTGATACGCCATTTCCAGGCGGGAAACAACATCATGCCGACGATGGACCCCGCTCCGGAGCGATGGGCCTGATCCGAAACGCCGGATGTCGCGAATGAATGACAGGATTCCGGGCCGTTGACACGGCCGTGAATACCTAATACCCTCTTTCTTGGAACTCCCCACATGAAAATCTGGCCGTTGAAAGACGATCGAAAACGGGCCGTCCCTCGCTCGGGTCCCGGCTCCTTCTGGGAGGATCGGGTGGACAGGCGCCATTGCGGCGTCGATCTCTATGCCCCTTGCGGCACCGTTGTTCTGGCCTTGGAAAAGGGCGTCGTCACGCGCGTCGGGATCGCCACGTCTCCGCGAAAGAACCGGTATTGGAACACGACGCGCTATGTCGTCGTCCGGCACGGTACCGTGTTCGTCAAGTATGCCGAGCTCGGCCGGGTGGATGTCCGCAAGGGAGAGAACGTCGCGCCGGGCCGGGAAATCGGGGAGGTCGGCCTCGTCCTCAACAAGAATAAAATCGATTCTCATTCGCCCCTTTACATCCGGAAACTGGGCGGACGGAATCCGAGCATGCTCCACCTCGAATTCTTCCGGGAGAAGCCGATCACGAGACATCGGCTCTATCTCGGCGGCAATTGGTTTGGGGCTAAAAAGCCCGAAGGCCTTCTCGACCCGACGCCGATTCTCTCGAAATTGAAACGGAAGAAATCGGCTCCTCGGCGCAAGCGAGGGAAAGGCCCCGTCTCCGGAGACCTCCGCATGCGGGCTTCAGGCGGGCGCTGATTTTCCCGGCGAATCCCCCTCGCGTTCGCGCGACTTCCGGGACGAGAAGGTTCCTCTTGATCCCGCGGGAAAGAACACCGGCGGTTTTTCCCTCGCGCCCGTCCCTCACCCCTCTTTCTTTCGAAAGGATAAGGGGGAGAGTTCAGTCCCAGTAGGTCAGGAGGGGACAGGTCTTTAGCCCTGTCCCCATAACGCATCAAATGCGCCGCTTCGGGGACGTGCGCCCCATTATTACGAGGCATAAAATTGTCGGGAAACGCGGGCTTCAGCCCCGCTCCGCGGCATTTGGAAGACGCAACAAATGCGCCGCTTCGGGGACGTGCGCCCCATTTCTTCGAGGCACTAATATGATCGGTAGGTGTGGGCTTCAGTCTTCGATGCCGCGGCGGGCGCGGATGCCGGCCGCGAAATAGTGCTTGACGGCCTTCATTTCGGTCACCAATCCCGCCCGGTGGATGAGGGCGGCCGGGGCCCGGCGGCCGGTCAGGACCAGCTCGACCGAGGCGGGCTTTTCGTCGACCAAGGCGAGAACGGCGGCGAGGTCAAGCAGGCCGAAATAAAGGGCCATGTTGATCTCGTCCATAACGACGAGGTCGTATCGGCCGGACAGCATCGCCTTCCGGCAAAGGGCCAGCCCGCGTTCGGCCCTCCGGACGTCTTCGGGATCGGGGCGGCCCTTCATCCGGAGAAGGCCGGGACGGCCGAACATCGCGAAGGTGATCAGGCCTCCAAGCTTCCGCGCCGCGGCCCGCTCGCCCGACGGCTGGGCTTTCAGAAACTGGCCGAAGTAGGTCCGATAGCCGTGCCCGGCGGCCCGGAGCGCCAGCCCCAGGGCGGCGGTTGTCTTTCCTTTCCCGTCGCCGGTGTAGATTTGAATCTGTCCCTTGAGCGCGGGCGGATTTTTTTTCATAGTCATGACATATCCACCGATCCCCATTCTATCATGCTGTTTTGCTCTGCGGAAGGCGCCGGCCAGCGGCGGGGTGATTGCCGGAACGGGCGTCCGTTCCGTCGCTTTTGAGTGTTTTCCCTGGACCGCGGTCCGGAACTTGTCCGGCTTGCTTAATCCCGGGTCCGGCCTTATATTTTTATCGACAATCGGTCCGCCCGTATTCATACCGCCGAACAAAACCGCGAAGGAGTTGTTCATGGCCAAGAATATCACCCTGACCAAAACCGATCACGACCGGTTGAAGGCGCTCGTTTCCGTCGAATTGAGCCCCTCGGATCCCGATCGGGCCTCCTTCCTGGAGCTCAAAGCGGAGGTTGACCGGGCCGTCATCGTCGAGGCGAACGACATCGACCCGGATGTCGTGACGATGAATTCGAAGGTCCGGATCCTAGACCTCGACACCGGGGAGGAGCTGGAATATACCCTCGTTTACCCGTTGTCCGCCGATTTCAGCCAGGGCAAGATTTCCATCCTGGTCCCGCTGGGAACGGCCCTCCTCGGATTTCGCAAGGGCGACGTCGTTGAATGGAAGGTGCCGGGGGGAATCCGGAAATTCAAAATCAAGAAGGTCCTCTACCAGCCGGAAGCGGCCGGAAATTTCAATTCCTAGCCGCGTTCAGGACCCGATCGATTTGGCCAGGGCGCCCCATTTTTTGTCCAGGCGGAACCCGCGCCGGAGAGGAAGAAGCCCGGCAGATAGAAATGGGTCAGAACGGTCGTGTAGCCCTGGCCGGCCATCCGCCCGCAGAAATCATCCACCACCGCCCCGCCCAGGCCGCTCGCCTTGAGCCGGGAGGTGACGGCGACCGCGTCGATGAATACGACGGACCGGGACATGATCCGGTAGCACAACCCCCCGACAACGCGATCCTGGCGGTCCTGAAGGATGAAGTGACGGTCCTGCTGAGGATGACCTTGGGGAAATTTTCCTTGTAAAAGAGCCGGTAGAGCCGCCCGATGTCGGCCGGGTCGGTCGTTTCGTTGAACGTGTACGTCTCACCGCGGCGGTCGGTGAGAAAGCTCCGGACGACGACCCGTTCCGCGCCTTCCCCGCCCTCGACGACGACGTCCAGGCGGTGATCCAGCTCCAGGTACGGGAAAATCATCCGGCTGAAGACGGCCCGATCCCGTTCGTCGCGGAGGACGGCCGCCCGGGCGAACCGCTTGGCCGTCAGGTTGTAGGAGGAGAACGACACGCCTTTCGGCCGCCCGGTCGAGCCCGAAGTGAACATGACGGTGGCGACCTCGTTGATCGGTTTCCGGCGTCGGGCGGAAAGCAGCGCTTCGAGCCGGCGGACCGGGTGCCGCTTGGCGTATTCGATGAGGCCGCCGTCTTTGGCCTCCTCCGGTTTCGGACCCGGGGCAACGGTGAGGATGCGAAACGGGCGGTCCGGTCCGGCGGCGGACTTCGGCCAGGATTTTGTGCCGGTCCTCCCGATCGGTCACGGCGATCGTGATCCCCAGCGCATCGAAGATTTCGACGAGGTTGTCGGCGTTGAAATGGGAATTGATCGGGGTGTCGAGGATGTCGTAAATCAGACAGGCGAGGTCGGCGCAGGCGGACTCGACGCTGTTTTCAGCATAGATGGCCACCCGGGGCGGAGCGCCGTCTTCTTCGCCCATGGCGTAAAAGGAACCGGCGATTTCCCGCAGGCGCCGCTCGACCTGTTCGTAGGTCCATTGGATCGGGGCGGCGGCGGACATATCCTGGAATAGGATCTTCCTCGGATGCTCCCGGACCCGGCTTTCGAACATGTCGAGGAGCGTGTAATCGGCCAGCCGGATCATTCCGAACGCGGTTTCCGCCCACCGTTCCAGAAGCTCGGGGTCGCCGAGCGCTTGGAGAAACGGGCGGACGGACGTCAGGTCCAGATATTCGCGGGCTGCGGAGGGCTTGACGCCGCAGCCGGAGGAAATCATCGTTTCGGCCGCTTCCAGAATATCTTTCGCGGCCGCGGGCGAGGGAATTTCGGAGCGCAGGGCGCTCCAAGGATGAAGCCGGTTTTGATCCGTTCCCGTCGCTCCTTTTTTCATGTGGGTAGCATACTCCCCGGGTTTTATATTTTCCAGAATGATGTTTTTTGAAAGGATTAGTCCAATTGAAAATTCGCTTGACAGCGCTTCCTAGAAGGTTTATAAATGGAATAGTCCAATTTGAATTGGAATAGTCCAATGGAGGAAAAAATGGAAAAAATTAGGTTGGATAAAAGTCCCGCTGCCCCTCCGGCCTATCAACAAATCATATCCTTCTTTGATTATCAAATTAGAAACCATCTTCTTTGTTCCGGTGAAAAGCTTCCTCCCGAGCGTGATCTGGCCGAGGAAATCGGAACTGCCCGGGGAACCGTCAAGCGGGCCTACGAAGAGCTGGTCCGGCGCGGTCTTGTTGAGGCGTTTTCCGGCCGGGGTTCCTTTGTCGCCGCGGAAGCGGTCGTCCCGGTCGAGGACCGCAAGGATAAAGCCATCCGGCTGATCGACCAGCTCCTAGACCAGCTTGGCCGCCTTAAATTTTCGGCCCAGGATATCAGGATGTTTTTCGACCTCCGGCTCTTGGGCAAGGAAGACAGCCTCCGAAACCTTTCCGTGGCCGCGGTCGATTGCAACCCCGAGACCCTGATGATTTTCGAGCGCCAGTTCCTCGTGATTCCCAACGTCAGCCTGGCCAAGATCGACTTGGACGATCTTTTTGAGGACGCGGGCGCCGCGGCCCGGCTCGAGATCTTTGATATCGTCCTGACGACGACGACCCATTACCAGGAGCTGATCGATCGCTTTCCGGAAATCAGGAACAAGGCGATCCAAGTGGCCGTCGCCCCGACGCGCCCGTCCATCATCAGCTTGGCCCGGCTGACCCCCGCCCAGCGCATCGGCATCCTCAGCGAATCGAAAAAATTCCAGGCGATCATCCTGGACCACCTGAAGACCTTCGACATCCCCGCCGCGAGCGTCCAATCCCTGTTCGTCTCCCAGCTGGAGCACCTCGACGAGTTCATTCAATCTCTCGATGTCATCATCATTCCCGCTGGGTACTCTTTGCAGAAAAACCGGGAACATATTCCCGCCCTCCAGGCCTTCACCGAGCGGGGCGGAACCATCATCCCCTTCGATTACCAGATCGAACGCGGCTCGCTTCTTTACGTCGAGGAGCGGCTGCGGTCGCTTCTGGACGAGGAAAAAAGGAACGACCGATGAATCCCTCCAATATCGTCCTCGGCGTCATCGGCGCCGATTGCCACTCCGTCGGGAACAAGATTCTCGAAGCCTATTTTACCGAGGCTGGTTTCCAGGTGACCAACCTCGGGGTGATGGTCAGCCAGGACGAATTCATCGACGCGGCCGTCGAA
>Ga0209777_10007913_pt1 | contig 11697 bp, 9 predicted proteins | sample FrelakmetHBP12HB_FD_187147 | JGI IMG/M metagenome (GOLD analysis project Ga0209777, IMG submission 187147) | Freshwater lake sediment microbial communities from the University of Notre Dame, USA, for methane emissions studies -HBP12 HB (SPAdes)... | ecosystem: Environmental > Aquatic >...
AATGCCTTCATTATTCCTTGATTAAATTGACTTAATCAGCCTTTTATGTTAGTGAAACACAGAAAAGATATTAAAAATATGTAGTTATTTATTTTTGAGGCCGCAAAAAGTGAAAAAAACGACTTTAATGAAAATATTTTTGAGGTCTTTTTTTATACACACAACACTTAACTTCCGGCGGATGCAGAACATGGGTTTTACCATGGCAATAATTCCCCTTATCCGGGAATTGAGGTTACAAAAAAAGGATTCAGAAAGAATGCTGACCATGCACTTGCAGATGTTTAATACCAATCCCTATTTTTCTGCATCGGTAATCGGTTCCGTTGTTCGTTTGGAAGAAGAACAGGCCGGTAATGGTGACGCCTCGGATATCCCTCCGATTAAACAAAGCTTGATGGGATCTTATGCCGCTATAGGCGATATTTTTTTTTGGGGCGCCCTGAGGCCTTTTGCCTCGATTATTGCCGTTATTCTAGCCTACATGGGGTCAATACTTGCTCCTGTTGCTTTCTTGTTAATCTATACACCGGCTCACTTTTGGATAAGGTTAAAGGGTTTTATCGAAGGCTACCGGCGGGGAAAGAATGGTTTTGAATTTATTCGCTCCTTGGATTTACCTCGTGCAGCCGTAAAAATCCGCTGGCTTTCTTTGATTATACTGGCCGGAGCGGCTATCTGGCTGTCTTGTTATGGGTGCTGGCCTTTTATAAAAACCTATGGCGTTATTATGAAATTAACGGCAATGGCAGTTGTTTTGTTATGTCTTTTATTGATTAAAAAAGGTGTATCGCAAGTTTATATTATTTATGGCGCTGTTGTTATATTTTTTCTTATTTCATGGACGGGATTTATTAATTGACAGAAACCAGAACCTTAAAGTTAAAAAATAAACTGGGAATGCATGCGCGGTCGGCGGCGTCTTTTGTAAAAGTAGCTCAGCAGTTTAAAGCAAAAATTTATATCGAACGCAACGGACAAACTGTCAATGGAGACAGCATTCTGGATATACTTACCCTTGGTTGTCCCTATGGCGGAATGCTGACAATAAAAGCCGAAGGGGATGATGCTTTCCTGGCCATAGAGGAATTGGAAAAGCTTATCGAAAATAAATTTGGAGAAGATTAAGCGATAAAATGAGCGCTGATCAGACAAAGAAAACAATTGTTCTTAAAGGTGTCGGTGTTTCTCCCGGCGTTGCTATTGGCAGGGTTTACCGTTTTGATCCTCTCGACAGCAAGATTTCTTTTTATAAACTTACCGACGCTTCGTTGATTCCTAAAGAAGTTGATCGCTTTGAAAAAGCCTTAAAAGATTCGGAGCATCAATTATTAGAAATTCAGAAAAACCTCAAAAAAACAAAAGTTACCGAACCTCTTTATGTAATGGACGTCCATATTATGATTTTAAGGGACAAGAAATTTATCAACCGTACAATTAAATATATACGCAAATCAGAAGTAAACGCGGAATGGGCTTTGCGCATGACGCTGGATCATTACAAACAGATATTTGAGGGAGTTGAAGACGCCTACATAAGCAGTCGCGTTAGTGATGTGCAGTATGTAGTTCAGCGGGTATTGCGCAATTTATCCGGTGAAAAGCAGGAAAACGTATGGGAAGCCGGTCAGGACGGTGTGATCATTGTTTCCCACGATCTTTCTCCGGCCGATACGGCTCAGATGAAGCTGGATAAAATCTTCGGTTTTGCCACTGACAGCGGAGGCCGCACGTCACATACGGCTATTGTTGCCCGGTCAATGGAATTACCTGCTGTCGTCGGACTGGATAATGTCACCCGCTCTGTTCTGACCGGCGATGAGATTATCGTCGATGGCACGTCTGGTCTGGTTGAGATCAATCCCTATCCCGATATGGATCAATCCCTATCCCGATATGCTCAAAAGATACGAAGAAAAGAAACGTCATTATGACGCCGCCAGAGATGAGTATCTTAAATATGCGAAACTGCCTGCTGTGACGCTTGATAATTACAATGTACAGATAGGGTGCAACATAGAATTTATCGAAGAAATTCCTTCAGCAATTGTTCACGGTGCGGAGAACATTGGGCTTTACCGGACGGAGTTTCTGTATATCTATCGTGATGATTTGCCGACGGAAGAAGACCATTTCAATAATTATCGGCAGGTCGTTACCGAAAAAAATTTATCGTGGTCGACCATACGCACGTTTGATTTAGGTGGTGATAAATTTCCCAACTACCACAAACAGAGCAAGGAATTAAATCCGCAGATGGGAATGAGAGCGATTCGTTTTTGCCTGAAGGAAGTGGAAATATTCAAAACACAACTAAGAGCAATCTGGCGTGCCAGTGCGTTTGGAAAGACAAAAATTCTTTTTCCGATGATTTCGAGTGTGGAAGAAATTCGCGAAGCGAAGAAACTGCTGGAAGAAACCCGTCAGGAGCTTTTGGCGCAGGGGATAGAAATTGCTTCAAAGATGGAAATAGGCGCGATGATTGAAGTGCCTGCCGCGGTTATTATTGCCGATAAGCTGGCGCGGGAGGTTGATTTTTTCAGCATCGGAACAAACGATTTGATCCAGTACTCTTTGGCTATTGACCGGGCCAATGAACGTTTGACTTATATGTATGAACCTTTACATCCGGCTGTTTTGAGGTTGATAAAGAGAGTCGTTGATATGGCTCATGAGGCGAATATTCGTACGGCGATGTGTGGTGAAATGGCCGGAGATCCCCTGTGCGCGCTGATTCTTCTGGGAATGGAATTAGATGAATTAAGCATGAACCATTTGGCCATTCCGCGGATTAAAAAAATTATAAGGGAATCAACGCTGAAGGAATCCAAACAATTGCTGGAAAAAGCCCTTTCTTTTAATACGGCTTCTGAAGTGCGGACGTATGTAAATGATTATATGATTAGACGTTTTCCTGGCGAATTTCAAAATGAAGACGATTAGCTTTTATTAAAAAACAGCCGGATCATGCCCGCGGGAATAATCATGACCGTAGACGGTTTTTTAAATTATATGCTAGCATAAAATTTAGACGCATGATCCTGCATCTTACCGTTTTTCCAACGGAGGACTCCAATAATGAAAGAGAAAGTGAATTCAGACAAACCGAATCAAGATAAAGAATATTATTCCGGACGTCTTTACGCTGAGCAAAATATTTTACAGTTACGTCTGGCAAAGACATTCCTTTCACGTGTTTCCATTGCCGATGAATATGTTGATGCTATTAAAAAACTTTCGGCGGAAGGAGTTGTAGTTTACGCTTTAAACCAAAGGAGTGAACTCAACAGCCTTATCATTTATGAACTTGTTGGGCGCAAAGGACTTCCCGAACCTGTGTTTTGCCACGGAATGAATATGTCTCTTTGGCAGCCATTGCCCAAAATGATGAAGTTTCTCTGGTCTTCTTTAATGCGCCGTTTCGGGAAAGAACAGAAAGCCTGGATGAGTAAATTAGCCTATCTCGAGAGAATAGTTAATGAGAAAAAGAGCGTTGTTATTCATTTGGGTGAATCGGAATTCATTGAAAATAGATCTGCGGAAAGCGCGATTGTAAGCTTGATCAATGTGCAGAAAAAAGTCGATTTTCCCATTTTTATTGTTCCTGTTTTAGTTTCTTACGGGCGCAGGCGTGAGAAAGAGGATGAGAGCCTGATTAATATTCTTTTCGGACAAACGGAACATACAGGATCTTTGCGCCGTTTAATTACGTTTATACGTTATTCCAGTAATGCTTTTGTTATTCCAGCGGAACCGATTAAATTATCCGAATATTTAAATAAAAGTAACGGTATTTCTGAGAGATCGATTGTTCACGAACTGCGGGGGGAATTAATCGACCGTATTGAAAAAGAAAAAAACACTGTGGTTGGACCGGCTTTAAAATCACGGGAAGAACTCATAGGCATGGTTTTAAGCGACGAACCCATGAGAAAGTTTATTGATGATTTTGCGGTGAGAGAAAATAAAGATAAGGCAGCTGTTGTAAAAGAGGCTCGCCGTTATCTTTATGAAATTGCCGCCGATTATAATGAAACGTTTATAGAAATTTTGCGAAAAGTGCTCCACTGGCTTTGGAACAACATTTACGATGGTTTGTCGATTGATTTAGAGGGCATGGCCAAGATAAGAAATATTTCCAAAAAAATGCCTTTTGTTATTATCCCCTGCCATCGCAGTCATATTGATTATCTTTTATTTTCTTATGTTTTGTACGTTAACAATATTCAGCTTCCCTTTATTGCCGCCGGTAGTAATATGAGATTTTTTCCAATGGGATACATATTTCGTAAGTCCGGTGCTTTTTTTCTGCGGCGGAGTTTTAAAGGTGACAAAGTTTATGCAGAAGTATTTACCAAGTACCTGGCGATACTCTTGAAAGAAGGATTGCCTCTGGAATTTTTTATTGAAGGGGGACGCAGTCGGACAGGAAAAATGGTAATGCCCAAGTACGGTCTTCTTTCCATGGTCATTCAAGCCTATCAGGAAAAGTATTGCGATAATTTTGCCGCCATTCCGGTTTACATTGGTTATGACCGCGTGATTGAGGAAAAGTCATATCTTAAAGAGCTTTCCGGAGCGTCCAAAACTCCGGAGAATGCTGCGGAGATAATTAAAACCAGTAAAATATTACGCAGACGATATGGCCGCGTTTATGTAAATATTGGCGAGCCTATTATTATGAAGTCATATCTGGAAGCGCAGGAAAAACAAATAAGTCAAATGAATGTGGATGAACGGCAGAGCCTTTATCGGAAAATAGGTTATGAAATAGTTCTGGAAATTAATAAAGTTTCTGTGGTCACGCCTTTTTCCCTTGTTGCCGCTGTGATTTTGAGTCATGACCGCCGAGGAATATCTCACGGTGATCTGCTCAATATTTTAAATGAATTCTATGAATATCTTTCCATGAAGAAAGTTAGAATTGCCGAAACATTCTCCAACCGGGAAAAAGCGATAGCCGACGCTCTCAATATCTTTGTCCAGTCCGGATTTATATCCAAAATTGAAGCTGAAAAAGATGAGGAGGAAGAAATGCAGGAAGTGGTTTATTCGTTGAAAGAAGAAAAAAGGCTCAATTTGGAATATTATAAAAACAACATTTTGCATTTTTTTGTGCCTCTTAGTTTTGTAGCTACTTCCATGCTTAAAAGCAGTGAAGATTTAACGCCGCTTAGCAGGATCATGGGAGATTATAAGTTTCTCAAGAAACTTTTATGGAACGAATTTATTTTTGATGAAAGCAGGGATGACGCTGAAGAAATCAATGAAGTGCTGGCTTATTTATATGATAGAAAAATGATCACATCCGTCGAACGCGATGGTCAGGTTTGGATAGAAATAAAAGGACGGGGCAGCAGGAAACTGAAACCTTTTGCCGATTTGATTCACAATTATCTGGAATCATACTGGATTGTAATGAGAAGCTGCTTGTACATGAAGAAAGGTCCGTTGATAAAAAAGGATTGGTTAAAAAAAATAAGGACACTGGGAAACAGAATGTATCAGAAGGGAGAAGTTTTAAGACCCGAAGCGCTTTCGCAAGCTAACTATATTAATGTTATTACATTCCTTCAGGATGCGGAACTTATATCTGTAATAAAAGATGAAAAAAGTGAAAAGAATGAAGTTTCTTATGCTCTAACCGAAAACAGAGCGGAAATGGAAGTTTTGCGCCGCCGGCTATTCAAACTGCTGTAGAAGTTTTTTATACCAATCCGCTTGTAATTACCGCCTTGCAGGCGGTAATTGCTGCTAAGGTAAAATTTTTGTTTGCTATGCGCTCCCCTGCGGGATGCGCATCTCCGGTCTTTGGCTAACTTTGTTGGCTTCGTCGTCGACTTCCTCAACGTATTATTAATACGCTTGCGGAGCCTCCTCCTTGCCCCACTGACATGGGACAGTTCAACTAACGAATGCCAGTTCCCTTCGTTCCTGTAATTCGAGTTTCACTGCTGTCGCGTTATCCTTTGAAATCGAAATGGTATTAAAAATTGAGAGAATAGTTCCCGTAGAATGGAATCAAAATAAACGGGCTGGACTTTTTCATAAATCCAGCCCGTTTAAGTTGCTAGTGGTTATTTTTTCTTGCCTGATTTAGCCGGCTGCTTAATGCTGTAGAATGCTTCCATGCCGCGGTAATTGGCGGCATCACCCAGCTCTTCTTCGATGCGCATCAATTGATTGTATTTAGCCAGTCTTTCAGTGCGGGAAAGCGAACCACTTTTAATCTGTCCGCAATTGGTGGCCACTGTGATGTCCGCCATGAAGGTATCTTCCGTCTCGCCCGAACGGTGAGACACAACGCAAGTGTAGCTGGCTTCTTTAGCCCGTTCCATGGTGTTAAGCGTTTCCGTCAGTGTGCCGATCTGATTTAGTTTAATTAAAACGGAATTGGCAACACCCATTTCAATGCCTCGCTCCAGACGTTTAATATTTGTTACAAAAATATCATCACCGACGATCTGAATCTTGCCGCCCAATTCATCGGTTAATATCTTCCAGCCTGCCCAGTCGTCTTCCGCCAGTCCGTCTTCAAGAGAAATAATCGGATATTTGGCTACGAGATCAGCGTAGAATTTAACCATTTCCTCGGCCGATTTTTGAGGTTTCTTTTCCGCCGCCAGAATGTATTTGCCTTTCTCGTAGAAGGAACTGGCTGCTGAATCCAGCGCGATCATGATGTCTTTACCGGGCTTATAATTGGCTTTTTCAATGGCAGTCATAATAAGTGACAGGGCTTCTTCATTGGATTTTAAATTCGGTGCAAAGCCGCCTTCATCACCTACGGCTGTGTTGTAACCTTTGCCTTTGAGCACTGATTTTAAAGCATGGAAAACTTCGGCGTTCATGCGGATGCCTTCCTTGAAATTGGGTGCGCCAACGGGCATGATCATAAATTCCTGAATATCGACGTTATTGTCGGCATGCTGACCGCCGTTTAAAATATTGGACTGCGGGATTGGCAGATCTTTGGCGTTGACACCGCCAAGGTATCTATAGAGCGGCAAGCCTGATACTTCCGCGCCCGCTTTGGCACAGGCTAGAGACACGGCCAGAATGGCGTTGGCTCCTAGTTTTCCCTTATTTTCTGTTCCGTCCAGTTCGATCATTGCAAAGTCGATATCGCGCTGTCTGCGGCAATCCATGCCAATGATTTCCGGTCCGATTTTGTTCAGAATGTTTTTAACGGCAGTTTCTACGCCTTTTCCATTGTATCTTTTTTTATTGCCGTCACGCAATTCCAGCATTTCATGCTCGCCGGTGGAAGCACCTGAGGGAACAGCCGCTCTTGCGGTAATACCCGCAATTGTTGTAACTTCAGCTTCAACTGTTGGATTTCCCCGGGAATCCAGAATTTCTCTGGCATGAATATTAATAATTTCCGGCATAAAAAACCTCCTTTTTTTGCTTTGCCCCAACTTATAACAGAGAGCCTATCCGATTTCAAGACGATAATCGAAGTGTCTTGATTACTGTTAAGAAGTCGGATAAGTATGCCACGAGAGGGCTGTTGAAATAACCTGAAGGTCACGCGAATGCTCATACCCTGAAGGGCACGACGCGTCTGCTATGTTGCGCTACAAACCGCACCGCTCAACGTATATCTAATACGCCTCGCGGTTCAGTTTTTGAGCGCTTTGCATCTGAACGTTTTTGAACAGCCCCTAATCATGGGGTTTTAAAATAACCCCTTGATTTTGCATTGGAGAAAATTGAAGCCAATGAGTACGGACGCGATTAAAAAAGATAGCAACACAAAACTTTTCCTGCATTTAAAAAAATGGCTGGAAAAAGCCGTGCTGGATTATAAAATGATTAAAGAGGGAGATCGTGTGCTGATCGGCGTTTCCGGTGGAGCTGATAGTCTGGCTCTGCTTGATTTGCTGGATTCACCGATGATATTTGTTCCCCGTTTTTCTTTTATAGCCGTCAATATAGACATGGGTTTTGATCCAACATATCAGGCATTCGACACACTGAAGAAATATTTTGAGGATAATAATTATCGCCATGTGATGGAAAAAACGGATATAGGCAATCTGGCGCACTCTGATTTTAATAAAAAAAATCCCTGTTTTTTGTGTTCCAGATTGCGGCGCAAAAGAATCTTTGAAATAGCTGACGCTGAAGGATGCAATAAAATAGCTTTTGCCCATCACCGGGACGATATTATTGAAACACTTTTGATTAATATGTTTTATGGACGGGAAATCAGCACAATGATGCCCAATCAGAGCATATTCGGCGGTAAGCTGCAGATTATCCGCCCACTGGCTTATCTGCGGGAGGAATTGGTGAAAAAATACAGCAGGGAAAGACAATTTCCCACTGTGAAAAATGATTGTCCTACAAGCCGTACATCGAAGCGGGTTTATATTAAGAATCTTTTGAATGAACTGGAGCGAGACAATAAAGAAATCCGCGATAACATTTACAAGGCAATGAGCCACGTAAAACCAGACTATCTGCCGCCACAGAAGTAGTGAGACTCGATGAAAGAGAACGAAGTGAAGCTTGAAGCGTTAGTCGAACTATACTAGGAGCGTAGCGACGTAGGATAATGAGACTTAATGAAACTCAAATATTACAAACGCAGTGCAGTAATATTTGTAACTTGAATCAATGACATTCGTTGAAAATGAGTGTAACGAAATTTGAAACGTAAATGGAATTGTCCTTTGTGCGAAGCACATAAGGGTATCCCGCCGGTTTAACCGGTAGGAAAAAAATAAATGGCTTTAAGTTCATTTTAATGTAAAATTGAACTATGGCAAAAGAAAACACAGCACAAAAACTGATTGCTTCCAACAAGATCGCGCGCCTCAATTATGATATCGGCGATACATATGAAGCCGGTATGGTTTTATCCGGAACAGAAGTTAAAGCGCTGCGCGCCGGTAAGGCTAATCTCAAAGACAGTTACGCCGTCGTCAAGGATGATGAAGTCTACCTGCGCGAGATGCATATCAGTCATTACGATCACGGCAACCGCTTCAATCATGAACCACTGCGGCCGCGCAAACTACTCCTGCATAAAAGGGAAATCAAAAAACTCTACGGCCAATCAAGGGAAAAAGGCCTTGCGCTTATTCCACTGAAACTTTATTTCAAAAACGGTAGGGTTAAGGTGGAAATCGGCATCGGAAAAGGTAAAAAGCTGTATGACCGCCGTCAGGATATTAAAGAGCGAGAAGAGCGTCGCACTTTAGCTAGGGATTTTAAATCAAAGCTGATAAAGGTTTAAGAAGAAAATTTATGAATTCTGGAATATGGTGATATTCTTTGTTAAATCTTTTCTTTGACAAAGGTTGTGTAAGTGTCTATATTATAAACAAATCAAAAATTAAAGGGGGCGTCACGGTTTCGACGGGGACATTTGAAGTTGTAGAAGCGTACCGAGGTTCCTACAGGCCTCGTTAAACAGGTAGGAAACATATAATCGCAGATAACTACGATTACGCTTTAGCCGCTTAGTCGGCTAACGTTCTACCCGGTTCTCCTGTTGGCTGGACTAGAACGTCATTAAGACAGGATAGCCAAACTTCTTGCCTGGGGGAGGGCAGCGAATACTTACAGGATAGCGCGGGGCGATCCGGCCTTAGGGAGCAATCCAGCGTGAAGGTTCTAAAACGAAGGCTACGTACGTAGAAGCTGCAGCGGAAGGTTTTCGGACGCGGGTTCAATTCCCGCCGCCTCCACCAATAAAGTGTAATTATTACAGTTACTTATAATTTTTATTTCCTCATTAAACAACAAAAAGGCAGGGCTATTATGACCCTGCCTTCCTCTCCCATGGTAAGAACCACGGTTTTTAAAAACCCACCAAATCGGGTTTATTTCTTTAACTTTATCCTGACGCCTGCTAATCCCATCAAACCAAGACCGAGAAGCAGCATGCTGGCGGGTTCCGGAACTGAAGTAGTTGTAGCATTAATTCCGTTCCAAGCAGTTATATCTTGCACAGAACCACCTAAGCCACTTCCGCCAGTAAAACCTACATACATGGTCGAACCGTAAATCGCAGACAGATCAATCGTCAAACTGTCTGATACGTTGTAACCATTGACAATACCAGTCATGGATAGAATATGGTTTGTTGCGTCATAAGATACAGTTTCTGTTCCAGTCACACTAGCTGCAGCACCCATATCAAATGGGGCTGCGTTGATAGGCGTGTTAGTAAGATCACTGGGATCGCCCTGGAAAAGTCCCAAACGGTTATTGGTCCAAGTTTGCACCGCTGAACCAACTATATTGGAAATACCCCCTGCTCCCAGACTCGCACCACCGTTGCCTAATGCAGTATTTGAAGTACTCTGAAATGCTAAAGCAATCCCATCTGCCATTGACAGCAACGGAAAAGATGGATCACCGGAAGGGGGATAATAAATAATTATTGGATTTGGAGTTTCGAGGTCGAAACTAAATGTTGTGGTAAACGAACTTGTTGTGGAAACTGTATTGACTGCCCAAGCAGTAGCAGCTTCATCAACACCATCAGTAAGTTGCAAATAGTTGCTGGCCGTTATTTTTGCAAATGTATTAAGATTTGATGCTGAATAAGAATCAATATTGACATCAATACCGTTCCAGGTATCTGCCATTGATATTTCGGCCTGGGCAATCAGACAGACAGCAAGTGCAAAAGTGAAAAAAACACGCTTGATACTGCTACATTGAAATACATTTTTTATCATTTTAGACTCCTTCTTTTTAGTTAGCCTTCACAGGCAGAATATCTCCGGTTCTGCCGGAGAATACATTGCAGTTTTATAATTACGCAAAAACAATGCCTATTACATAACTATTCGGTTTTAATTGTCTTTGACTTATTATAAGGACAATTGCAAAAACGATTATGTAAATAATCCCGACATTGTTTATAAACATAATTATAATTATCTTAATATAATTTAATAATTATGATAGTTACAGTATATTTCTAAATATGTAAATAATTCCGACGATTTTTTATTTTTTTATCCAATAAATATAATGTCTTATATTGTATTACAATAATTTTTTAAAATTTATTGTAGTAGGAAGTTTATCTTTTTAAGAATTCGGTCATGTTTATTACCTACAGCCTTGTTCTTTAATGACTATGATAGCGGTTTACAACCAGTAATCGTTAATTCAGATGATTGCCAAATTCTGTGGATTAGTAGGTAAAACAAATAATCGACTTCTTCCTGTAGTCCACAAATCGTCAATTTTCATAAACATACAACCTTTCAATCCGTAATAATTAATTCATATCTGACCACAAACATCGACGCTTCACATTACTTTTTTTGATCAATATTTGATTGACACATAAAACTAAATTTTTTATAGTTTAAAAGTGAATAAACATAATTTTAAGTGAATGTAAAAACGAGGAATAGATCGTTATGGACGAAAAAAGGAGGAAAGAACGACTTAAAGCGGATAAAGAGATCACCATAACTATCATCTCCGGAGTAAAAAAGGATCCAAAAGAGAAATTAATCTATCATATAAGCAAAGACATTTCTGTGTATGGCACAAAAATTCAGACCAATAACTTTTTTCCCATCGATACTCTACTCAAGATAGATGTAACTTTAAAGAATCCCCATCAAACGATAACCGCCTTCGGAAAAGTAAAATGGGTCAAAAGCCTTTTTGGAATTAATTCTTATGAGGCGGGCGTGGAATTCGTTAATACATCTA
>Ga0209777_10007914_pt1 | contig 11697 bp, 10 predicted proteins | sample FrelakmetHBP12HB_FD_187147 | JGI IMG/M metagenome (GOLD analysis project Ga0209777, IMG submission 187147) | Freshwater lake sediment microbial communities from the University of Notre Dame, USA, for methane emissions studies -HBP12 HB (SPAdes)... | ecosystem: Environmental > Aquatic >...
TGTTCTGGCGTGCAATGCCACTGTCGCGACAGTCCGCGACAGTCTGCAACAGTGGCCGTCCGGAAACCACCCTCGGCTTTGGGCCGAAGGCGCGAAGAACGTCGCCCAGGGGCCAACGTGGCGCGCGTCGGCGGCCGCCAATAGGTACTACCAGCGCGACGGCCTCGGCGGCGGGCACGCGAATGAGTCGCCAAGGAAGTTTTTGTTTGTTGCCAGCGAAATACTCCGCAAGTGGCTGTCAGCAAAGGACCTAGAACATGCCCACGTTGGCTCACGGGCAGACATCGGAGGTGCGGCCATGAAGACGAGGTTTTGTCCCGGCTACCACGTGGGCCGGACCTGCGACCGTCGGTGTACGACCTGCAAGCACGTCATCGTTCGTGACCTGCCGCCCGGGTCGTATCCGCGGAGTCGCCGTGGGGAACTGTTGCCGGTCATCGGGCGGATAGTGATGGAGTTCAAGATCATTCGACCAGGAAAGGACGCGAAGCCATGAACGTTGAACTGAGGAGCATCGAGAGCATCCGGCCGTACGAACAGAACCCGCGCATCAACGACGCCGCTGTGGACGCCGTGGCGGCCAGCCTGCGGGAATTCGGCTTCCGCCAGCCGATCGTGGTGGACGCCGAGGGCGTCGTCGTCTGCGGGCACACGCGATTGAAGGCCGCCCAGAAACTGGGCCTCAAGCAGGTGCCGGTCCATGTCGCCAAGGACCTGTCGCCCGCGCAGATCAAAGCGTTCAGGATCGCCGACAACGCGACCGGCGACATCGCGACGTGGAACTACGAGCTCTTGCCTATCGAGGTGAAGGATCTCCAGGGCATGAACTTCGACCTCTCGCTCCTGGGGTTCGACGCGACCGCCCTGGCGGAACTCCTCGCGCCGGCGGGCAACGAGGGGCTGACCGACCCGGACGCCGTGCCGTTGCCGGGCGACGCCGCCATCACGCAGCCCGGCGACCTGTGGATTCTCGGCAACCATCGGCTGCTCTGTGCCGACAGCAGCAAGGCCGAGGACGTGGACCGGCTCCTCGACGGTGCGCCCATCCACCTCGTAAATAGTGATCCTCCATATAATGTCCGCGTTGAACCGCGGTCGAACAACGCCATCGCGGCCGGCCTCTCGTCTTTCCCCGGCGACGACCTTCAGCAGAAGAAGCTCCTGAACAAGACGTGCCGCATGGAGACCGCCCACCGAGGCCTCACGCACCACCAGTCCTTTGACGTGGCCCGCCAAGGTGTGAAGGGCGCCACGACCAAGAAGATGCGCCCCAAGGACCGGCCGCTGGAGAATGACTTCCTCACCGCCGAGGCCTTCGACGAGATGCTTCTGGCGTGGTTCGGCAACATCGCGCGGGTACTCGTGCCAGGAAGATGTTTCTATATTTGGGGAGGTTACGCGAACCTCGGCAACTACCCGCCGGTCTTGAAGGCATGCGAGCTCTACTTCTCGCAGGGCATCGTCTGGGACAAGCAGCACCCGGTCCTGACGCGCAAGGACTACATGGGTGCATTTGAAATCTGCTTTTACGGGTGGCGCGAAGGCGCCGGCCACGAGTACTTCGGCCCCAACAACGCCACGGACCTCTGGCACGTGAAGAAGGTGAACCCCGCCAGCATGATTCACCTCACCGAGAAGCCCGTGGAACTGGCGGTCCGCGCCATCGAGTACTCGTCGCGGCCTGGCGAGAACGTCCTGGACCTCTTTGGTGGGTCGGGCTCGACGCTCATCGGCTGCGAAAAGACGGGGCGGCGGGCGTACCTCATGGAACTCGACACCCTGTACTGCGACGTGATCGTCCAGCGCTACGAGCAGTTCACGGGCAAGAAGGCCGAGCGGCAGGCGGTCGAGACAAGGGAGGCGGCTCCCAGTGGGCGATGACCGGCAGCCAGCAGCCACGCTGAACCCCTCGGCGCTCTCGCTGGCCGACGCCGCCCGCCTCCTCTCGGCCGCCGGCGGCCTGCGGGTCACTGTGGAAATGCTCCAAGAAGACGTCGCCGCCGGCGCGCCCACGAACGCCGACGGCACGATCAGCCTGCTCAACTACGCGGCCTGGCTGAACTTGAAGGACACGCATGGCGATTGACACCCGGAACCTGAAGCCGTCGGAACTGGTGCGGCTCCTCAACTCGACGCCGCTCGGGGCTGTGACGAGCGCCCCGCATCTCTGCCGCCACATGGACGAGGCGGGCTACCGCATCGGCGACGGCCACCACGTGGACCTTGTGCGGTACGTGGCATGGATGGCCCTGCGCCGCCGGGCGCCGCGGCCTGCCCCGCTCACCTACGAGGAGAAGAAGGCCCTTCAGGCCCAGCACAACCGGGAGCAGACCGCCGCCGCCCAGGACATCGGCCCGCTTCCGGACGTGGAGGACCTGGATCGGCGGTGGCTCGCCTGCGGGAGCTTCCGGGCCTTCTGTGAGACCTACTTCCCGCGAGCCTTCTATCGCGCGTGGTCCGACGACCACCTGCGGGTCATCGCCAAGATCGAGCGGGCCGTCCGTCTCGGCGGCCTCTTCGCCTTCGCCATGCCGCGCGGCAGCGGCAAGACGACCCTCGCGCGTCTGGCGGGCCTGTGGGCCATCCTGACGGGCGCCCGGGCCTATGTCTGCCTCATCGGCGGGTCACAGGAACGGGCCGCCGACCTGCTGACGCCCATCCGGAAGGAGATCCTCGCCAACGCGTTCCTCCGGGCTGACTTCCCCGAGGCGATCTACCCCCTCTGGATGCTGCGGAACAACGCGCGCAAACAGGGCGGGCAGCATATCGCAGGCGAGCCGACCTATGTGACCTGGGCGACCGACAAGCTCGTCTTCCCGACGGTCGCCGGGGACGCCCTCCCGCCGTCGCTCCGCCGGGCGGGCATGGAGCAGGCGCCGGCTTGCGGGTCCATCATCACCGTCACCAGCCTCGACTCCAACATGCGGGGCCAGCAGCACACGAAGATGGACGGCCAGGTCGTCCGGCCGTCGCTGGTGATCCTCGACGATCCCCAGACCCGGGAATCGGCCCGATCGCCCACGCAGACCCGATACCGGTTGGAACTCATGAACGGCGACGTCCTCGGCATGGCGGGGCCGGGGGAGAAGATCGCCGCGTTCCTGACCTCCACGAAGATGTACGACGGCGACCTCGCCGACCAGGTCCTCGACCAGCAGAAGAACCCCGAATGGCAAGGGGAATGCACCAAGATGGTCTACGCCTTCCCCGCCAACGAACGCCTGTGGCAGCAGTATGCGGAAATCCGGGCCGACAGCCTGCGGGCAGGGCGCGGCGGCGACGACGCCACGGAGTTTTACCGCCTGCACCGCGACGAGATGGACGCGGGGGCCGTGGTCGCCTGGCCGGCGCGATTCAACAAGGACGAGCTCTCGGCCCTCCAACACGCCATGAACCTCAAGCTCCGCGATGAGGATGCCTTCCGGGCCGAGTACCAGAACGAGCCGGCGAGCGAGCAGCTCGCGGAGAACACGCTGACGCCCGACGACGTGGCCGCCCGGTTCAACGGCCGCAAGCGCGGCGAGGCGCCCCTGGCCACGAGCGTCGTCACCATGTTCATCGACCTCCACGACAAGGTCCTCTTCTGGTGCGTGTGCGCCTGGCAGCAGGACTTCACCGGCTACGTCCTTGACTACGGCGTCTTTCCCGACCAGCGGCGCCGGCACTTCACCCAGGAGGACGCCCCGCGGCCGCTCTCGCGGGTGTTCCCCGGCATGGGCGTGGACGCCACGCTGCAGGCCGGCCTGGAGCAGCTCGTGAATGAGTCCCTGCCGCGGGAGTGGCCCCGGACGGGCGGCGGGGTGCTCCGGATCGAGAAGTGCCTCGTGGATATGGGCTACAAGGCGAAGATCGTGGCCGACGTCAAGCACAAGGTCGGCGGTGCGGCGCTCGTGCTCGCCAAGGGCGTCGGCATCCGAGCGGGGTCCAAGCCCATGGCGGCCTATAAGCGTCATCCCGGCGAGGTCCACGGGCATCGCTGGTACTTCCCGAACGTCAAGGGCACGCAGGAGTTCCCCCACGTGGCCGTGGACGTGAACTGGTGGAAGACGTTCGTCCACGCCGCCCTCTCGGTGGCGCCGGGCGACCCGGGGGCGCTGACGCTCTTCGGCAGGTCGGCCGACGAGCACCGCCTCTTCTCGGAGCACGTCGCCGGCTCCGAGACCTGGACCCTCACGCACGGCCACGGTCGGGATGTCCACGAATGGAAGTCGAAGCCGGCCCGGCCCGACAACCACTGGTTCGACTGCCTCGTCGGCTGCGCCGTGGCCGCGTCGCTCGCGGGCGTGGCGACCGAGGGGATGGAGAAGCGACGGGGCGGCCAGCGCCATCGGGAGCGGGTGAAGCTCAGCGAACTCCAGCGAGGTCAGCAAGGATGAAGACGCCCGATGAAAAGGCCCCGCTTCGCCTCTCGGACCTCCAGCACCCGGACGGCGCGGGCCTCGTCTGCAGCAAGTGCGGGTGCCGCCACTTCGAAACCGTTTACACGCGGCCGAAGCCCGGCTGCATCTTTCGCCTCAAAGCATGCCGCCACTGCGGCAACCGCATGGTCACGCGGGAGCGGGCAGGTTAGGCCCCTGGCAGGCGCCGGCGGCCGACCTTCTCGTCGGGCGAGGCGGAAATTCCGGCGACATTTTTCGGCCCTTCGCGCAAGTCGCGCCCCGGGCGAAGCATGTGTCGCTCACATTATGCAGATTCCTCTATTCTTTGCCTTGCTTTACTCCGAAAACCATGCCCTCATGTGAGTGGAAACGCGAACACGAAAGGACGACGCGATGAAGACGACGAAACGCAAAACCGAGTTGGTGCAGGGCAAGGACCTGAAGGTGGGCGACGTCGTGGTCCGCGGCGGCTACGAGTGGCAGATCGACAAGATCGCCTTCGAGCCGGACTTCCCGCGGTACTCCTGCACCTGCCACTGGACCGGCAACGGGGCCGACCCGCAGTTCTTCAACAACGAATTCGACACCGCCCAGCGCGATGACCTCCCCTGGTGCCGGGTGGTGAACCCCAAGCCCCGCCGCCTGGCCTGCCGCACCGATGCCGCTACGTGGTACGCCACGCAGGTCGGGCGAGAGGTGCGGCTGTACCAGACGAAGACCGACAAGCTGCTCGCGACCATCCGGCCGCCCGCCGCCTGGGGCGATGCGTGGGGCTGGAACCTGATCGACGGCGGAGTCCTCGTGGAGCGGACGGGCCTGTAACGGCCCCAAGAAAGGAGCACGCCTGTGATTACCACGAAGCAAGCCGAGCAGTTGGTGCCGACCGTGCGGGCCGCCGTTGCCGCCCTGCACGAGGTCTGGGCGAAGTGCCGCGAGGTGGAGCGGGTCCTCGGCCGCGACCTGGACGGCCTCGAACGCATCATCCAGGACATGGCGGCCGGCGTCGACGACGCCGAGTCGATGGACGTGGACTACGTCCGCGACGCCCTGAACGCCCAACTCGACGACGAGGTGGCCGAGGCCGACGCCTGCCCCGGTTGCGGCGAACGCAGCGTGGACAAGCTGGTGTGGCAGGGCGACGACGAAGTGCGTTGCGCGACTTGCGGCAAGACGTACCGGCCGCGCCGGTAGAAAGGCCCGGCGACGGGCCGCCCGGCGGCGGCCCCCAGCCCGGCAATTCCGCCGAGCAAAGGAGCATGTCATGAAGAAGCACGAGGTCAAGGTGGGCGGGCGGTACGTCGCCAAGGTGTCGGACAAGCTGACGCTGGTGCGGATCGACCGCGAGAACCCGCATGGCGGGTGGGACGCGACCAACGAGAAGACGGGCAAGCCCGTCCGCATCAAGAGCGCCCAGCGCCTGCGGAGCGCGGTCCGCGACCACGCCAAGGAGACGGCCGAGGTCCTGGGCCGCGGCCGCAAGGCGGCCGAAGCCAAGACCGTGACGAAGGCCGAGGCCGTGGACGCCGCCATGAAGGCCGCCCACGCCGCGAAGGCGCCGAAGGACGACGCCCCGGCGACGGACGGGGCCACGATGTTGGCCCACGGGCCGCGATCGGACGCCGCCGCGGCCAAGGATACCAAGGCCGCCAAGAAGGTCCGCAAGGCCAAGGGGGAGGCCAAGAAGCGCGACGGCATGAGCGGTCTGGACGCCGCCGCCAAGGTCCTGGCCGAGGCCGGCAAGCCGATGAACTGCAAGGAAGTGGTCGAGACGATGCTGGCCAAGGGCCTCTGGAAGACCGGCGGCAAGACGCCCGCCGCCACCATCTACGCCGCCATCATCCGCGAGATCGCCAGCAAGGGTGACAAGGCCCGGTTCCGCAAGACCGATCGTGGCTTGTTTGAGCTACGCACGCAGCAGTAGCTCTTTCCGCGTCCCCTCACGCGCCCGCGCCATCCTAGCGCGGGCGTTCTTCCTTGCGGAAACGCATTGCCCCCTCGTTGACACCCGTGCGTGGTTAGCCGACCTGCCGTTGCATTCCACCGGTGTAACGAAGTGCTCGGCCGTGCAGGTTTACATCTGCAGGGCCTTTTCCGTTGGGTATGAAGTAGATAGAAGGCAGGCATCGACAACCCGGCTGGGCGACGACGCGGCGGCTGCGCGCCGTCGCCTCCGCCACCACACGTCAGACGTTCGGCCGCGACCTGGCGACGGTCGTCCCTGGGGTGGTCCGGCGCCGGGGCAGCGGCCAGACGCCCTTCTACGAGGGGATCGCCTTGAAAGGGGGTCATGTATGACGGCGTTACTGTCGCGCACTGTCGCAGACTGTCGCGACAGTCCCATTGTATGCACGCACGCGCGCGGGCGCGCGCAGGCGCGCGCAGGCGCGCGGACGTGTTCTGTGGCGCAATGCCACTGTCGCGACAGTCTGCGACAGTACCCAACAGTGGCCGCCCGGAAACCACCCTTGGCGTTTGGGCCGAAGACGGGAAGAACGTCGCCCGTGGGCCAACGTGGCGCGTCTGGGCGGCCGGCCAATAGGTACTACCAGCGCGACGGCCGCGGCCGCGGGCACGCGAAGCAGTCACGGACCAGGTTTTAGTTTGTTTCTTAGCGCGCATTTTTCTTAGCGCCCGGATCTTAGCGCAGGAGGACTTGCCATGACCTTGACGCCGAATATGGAGACCATCCTGGTAGCCGTCCTGCGGGAGATGCGACGCCTGGAGGCCTTTGCCGACAGGCCGCCGCCTGGCATGGACCGGGACGAGTGGCGGACCCAGTGGCGCGAACGCCAAGACTACGACAAGTTCGGCGTTCGCCATGACCTCGCCCGCTGGCTGCACGACGAACCTACGCCGTCCGACTCGGCGGTGTTCTCCAGGACGCTGCGGAACATGGAGGCCATGGACCTCGTGGTCCGCGTCAGCCGTTGGGGCGGCAGCAAGACCACGCACGTCCGGCTGACGCCCCTGGGTCGGGCAGAGGCCGAGCGCCTCCTGGCCGAGCAGGATGCGGCGTTGGCGGCACTCCTGAAGGACTTCGATCTGTCCGTGGATGGCCCGAGCGAGGCGCCGCCGACAGCGCCGCAGGAGGCAGACGATTCCCTGGATTCCCCCTCGCCCCGGAGGTAAGGGGGTGCCCCGTGCGGCCGCGGTGGCCGCCGAGTGACAAGGAGAACGCTATGGAGACAACGAATCTGGTCAAGGCGGTCGGGTACGCCAGACGCAGCACGGACACGCAGGAACGATCAATCCCTGACCAGAAGGCCTATGTGGCAAGATGGGCGGGCGAGCATGGCTACACCGTCCTGCGTTGGTTCATTGACGACGCTATCTCAGGCACGAGCACCAAGGGGCGCGAAGCTTTCGAGCGTCTCATCCATGAAGCCGAGAACGGTCGGGACTTTGACGCCATCCTCTGCTACGACATCAGCCGTTTTAGTCGAGGCGGCACAAACGAGACAGGCTACTACCTCTATCGCCTCCAGCAAGTCGGCGTCCAAGTCACATTCTGCGCCGACGGCATCCCCGAGGGGGAGGAAGGTGAGCTTCTCCAAGGCGTGAAGAGCTGGCAAGCCAGGCAGTACTCGGTGAAGCTGTCCCGAGACAGCATCCGCGGTCAGCACTCGACGGTAACCGTTCGCCATAGCGCCATGGGCGGGCGGGCACCGTATGGGTATGACCGCCAGTATCTGACCGCTGACGGCCACGTCCTCAAGACGGTCAGGACTCTGCCCGATGGGCGCCGCGAGGAGTTCGGCCCTGACGGCAAGCATGTTCGGTACGTTGCGGCAAACGAGCCGATGGCCCGAAAAATGAAGTCCGACATCGTGCGCCTTGTCCCTGGCGACGCCGAGCAGGTCAGGGTGGTCAGAGCGATCTTCGACATGTGCATTCGCGGGTTGGGTTTCCGGTCGATTGTCATTGAGCTGAACCGTCTTGGTATTCCGGGCCCAATGGAGGGCTCTTGGGGCCACATGGGGGTCAAGGAGATCCTTCATAACCCGTGCTATCGCGGCGCCCTCGTGTGGAACCGCAGGACCTTCGGCAAGCTGAACGGTGTTGCCGCGGACGGTACGGCGCGCCCCAAGAAGGTCAAGGAAAGCTCCAGGAATCCGACAGACCGGTGGATCGTGGTGGAGGACGTCCACGCCCCCTTGGTGAGCAAAGCGATCTTCAGCAAAGCGCAGGAGGAGATGGCTCGCCGCCGCGAGATGAAAGGTGGGCAGGCCCGGCCAACGCAGCGCTACCTCCTCTCGGGGTTGCTCAAGTGCCGCCACTGCGGCATGAATTTCTGGGGCTGCATGATCTCGCGCCGAGACCACAGCAAAGTCCCATACTACGTCGATGCCGGTTACCGCGCGAAGGGCATCACCGTCTGCAAGTCCACGAGTATTCCCACAGCGCCGCTTGACCAGTGGGTGCTGGACAAACTCCGGGAGGTCGTTCTGGGCGACCAGGAGAGCACCGGTGAGGCCGTGGACCAGTTCGTCAAGGCTCTGATGGCCGGCCAGAGCTGTACCGCCACCGACGCGTCTGCGGTCGACAAGGAACTTGCCGCAGTGAGCAAACGCATCAAGGCCCTGGTGAGCATGCTGTCGGACGCCGATCTGGGCGACATCGAGGAGGTGAAGGCCACGCTCGTCGAACTGAAGCAGAAGCGGGAGGCTCTAGAGGCGAAGAAGGCCGAGAAGAGCACGGCCAGAAAGGAGCAGGTAGACGATGCGTCGCTTCGGAAGTGGGCGACGGAGAAGTTGGCCCTGCTGGGCGCGGCAGCGGACGGGGAGTTACCGTCGCTGGAGACGCGGCGGCTAGTGCACGCCTACGTTGACCGCATCGAGATCGACCCATACGAGCACAAGGGCACCATGTACCTGCCAGCCGACGCGAAAACCTTTCTAGGGGTTGAGCACGTCAGGCGAGTACAAGGGCCGTCCTCGAGCCACTCGTGGTGCGTCGAGCGGGCCTCGACCTGGGGATCGCCCAGGGCATCCAGCAGCGGCGTCTCGAAGGGGCTGATGATGCCGATGAGGTCCGACACGTCTTCCGCGAGTTCCGGCAGGCCCACGCCTGCCGAGTAGGTTGCTTTGCCGGTGTAGGGCATGGTTCTCTCCTTGTGATGGTTAGGTGATTTCCGCAACGCTCCGCCGCTCATGCGACGGGCTCACAACTCCGGCGCACTACCCCTGTCCGCGCCGGGCCCGCATGTAGGCCATAAGGTCCTTCGCGCCTCCGCCGCGCGCCTGCTCGGCCAGCCGTTCCATCGCTCGCCGCGGGGCGCCGACCGACGCAGTCCCGGCCCCGGCCGTCTTCGGCGGCAGCCCTTCGGCCGTGCGAGGGAAGGTGGGGCTTCCGGCTGAGGCTCCCCGCAAGTGCGGCTTCTCTTCGAGCAGGCTGCGTACGAAGGCCGCCGTGTCCTCGATGGCCGGGGGCCGTCCTTCGGCGCCGGCCGCCTCCGCCTGGGCGGCCAGCCGCTGATGGGCCAGGGCCATGGCGGTTTCGGCGTCGGCGCAGCCGGCCTTGAGGAACTCGCGTTCGAGCTTGCGGTCGCGCTCGACGAGGTCGAGTTGGCCACGCAGGGCGCCGGTTGCGGCGCGTGCGGCCGCGAGTTCCGACTCGAGCGAGCCGATCCGTTCGGCCTGCCCTTCGCGGAACTCCTGGATCTCCGCCTCCAGCGCTTCGGCCCGCCTTTCGGCCTCCTGGGCGCGGCGGCGGTACCGGATGCTCTCCTGGACGGAAGTCCGTCCCTCCAGCGGTTCGGCGCGGCTCGGCCTCGGCGACAGGCCGGTGCCGGCGAGGCCGCCTGGGGCTTCCTCGGCGCCTGCTTGGCCCTTCTGGGCTTCCATTAGCTGGGACATCGTGTCCTCCTCTTGCGCCGGACGTGCTTGGCGCGTGCTTTCTCTTTTCCGCCGCTCGCGCGGCCGTCTCACATTTTGCAGGTTCACTCGCGGCCGGCGGTTCCCTCGGGCGCGTATCCAAGCTCGCGCAGGACCGTCTCCGCGGGGACGCCCAGGTCACGCTTGGCCTTGGCCTGGGCGAGCTTCTCCCCGAGGTCATCGGGCAGGGGGCTCGGCCAGTGCAGGCGCGTGTCCCGGTCGACCGGGTCCGTCCTCAGGATTCCGAGGCGATCCAGGGCTTCGAGGACGAGGCGGTTGGCTTCGACCATCCCCTGGCCGTACGTGACGCGTTTGCGGTCCAGCCGCGCGAGCGTTCCCATGAGGACGACCTTCAAGGCCGTGGCGCTCGACAGGTTCCCCAGCCGGTCCCGCAGAAGGCCGGCCGCCAGGGGCGTCACGCCGGAGATCTTGTCCATGGCCTCGCGGAGCTGGGCGATGTGGGCGTCTTCGCTGGGGCATGCGGCGTCGCCGCCGAACTCTTCGATGCGCGCGTCCGGGTTGTCGGTGGCCCACATCCGGCCCGGGGCCACCGGACGGTCCCCGAACCCGTCGATGCCTTTGCCCAGGTACATCTTGAAGCTCTGGAAGGTCACGCGTCCGGCCCGGTCCGACAGCCGCGTGTTGAGTTCGTCCTGGATGGGCACGAGGGGCTCGACTTCGCCGGCGCCTTCGTAGTGCAGCGGATTCGCCAAGTTCTGGATATGGACTACCGGGATGCGGCCGATCGGGTTGGCGCCTTCGCTGGCGAGGCGGCCGTCCTCGTATCGTTGCCACCAGGTGGGCCCCAGGATCTCGATCACCTCGACCTCTTCGATCCGGCGCCCGCCGCCTCCGAAGAGGCCCCCCAAGAGGCCGCCGCCGGTGACGCGGTTCGTCTGCCGGCGGAAGACCTGCACCCAGTACCGCACGCGGCGGCAGTCGCTCTCATCGAGGATGGGGATGACGCGCGGCGCCTCGATCGGCTCGAGGGAGATTACCCTCGATGCCCGGAGTCGTCCGCCATCGGCCGCGTTGTCCGCGTTTCCGATGGCGGCGTCCCCGGGATGCGCGCGGACCACGAGGTCGACGAACCCATACACCCCGCCCAGGAGCGCGATCTCCTGGAGGAGGGCGATGCCGCCGCTGGCCTCCCACACGCCGCCAAGCACGGACTCGATGCGGCGGGCCTGCTCGGGCCGGCGGGCTAGGCTTTCGATGCCGACAGGCTTGCCGGCGAGGAAGTGAACGGCTGTGTCGATGCGCCACCCGATGTCGTTCTCGATGACGATCTCTTTGCGCGCCATGGCTGGCTGGGGCACGCCGACTCCACCGTACCCCAGATGGGACCGCCCCGTAATCCGGGCAGGCAGCCCGAACTCCTGAGCCTGGCCGTACGGGCGCGCGCACGCGAGCCACTCCGCATGCCGCTCGCCGTCGGGATAGCC
>Ga0209777_10007915_pt1 | contig 11697 bp, 18 predicted proteins | sample FrelakmetHBP12HB_FD_187147 | JGI IMG/M metagenome (GOLD analysis project Ga0209777, IMG submission 187147) | Freshwater lake sediment microbial communities from the University of Notre Dame, USA, for methane emissions studies -HBP12 HB (SPAdes)... | ecosystem: Environmental > Aquatic >...
AGTCATTGTGGTTATCATGTCGTCAAGAGTTGATTCAAGGGTGCCAAGTGTATCATGGACCTTATCGGTGATGATGGCTCCTTGAGATGAGGGTTTTATGATGCCGTCATGCTCTAGTGTTCGGAGTGAGTACCGGATCACATGTTGTGGTTGACCTGTTACTTGTGAGAGTTTTATGATACCGATGGGACCATGATCACGAACGGTTTTAAGGACGTCAATGTGTCTGATGAGAAGATCAAGTTCTTTTTCTGCAACATTCGTGATAGCGGTTTTATCTCGATGTTTTTCTTGCATTAAATTACTTTCCGGGTTAATTGCTAACAAGTAGTATGCAATGGGAATATATAACCTTTACGAGTACTTCAGTAGTTCCGAAAGTTCCTACCAAGGACCGTAAATCCACGTCTTCAAGTCCTACAAAGAGATGTATTTTAATTTGATTCATAACTTTTGCGGAGATTGTATACAAAAAAAGAGTTGATTTGAAAGAAATTACACCAAGGAAATCTATTACACATTAGAAGAAAAGAAAAAATAATATGAAAAGCACATGTCTTCAACCTCCAGGATCCACCGAAACAAGGATGTTACAGAAATATTTGGAAGTAATAATATGATCCCCATTGAAAACTCCTAAAACAGCTAAACAAATAAGTATATCTGCAAGGAGCCAGAGGTTGTACAACAAGACCGAGAACATGAAGTAAAACAATCGAATGAAGTAATTCTTCGATGTGGTCTTCGGTCTGAACGAATGTTTCTTCACTCGGTAGCTTGTCTCAATGCCCCATCGTTTGCTGTAGAGATTGAAGAGTCGTTCTGCAAGCCCTACATCATTTTCATTGAAGTCGATGTTGGTCGCAAATGCTCGTTTCACTCCGAACTCATCATTGACGACAACGACATTAAACAAAGCGTTCTTCATCTCGTAATCCTTGATTACTGTCGGTGATGGTACAACCTCAAATAACTTTTTAATTCGCTCGTTAGCGGTGCATGGCATCAGGAACTTGAGATGATAATACTTGAACAGTTCTATGGACTCTGAGTCGAAGAACCCACGATCAACATATAACCGTCGGATCTTTACTCGTTGCAATGCATATTCAAGAAGTGTTCGGAGGATCTCTTGTTTGTTGTCAAATGGCCCAACAGGTATTGCTAGAAGGGTGAATCGCTGATTCCTTTCTGATATTGTGATAGTGGCGAATTTATAGCAATGCGTTGTGCCTCGGTCTGGTTTCATTTCTGTGACCATAGAAGCATTTTTGTTTCCGTAGAAATGCCAGCTCGTGTAATCGATTGAACAGTCTACGACTCGATGAAATTGGTTTGCTCTGCGTGCGGTCTCCCAGATCATCTCAAACATGGAAACAAACATGCGTTTAATCTGGTCAATATCTTGGTAGCCTTTCAGGTGATAAAGGAGTGTATCTCCATTTGGGGTCTTTGTTCTCTGTAGTTGGAATGTCCTACTTCCGTTCTCTGCAAAGTCATTCGTATTGCACATATGGAGCATGAGGTCGATGAAATCATATTTCTGATAAACGGAATTTCTCTTTGTATTCAGTTCAATCACTGAGGAAAAACGCTTCTTGACAAGTGTGCTGATCTCTTTTGTTTTCAGGTTCTTGTTATGGTAGAAGGTTCGTTCTGCTTGTTTCTTAGGTTGCTCTGGCTTTATAATTTTTGTATCGAGGAGTATCCCGAATTTGTTTGATACCTCTTCAATTTTTGAGGTGATAAAAGAGATGAGTTCTTTTGTTTCATCGTCAAGTATATTATGTGTGAAATAACTGATTGTCCGTTGATTTGGTACCGATGTTAAATTGAGTTTGTGGAGTTCTTGTTTATGCATTCGTAGGCATTTTTCCAGCTGTGATTGGAATCGTATTCCTTTGAGTTTTTGGAATATAAGAAGTTTGAATAATGATTCATATGGGAATTTAATTGATCGGTAATTATCATTAAAACAAGGCAAGTGCAATCGATTGAGATAGTCAGCTATTGTAATTTCTTTTTTTAGTTTGCATTGCTCGAATGTGTTATATATCTCCTTTTCAATTGCTGATTGGGAGATGTCTCGTTTGCTTCCTGGCATGCGAGTATTTCCTGCCAAGGGGGGCGTCAAAACTTCCCTTGGCAATTACTACTAGTAATATACTAATAGTAGTATATCTTAAATACCTTTTGAGTAATAGTTATATACTAGTAGTAATATAGCAATGATTAATGACAAAAGTGATGCTACAGGGATACCAATGCGAACGATGCGGGCATGTTTGGGTGCCTCGCAATAAGGAGGAATACCCTAACGTTTGTCCTAAATGTAAGAGTGCATACTGGGATAAGCCCCGTAAGCTCCCCACCAAAAAATAATAACAATTCACGGGGATATGACATACGTTTTATTTTATAAAGGATTTTTCGACCAAACCATGGACCGTCCAGAGAATGAACGGTTCAAAAAGTGGACGGTCCAGAAAGTGAACCTTTATTAAGGAGAGACCCATTTATTATATGAAATGGAAAATAAAACATCCTCTGTTGTAATCAAAATTCATTCGTGTAATAAAACCATGGAACTTGGTAACCTGCTCGGTCAAAAAGGAACAATAGAAATTTTACAACTATTGGAAGAACGACCAAAGAAATACACTGAACTTGAAAAAACACTAAACCTAGCTCATGCCTCTCTATTGAGGCGACTTACAATTCTTCAAGCATTGGATATAATTAAAAAATGTCCAATAAGATCGAGACGACGTGAAACACATGAATACAATCTCACGATAAGAGGTAATGAACTAATGAAGTTCATACAATCTTATGAAAAAGAAATTAAATTACCGCTCGAGCAACAAAAAATAATGGAAACTATTTAGGTGTCGAATCCAAAAATTCAACGATTTTATCCGCTGCATCTTCCATAGTAGTATATTTTTTTTCTGGAGATCTATCTGAAAATGTATCAATTTTATTATTTTCGTTCGCTAAAAATCTGCAATATTTTCTATCTCTATGTGTTATTAAACCACCTAAAAAAGCTACGAGAAAATTATGTTTTTTTGCTTCATCGTCATTAACATCAGTAATTGATATAAGGTGACCAATCATTGATCTATATTTGTAAAGAAAATTTAAGTGAATATTCAAGATAATTTCTGAGGCATCAGAAGAAAAAGAGGTAATTTCTTCTGGTGAGAGAATATCAATACTCTTTCCCTTACTTCTTATAAGAGAATCTAAACTATTTTTTAAATTTTTGTGAGTAATCAATACTATATTTTTGGAAGGAAATCTATCTCCCTGATAATTATCTAAATCCCTATAATGTATTGCCGAATTTTTTTGACGATCAAATTCAAAAAATATTTGTTCAAATTTCTCGCACATCCTATTAAATTTTTTATACAATTCTTCAGATGAAATATACAATTTTAAAAGTTTTTCGACATGCTCTTTCGGTAATCTCATCTCATCAATTTCAATTCTGGTTTTTACCAAAGATTTAGTATCTATCTTATCTGGACTATCATACATATACCATTGATTGAAATAACTTGGCTTCTGTTTTGAAATACTATGGCAAAGTAAGAGAGATTTTCTTTCACCAATTGCATAACCTAATTCGTATCCAACATTGAATCTTTGTTCTGTGATATCGAATAAACAAATATTAGATTCACAAATAGCATCCTTTATTTTAACCCAAAGAGATGCATCACTTCTCTCAATCGGAGATACGATTTTTCCTTTTAACTTTATTTTTTTACAATTATAGATTAAATGTCTTAACAATTCTGTTAATGGTGTATCCTCTTCGGTGTTTAGAAATTGTTCTCCGATAAATAGCTTCGGGAGGTATTTTCCACATATTGGACAATAGGTAAAATCTTCTTTGTCGTTTTCAAATCTACCTAAATTACACTCGCATGTTGCCTCCGACATTATCTTCTCCCTATTTTTTGTATAGCCTCCAAAGCATTATAGAATAATAAGACTGATTTTTCCCATGTTTTATTTGATTTTGTGTATCTAGCAAAACTAATTTTTTCCTTCACTTGAGAGATTTCAAAAATATATAGTTGTTTTTTCTTTATTGGTTCATATTTTAAAGATTCACATTTTTGATTAAATTTTTCTAAAACATAATCTTGTAAAGTCTCAACAGTAGCTCGTCTTATATGTTCTTTAGCGCATACAAGTTCTTCTGTTGCTTTTTCTTCATTCATAAAAAGACTTTTAGCAAAATGATCTAAAGCATCTCTGATGTCCGTTATTGCACATTCATAGTAGGTCCCTCGTCTTCTAAAAACATCATATAAGATTATACGACAAAGATCATAATTCATCATTAACTCAGAGAATTTTTGTTTATATTTCATTGATTCAATCGGACATTCATTAGTATAAACATAATAACCCCATTTTTCATCGTCTAATTTAAAGTCTATTGATAATAATTTTAAAAGTTCTGAAAACGAATCGAGAAGAAAGTGATTGGCATCAAGTATTGTATCAATTTGCACGTCACTTAAATCAAATAATTTCCACTGATATTCCGTAATAAAACCAATTTTTTTCAGTTTCTTTTGTAATGATTTAATAATTCTATTGACGGAAGTTTTATCATCTAAATTTTCTGCTATTACACCAATGGAAGGATTTAAAATATAATCCTGCAAACCGATAAATGCAGTCTTCATTCTTGATATTTCTTTATCTATTTTATCATTCTCTTTTGAATTATTAATTACATATATTCTGTCAAAAATTCCACCAAGATAATAAAATAATGGAACATTTGAAACTCCCGAATATTGTTCAGATGCAATTAATATTTTACTTGTATTAAAATATGTATCCCTAAATAATACTCGAAGTTTGTTTAGGGAATACTCTGAAGTTTCTTGATTTTCATCCAATGTCTACTCCTCCATTTCTGATAAAAATTACGCGCCTATCAATAAAGAATCTAGTTTAACAATTTCTTCTTTTGTTAATTTTTTAAGAGGTTGATAACCTGTTCTATCTCCCCTCGTTTTGCTAATTCTAAAATGATCAGCACCGATATTTTCTTCTAATTCCCAAAGACCTGTGTTCCTGACGTCTTCCAGATCAATATTATAATTATTATAAATAATTTTTAAACATTGAATAAGAGTTACTTCAGTCATAATGTCCCCCATTTTGTATATAACTAAATAAATATAATATATTATATGTTGATAAAAGTATCTTTTTACCGTTGCATCCCTTAACGGTCGCTCTCTTCACACTTACCACCTCACACTCTACCCACTACATGTTTTTTGACAAATTTGTAATATACTAATAGTATATATATATAAGTCTCCCCCTGATATTCTCCTTGGTATATGTGATTCATTTTTCTTCTTTAATCCTCCTCTTCAATCACATCATTTAATATGATTGTCACATTCTTTCCATTCCATGTTTTAGGCACATAAATTGTGCAACTGGAACTTTTCTTACTAGAGAGTTTGGCTTTTTTCGGCAATACAGCATATCCAGAAATCTTGATTTCAAATTCTTTCATTATAGCTATAATATAGCTATTTTATAGTTATAAATATTGCGGTCAAAATAGGTATATACCAATTATCCGATTTCAAAAGGGTAAGGTATATGCCTAATGTAAAAATAACAGGAATAAAAGAAGTACAAGACATGTTGAAAAACTTAGAAAAGAAAGCTAAGGAATTAGAAAAGGGGAAGGAGGTTTCTCTTATCGAATTAATGTCGGATGATTTTATAAAGAAGCATACCCACCACGAGTCATTCGAGAATTTTATTGCTCATAGTGGATTACTAACCGATGGAAAGGTATTGACAGAAGATATTCTTAACTCAAGTGAATTTAATCAATATGTCAAGACTACTACAAAATTCAAGTCTTGGAAAGATATGTTAGACACTGCTTCAACAGAATACATAAAAAAACAACTGGGATTTTAGATATATTAAACCTCATTGTTTTTCTTCTCTCCATTTATAAAACTTCCATTTATCCCCAGAAATGGTCATTCAACGCTTTTATATGTTTTGTCGATATACAATATGGAAATAAGAGGAAGAAATATATAAATGATTACAGAAGTTGATACTTGTAGAAAATATGTGATACCTAAATTATATGCTGCAGGTTGGACTGATGATCAAATAACAGGGGAATATTGTTTTGTAATTCAGCTAATAAAACATCCAGATGGCGAAAATCGTGTAAGGTTCGGTTATTATAAAAGAAAAGATGGTGCAGAGAACTTTAGATGGGGAAGTCAAACTACATATGATACAACAGTAGACTTCACTAAAGAACTCATTAAAATGGCTGAAAAAGAAGGTATTTTATAAAAGTGATGTTATGAAATTAAAAAAAGTAATATGGCTCCTTTGTTCAATTTTCTTTATAGCTCTCGCATTTTCAATTTCATTTCTTGGAAACAATTCGATACTTCAACTCTTTATTTTCACAGGAGCTTGCTTAACTCTTGTTTTATTAGTTGTTGATTTTCGACATACTTTTGAAAAACAGTATTTACCTATTATAATTGGTGTTGTCATTTTTATATTACTCTTAATTTATTGGTATGCAATCCACGGAATAAAAATTTATAGTGAACAAACATCTCTTGTCTTAGTGTTCCTTTCATTTTCTATGTTAGCATATCGTCAATATAGAGATTTAAATAAAAAAGAATGATTGCTTTGAAATAAAACTCATAGAATGTCTGTATTACATTTTGTAATACACTTTTTTCGATACATGTATTACACATTGTAATACAAAACGTAATACATTTATACACATGATATGATTACGAGCATATGGCATCAATGATTACGGTTCGAGTATCAGATGGAATGAAGGCAGAAATAGAAACTCTCGTAGGAGAAATAGGGTTATGGCATACCGAAAGCCAGTTCATTAAAGAAGCACTGAATGAACACATTAAAAAATATTGGCAGGGTGATAGATTTGACAATCAGCACTAAACTATCAACTGATGGAAAAACACGTGCAAAAGCAACTACGATTGATCTAAACAAAAAGAAAATTCTTTTTCCAAGGAAAACAATTCATAGCAGTGCAAACAATCTGGATGAAATATCATTATTTAGAAAGGAATTTGATATACCAACTGTAACAGAAATAATGGTACAAATCACGCCAAAAAAACTAAAGGAAATAATTACTGATCCAAGAGAACATCAAAAAGTAAAAGACAGTATTAAGGCCATTATTTATGAAACTGATCAAAGGGGATTGAACATCGGTTATCCCTTTCTAATTAATCAACGAAGTCCAGGGGAAAGCAAAGAACATTTTGAACCGTTCGGAAAACCGACTCAAAAAATGATTGAAAAAATATTTGATTTATTCGACGTAGAACACATGGATGGTCTAATATTTCCGGTTCCATCTCCAAATGGTAATTCGTATGACTGGGGAAAAATGTCTGCGGACATATTTACAAAGAGAAAACCAGATTTCATGAATGAAGTAATCTTTTCTGGCATGATTCCGATCGGCAATCCTAAAACTGACTTAAAAGGATTGATGAAATATTATTTAGAGAACGGGCTTCAATCTTTAACATTTGATTTTTGTGGCAGAAAAGTACTTGAATCAAATATGAGAGAATTGATTGATGATGTTGGAGCTAAATGGAAAGATCTGTATGTCCATGGGACAAACGTCCCAGCCAATAATTTTCTTGGTACTTTTAGAGAACCTGCACTAGCATCTTATGATTTATTAGTTTCTGTGTATGGCTTTGATTCTTTCGGAAATATTGTAAAAGGAGTACAAAGCGATCTCCCTGAAAAAGACGAAATAACAACAAAAATGAGGAGAAAACGTTTCAGAATTACTGACACATACGGTGATTACAATTATGAAGGGCTTAAAATGCTATCCGAACATAAAGATTTGAAATGTAAATCTCCTGTTTGGAAAACAAACAATCCTCTCGATATATATGATGATAAAACAATTTCACTTACATCATTCAAACAGCTTTCAAACGAATTGAAATCACATAGAAATTATGTAACTCATAAAGAAATAAACAATTATAATAAACTAATTGAAAATAATAAATATTTGGTACACATCGAGAACAAGAAGGATGCATCCAAAGAATTGATTTCGATGCTCAGTAGAATGAATGTTAAAAAACTTAATAGCTTTTAAGAAATAGTTATTATTATATTACTCATGAAAGAAAACAATGGTAGATTTGATGATACGTATTTGTAATAATCTTTATGTTGGAGAAGAAAACGATTGTTTTTATGATGTAAGGGATGATTGGGTCGTAATACATGCTTGTAAAAGTCCGTGTCATCAGAGAGCGGTTGGATACAAAGGCAATTTACCAAAGGTGCATCCAAATTATCTAATTTTTGAGCAACGGGCTCATCTTTTTTTAAACATGATTGATATGGATATTCCTCTTGATCATAAATATATGGATCCAATAATCAATACTGCTATGAAGTTCATTGAAAACAATATTTCAACGAAGAATGTATTAATCCATTGTAATCAAGGGATATCTCGTTCCCCAACCTTGGCATTAATCTATTTAGCAAAAAAAGTAAAAACCTTTAATAATCAGACCTATGAGATGGTAAAAATAGAGTTTATGAAAACATACCCAGGTTATCAACCCGGACACGGACTAGAATATTACCTAGACCATCATTGGGATAATATTTGTAAATAGCAATCTCGAAAAAAACCTGTTTTTCAACATCTTTTTATATTGGTGGTTTTGCTTTTTCAATCATTAGTTGGTTTTTTAAAGAAAGAAATGTTATAAAATTGTAGATTTGAGCGGGAAAAAATATATGACAGAAGAAACAACAGAAAAGAGAATAGCTGAAAAAGGAAGGACTGATGAAAACGTGATATATGTTGGACACAAACCTCCGATGAACTATGTACTAGCAGTAGTAACACAGTTTAATGCTAGTGGTTCGGATGAGGTTATATTAAAAGCGAGAGGCAGAAGTATAAGTACGGCGGTTGACACAGCAGAAATTGCGCGAAACAGGTTTGTCACAGATGCAATAATAAAAGAGATAAAAATTGGAACCGAAAGCCTCACCAACGAAGAAGGTAGAACCTCTAATGTATCATCAATTGAAATCTGTTTAACTAAAAAGAAGAGTAAATAGGCAGAACGATACGCTTTCGCGAATCTGTTTAAAAAACAACTCTTCCGTTCCTCCCAGACAACGGCTCTCCTTATCAATTCTTCATTGGAGAATCTCGATTTTGATTGGATTTTTTCCATTTTGACATTTTAACAAATAACGTTTATATATAATCAATGACAGAGTATAACAGATAATCTCATATTATGGAGTTGAAAAATATGGAGATAACTGAAAACGAAAAAACATTCAGGGAACATCTCAAAAATTATTATCCTCATAAATATGATCTGTTAATTGCTATGGAGCAAGCGAAAGTTGAAGACAATGAACTAAAAGTCTCTCCAACATAAAACCCGTCTTTACCACCACAGTGTTACAGAACCAAAAGAAATATGTAAAAAAAAGAGGCGAGATAAATATGAAAAAGAAAATTTTTATAGTGGATGACAACCCTGAGGTAACACTTTCTGTTAAGCAGGCGCTGGAATATTTAAATCCAACGGAGTATAATGTTATCTGTGTTGAAAGCGGAAAAAAATGTCTTGAATTGCTCCAGGCACAACAGATCCCTGATCTCATATTATTGGATAATATGATGCCTAGGATGAGTGGTTGGAGGCTTTCTGAAAGATTAAGATGGAACACATTATTGAAAAATATTCCTGTTGTTTTTCTTACTGCTCGGACGGATGAATTTGCTAAAAAAGGAAGCTATTTAGTGTGCGATGATTATATTGAAAAACCGTTTGATATGGAAGATTTACAGAAAAGAATCAATATGATTTTGCAAAAAAATTAGTGGTCAAATAGAGTTGGAAAATATGGGGATAACTGAAAACAAAAAAAGATTTAGAGAGCGTCTTAAAAATTTTCATCCAAATAAATATCATATGTTAATCATTATGGAAAAAGAAAAACCAATAGACACTGAAATAAAAATTTTCCCAATGATAAACCCGTAAAACGTTGTCCGCAGAATCAATTAAATCAACCCATATTTTCCAACCCAGAATTTCCAACTCTCTTCTATACAGAACCTGTTTATAAAACTAAAATACATAAATCTCACATATCCGAGAAGCATTAACACAGTTTTAATTCATAGAAAAAAACAAAAAGGAATGAAACTTTATCTATCGTCATATGAATCAAAACGAACTAATGATTGGTGGTACTCTTATCTATGCTGGAGTCATTTTATTTTTTCTTCTGGAACATTCTTCCACGGAATTTTGGCAAACACTCAGAACATTTGGTATACTCATCCTTATTGTTGGAGTTATCATTTTCATCATTGGATTAGTCACAAAAAGAAAACGGAACGAAACATTACAACCACCGAAAGATAGAAATTGCCTAAACTGTGGTAAAGCGATCCCATTTGAAGCAAGTATTTGCCCTTATTGTAAGATGGATTTTGAACAGGTCGAACTCCTAAAAACGTCACAATAACCCCGAGAACATATCCTTAGATTCCTATTTTTCAGTGTAAAAAACCTTAACCCCTCTAATTTTCCCAACCTAAAATGCCCAAACTCAGGTTACACAGAACCGATTTCAATAATCTTTTTATACACCTTTTACACTTGTAAATGATGACAACAGGAAAACCTTACCCAAAAGAAGTCATTCAAAAGATCCGTGAAGAAGTCCTCAGGGGTAAAACCAAATACCGAGTAGCCAAAGAGATGGGAATACACGATCTTGTCGTTTATAGTCATACCAGTGACCTTCCGAGTGTGAAACTCGGAGAACCCTGCATTAAAGGGAAATCCCTTGATCGGCTGAAACAACTCTTAAACATCGGCTATGTTCCTTCAAATGATGAAACCTATTCTTATCTAAGAAGATTGAGAAGGAATCTCCCTATGATCCAGCGAACGCAAATTGATGGGAGATCTATTTATTATCTGAGCGATAAAAACAAGAACGCATTACAAGCGATGATGTCACAGAAGAAATCACGGATTCTCAGTTACCAGGAACTGAAGAGTATCACTAAGGTCTTCGGTGTTGATCTCTCCAGAGATGAGAAGCATGGTTATGTCAGACCCAAGCAGAATCATGTTATACCAGTTATCCGTAAGAAAAACGGTGGATTTCTTTCAAGTCTCAAGAAAAATCAGGCTCGGTTAGATGATTTTACACGTAAAAATGGCTTCCTTGGTAAAAATGGTCTCAGAAAACACCAGAAAAATCAGTATTCTAAAAATGGTTCTCTCCTGGAAAATGTAGGTTCCTTGGTAGATTTTTGCATTCGGATGTACTGTACTTCAGTGTGGTTGTCAACTTAAGAAATCTATATGATAGCATCCCCCATTATTTTTTAGGTGTTATAATGGATGGGATGCTATCGCATATTATAGAGGTTTTAAAAGCTAAAAAAGTTTTTGAAAGAAAACGTAAAAACATGAAATCCAGAGCTCTTGGAATACTACTATATCATTACGGTCTTTCTCTTAGAAAATGTAGAACCATCGTCTCTGGTTTTGAGTCTACAAG
>Ga0209777_10007916_pt1 | contig 11696 bp, 7 predicted proteins | sample FrelakmetHBP12HB_FD_187147 | JGI IMG/M metagenome (GOLD analysis project Ga0209777, IMG submission 187147) | Freshwater lake sediment microbial communities from the University of Notre Dame, USA, for methane emissions studies -HBP12 HB (SPAdes)... | ecosystem: Environmental > Aquatic >...
CGCGGCGGTTGACACATCTGGCAACACGCTCACCATCACGCCCAAGGACGACGGCGGGGACGTGGTGCTGAATGTAAACTCCAGCACGTTGATCAAGCGCAATGGCAAGACCGCCAGCCTGGGAGACCTGCAGGTGGGGGACCAGGTGGAGGCGCGCTACTATCCCACCAGCATGCTGGCTTATAGCATAGAAGCCAAGGTCAGCCTGGTATGGCTGGAAGGCGTGATCGCAGCGGTAAATACAAGCGGCGGCACGCTCACCATCACGCCCAAGGACGACGGGGCGGATGTGGTACTCAATGTAGACTCCACCAGCGTGATCACGCTGAATGGCAAGACCGCCAGCCTGGGAGACCTGCAGGCGGGGGACAAGGTGGAGGCGCTTTACAATCCCACCAGCAAGCTGGCCGCCTTCGTTGCAGCCAGTAACCAAGTCTGGCTGGCAGGCGTCATCAGCGCGGTTGACACGAGCGGGGGCACGGTGACCATCACGCCCTACAACGGGGACCCGGATGTGGTGCTCAATGTAGACTCCACCACCTCGATCAAGCGCAATTGGCAGACCGCCAATCTGGGAGACCTGCAACCCGATGACCATGTGCTGGTGCTTTACAATCCCACCAGCATGCTGGCGGCGCGCATTTTCGCCTGGCACAGGCATTAAGGGTAAAACCGGCCAGTGATCCGTTCAGGCATGGCGGCGAGGCAGGGTATCGCCTGGTTTGAAGAACGGGCACGGTCCGGGTAACAAGGGGGGAAAAAAAAGCGGCTTGCCGACCCGACCCTGAGGAGGTATGCCGCAGCCGAAGATCTAATAGACCTGCGAGTTCCAGATGAACTCGCAGGTTTTATTGTTGCACAGGAGGCTGGAAATGGCTATACTGAATGCAGAGTGAGAGGCGGAGGGCTGAGATGGCAAGAGTAAGAAATATCGGGCTTCCGGTGAACGACAGCGAACGCAAGGGGATCGCTTATCTAGCCAGGGAATTACCAGCCAATCAGGTCCTGCTGACAAACCTGGAACTGCCAACCAGGAATGGGTTCGCGTATGAATATGACATCATCGTCATCGCGGATTACGCGGTGTATGTGCTGGAGCTGAAAGGCTACAGGGGGGTGATCAAAGGGAACGCGCTGGAATGGGAGCTTTCGGCTGGATCGATCGTCAAGAGCCCGATCCCATTATTGACAACAAAGGCCAAGATCGTCACGACCCGCATAACCACTTCTTCCCGTTCGCTCTGGAATGTGTGGGTAAGACCGATGGTGGTGCTGACCGATGACCAGGTGAGCGTGCGGGTGCAGGACCCGATGGCGCCCTTGATCAAGAAGCTGGATGAGAGCGTACGGACGATCCTGACGGATGTGGGCAGGTCTGGACTGATCACCCCGGCGATGAGCGCAAAGATCGAAGAGGCGATCGCAAAGCAGTTCCTGCCTTTGAAGCGGGACAAGGAGATCGGTGATTATCGGATACTGGAGCAGGTGAATACGAACGATCTCTACACGACGTTAATCGCGGAACACAAATTGCTGGGCGGGGGAAGAAGATATGTGCTAAAGGTCTACACTCTAAAAATATATGACAGCCTGGAAGAACAGAAGAAGCACCAGGCGAGGGTGCTGCGGGAGGCGTGCGCCCTGTTCGACCTGCCTGCGCATCCTAATCTTGTGCGAGCCAACCCGCCTTTTCCCTCGGAAGACGATAAGATCGTGCTGCCCCTGGAATGGGTGGATGGACACGCCTTAAGAGGCTTATTGGATGACAAGCAGACCGCCAGGACGATCCCGGTTAAGAATGTCCTAATGGGACTCTGTTCGGTGCTGAAGCATGTGCATGGATATGGCGTCATCCACAGGGACCTGCGCCCCGACAACGTGATCGTATGCCCAGATGGCAGCATCCGGTTGGTTAATTTTGATTGCGCACACCTGGGCGGGCAGGATATGGGCACGATCGCGACGCGGGTGGGGCGGACGCTGGATGAACGATATGTGGCTCCCGAGGTCTGGATGGACCCTGCGAACGCCACAAAGAGCTCGGACATCTATTCGCTGGGCATCATTTTCCATGAGCTGCTGACCGGAAGGACACCCTATCAGAAGATCATGGAGGTGTACAAGTCGAAGGAAGTGAAGAGTTGCATGGGTGAGGTGCGCCCGGAGATTGGCGGGGAAGCGGAAAAGTTATTCCTGGAGATGAGCGCATTCGAGGCCCGGTCGAGGATGACCGATCTGTCGGAAATTCAAGGGAGGATCGAGAGGCTGGTATGAAACCGGCCTCGGCATGATTTGGAGAGAAAGGGGGGAGGCGAGGCGGGCGGACAACCTTCATCCGAAACGCAGTGCGGTGCAAGGGTTGCCAGGAATAGGGAGACCCTGGGAGTTATGTATTACAATGGTAAACAAAGGAGACATTTGATGAACTCAAACCCCGTTCAACAGGCTGTTCCTACTCCAAAAAAGTCTAAGAAAATCTGGATCATAATTGTGGTGGTTTTACTCGTGGGTTGCTTGTGTTTGTTAATTGGAGCGGTTTTCGGTTATTTTTATTTTCAAAAGAATGGCTCAGGAATAGGTGAAATACTCAATCCACTTGTCCAGCCATTCCTGCCTTCCCAACCATCCCAACCAGATAAAGTGAAATCGGGAACAGAAATACGAAGTGAAGCAGGCGGTTATGCCTTCAAGACAATCCCAGGCTATACGGCTGATTCTGCCTGGATAGATCCCGGGGGATATACCCTGGATTCTAATGATATAGATTACGGCGATCCCAACTTCGTTGTTGGAGAGGGACCCGATATAATTCTCTCCGGGTTTGTTCCTTCAAGTGAGCTTACTTTTGAAAAGTATGTAAAAAATGGTAATAACGACATGAGCATAAGATTAAAGGCAACCATTTCTGGAGAACCGCAGGTGACCGTAGCGGGATTAAAGGGGGTGGCGTTTGATTATGATTACGAATTAGCCGGCGCCGGAAAGATGAGAGCGCGTGATATCAGCGTGGAGGTCAATTCCAGCCAGTTCTTTATGATCCACTGTCGTTCCACTATAGAGAAGTGGGACAAAATGCTGGCTGCCTGTGAGGAGGTCATAAATTCGGTGACATTTTTTGAGCCTAAGCCTCAGTAAAAGCTGATAATGATCAAGCAGTATTACGCTGAGTTCAAGCCCACCGCGAAGGGCTGGACCCCTCCCGGCCTCCGGACCCCCTCCCGGCCTCCCCCATCCGGAGGCCACGGATGGGGGAGGAGAGACGGATGGGGGAGGAGTCACGGATGGGGGAAATGTTACAGACAGGGGAGGAGAGGCGGGGGAGGCTGCACAGAGAACCAGGAGGGCTTGAAGAACGCCCTCCAGATTTCAATACCTTAACGTGTCGAAGGTGGTTTAGACGTATAATGAAGTATCTCAATCATCGCAAATCCGTCGCAGCCATTCATTGGGAGGGCAATATGAGCAGACGGCGGTATTCCAAATATCTTGCAAGCCTCGGTACCAGCATAGTTTTATTATCTCTGTTGGTCAATTCGGCGAGAGCCGCGGCAGGGGATACCACCCGAGTCTCAGTATCCTCCGATGGCACAGAGGGGAACGCCGAATCAGGATATGCCTCTATCTCTAACAATGGGCGCTACGTTGCATTTGAATCCTTAGCAAGCAATCTTGAAAGCGGAGATACGAATGGATTTTTAGATATATTTGTCCATAACCAACTAACAGGCGAAACGGCACTCGTATCAGTTGCTTCCGATGGCACGCAAGGGAATCAAGGGTCAGGCGAACCTTCCATATCCGCCGACGGGCGCTACGTTGCATTTATGTCATATGCCAGCAACCTTGTGAGCGGGGACACGAATGATAATCCAGACATATTTGTACATGACCAACTAACAGGTGAAACGACAATAGTTTCGGTGGCTTCGGATGGGACTCAGGCGAATAACAACTCCGATTGGCTTTCTATCTCTGCAGATGGGCGCTATGTTGCATTTCAGTCATATGCCAGCAACCTGGTAAGCGGAGATACGAATCAGAGTTATGACATTTTCGTCCACGACAGGCAGACCGAGCAGACGACGCGCGTCTCGGTGGCATCCGATGGTACACAGGGTAATGATCACAGTCAAGTTCCTTCTCTCTCCGCCGATGGACGCTACGTTGCATTTGACTCAGCTGCTAGCAATCTCGTGAGCGGGGATACGAATAATAATCCAGATATATTTGTACATGACCGACAAACAGGTGAGACTACACTCGTCTCGGTGGCTTCTGATGGTACGCAAGGGAACGGCGGCTCTGCTGATTTTCCTTCCATTTCCGCCGACGGTCGCTATGTTGGATTTTCGTCACATGCCAGCAACCTCGTAAGTGGAGATACAAATGGAATCACTGATATATTCATCCATGACCGGCTGACGGGCGAAACGACGCTTGCCTCGGTGGCTTCTGATGGTACGCAAGGGAACGCCATATCAAATAATCAATTCATATCCGCTGACGGGCGCTATGTTGCATTTATGTCAAATGCTAGCAACCTTGTGAGTGGAGATACAAATGGCACCGAAGATATTTTCGTCCATAACCGACAAACCGGCGAGACAAAACTTGCCTCCATATCTTCAAACGGTACAGGTGGAAATAGTTCCTCCAGATATCCAACAATTTCTGCCAATGGCCGCTATGTGGCGTTTTTGTCCGGTGCCAGCAACCTGGTAAGCGGAGATACGAATGATCGTAATGATGTCTTCGTACATGAGAATGATATTCCAAATTGCATAATTTCGGGCAACGCCGGAATGGCGAATGCAACTTTGAGTTTCGACGACGGTGGTCCCCAAACAGTTACTGCTTATAGTAATGGATATTACTTTTTGGAGGTATCAAACAACTGGTCTGGCTCGGTCACACCATACAAGACAAGTTACACTTTCACACCAGGTCATCGGGAATACACTAACGTTATAAACGACCAGATCGCCCAAGACTATTTAGCTATCCCCTGGATCTACATGCCGTTGATATCCAAGTAGCACTGCTTGAGATGGCCGCGGCGCCAGCACCTGTGATCCTGACCGGGAGGTTTCCAAACTCGCAGGACAGGCAGGCAGGCGGGGAGGCTGCGCGGCTCGAGGCAGTTGCATTTTGCCGGAAATGGCGCGATGATGAGTTGGAAGGCCCGATGAAAGGAGTGCAAGATGTGTGAATTCTGTACGGAACACGGCGAGGGGAAGAAGTGGTACCTCCAGATGAAGAATTACAGCGATGTATTGCTGCACGAGGAACTATCCGCCCGCCAACAGGAGATCACCGGGACGAAGAACCGCTACGAGTGGAATAATGGCTTCTGGAACAGTTTTATCATGCCGGCGATCACCGGCAAATTTGTGGAGGAGGCGACTGCGCCAGAGGGCGCGACTCCCGAAGCCCGACTTAGCCAGGATGTGCTGGTGGCGAATCGGAAGGTGGAACATTTCGGGCAGGTGATCCCGATCGAGGATGTCGAACGGGTGATCGACATGGTGGATTCGATCACACGGATGCCGTGCGGATGCCGGTTCATGACGACCGGGAAGACGGATAAACGCTACTGTTTCGGCTTCGGACTGGATAACAGGGGGGTGTTGGGCAAATTCCCCGAGGCGGCAACTTCCCTGGAAGTGCTGGATAAAGCCGAGGCCAAGCAGATCTTCCATAAATTTGATGCGGAGGGGCTGATCCACAGCATTTGGACGGGAATAACCCCGTATGTGGTGGGCTTATGCAACTGTGACCGAGACTGCGGGGCGTATAAAGGTTACATTGAGATGCGCGGGACGCCGCATTTCTTTAGAGCGGAGTACGTCTGCCAGGTGGATTGGGACCTGTGCAATGGGTGCAGGGCCTGCATGGCCCAATGCCAGTTCGGGTCGCAGTTCTACTCGTCCGGGCTGGAAAAAGTCTACATCGATCCGAGCCGGTGTTTCGGCTGCGGGGTATGCCGGACGGCGTGCCCAGCGGATGCCATCAAGCTGGTCCCAAGACAGACTGTCCCGGAGGCGGCAGAGCTGTGGCTGGAAAATGCCGCCCGATAAAGAGGCGCCAGGCGGGGAAGATGGACCCCCTCCCGACCTACGGACCCCCTCCCAACCTCCCCCATCCGTATTACACGAATGGGGGAGGTGTCACGGACAGGGGAGGAGAGGCGGGGCAGGCGAAATTGGACAGCCTAAATAATAACCATAAAAATAGGGTTGCCTGTAATTTGGTGGTGTAGTATATTTCAGGTAGTATAGACATTCGCAAGCATGGCCAAACGCGGCCGCGTGGAGGTTCTGGGGGAAATGGAAAAAGGCAGCTTATTTACCGTCTGTTTGCCCAGGCTACTTGTCCCCGAATAAAAGAGAAAGCTCATGAACTCCAAAAAGAAACCCGCTGTTAAGTCAGAGAGCACCAAGCCGAAAAAACGCATTGCGCAGGTTGCCAGCCCGCAACCCGGTTTTCCCTTGGACGGCGCCCAGCGCAACCTGGCCGAGGGTGCTTTGCAGGATACCAATGAGTATGCAGAGAACTTGATCGGGACAGCCAAAACCAATAAAGAAAAACGGGGGGCAAAGTTAGCCGTTGCCAACAAGGAACTTGTCTTCAAGATCACTGAACACGAACAGGCGGAAGAGACCATCCGCAGCCTGGCGCGCTTCCCGTCCGAAAATCCAAACCCGGTGCTGCGCATTGCCCGGGACGGTAACCTGCTTTATGGTAACCCGGCTGCTTTCACCCTGCTGAAAAAGTGGAAACTCAGGGTGGGCAAACCTGCTCCTGAAGTGTTGAAGAACCTTACCAACGAAGCCCTTGAAACTGAAACAACGAAAACGGTTGATATCCCCTGCGGGGATCGTATCTTTTCGATTTCCATCGCGCACGCGCCGGAGGGTGAGTACATTAACCTGTACGCGCGCGACGTCACCGAGCGCATACGGGCGGATCAGCAGCTGATAGAACGTGAAGCGTTATTGAACGAAGTGGGGGTCATAGCCAAGGTAGGCGGATGGGAAATGGATATCACAACGGGCAAGGCAACGTGGTCTAAAGGGACGTACGATATCGTTGAGATAGACTACAACAAGCCTGTACCGGGACTACATGAGCATGTCGGATATTATCTTCCGGAATATCGTGAGATGATCGAAAGTAAAATGAACGCGCTTATAGAGACAAAACAACCCATGAAGTTTGAGGCGGTGCTGAAGACCACAAAGGGAAATATAAAATGGTGCCAGGCTCTTGGGGAGGCTGTGGTGAAGGATGGGAAGTTGATTAAATTACGGGGGACTTTCCAGGACATTACCGAGCGCAAGCGGGCGGAGGAAGCGCTTACTTCATCTGAGCAGTTTCTCAGTAGCGTTATCGAACAGAGCCCGGAAAGCCTGTGGATTTCTGATAGCGAAGGGACACTGATAAAGCTGAACCAGGCGTGCCGTGAACTGTTCGGAGTAACGGATGAAGAAGCTGTGGGGAAATACAATCTTCTAAAAGACAACCTGATCGAGGAACAAGGTTTCATGGCTCTTGTTGGAGACGTGTTTGAAAAAGGAGAAATCGCTCGATTTACAATCGATTACGACGTTCCAAGAGTAGAACATATTGAAGTAAAGGAAGGTACGCACAGAATTCTTGATGTAGTTATTTCGCCAATCAAGGACATACACGGCAAATTAAAAAACGTGCTGGTCCAACACAAGGACATCACCGAGCTCAAGCAAGCGGAGGAGCAGATCAGGCAGCTCAATGCAGAACTTGAGGCGACGGTCGAAAAACGGACCGCTCAACTGCAAGAAACACTTGACCTAAACCAGAAGATGATCGAGGCATCCTCGCTCGGCATCTTCGCCTGCCGGGCGGATGGTCCCTGTATCATTGCCAACCCTGCGATCGCCCGCATTTCAGGCGCACCGGTGGAAAAGATGCTCCAGTTGAACTTCCGCGAGATGGAAAGCTGGAAAAAGAACGGATTATTCGATAAGGCCGAAGCCGCCCTGGCTACCGGAAAAGAGCAGCGCGCCGAGATCCACCTGACCACCACCTTTGGCAGGAATGTCTGGATCAATTATTGCTTTACATCTTTTACCAGCAATGGCGAGCTACATTTCCTGATGCTTGTGGATGAAATCACCGAACGTAAACAAGCAGAGCAGGCTCTGCAGCAACGCACGGCGCAACTTCAAACCGCCAACAAGCAGCTTGAAAGTGAACTTGCCGAACGCGCACGCGTCGAAGATGCAATCCGAGAAAGCGAGGAACGGTTTCATCGTCTCTCTGAGGCATCGTTGGAAGCCATCGTCATTCACGATGAAGGCATTCTCCTGAACGCAAACAGCCAATATTCCAAGATGTTCGGGTACGCGCCAGAGGAATTGCCGGGAAAACAGGTGATACCGTTGACCGTGGCACCTGAGGCCATTGAAGCCGTGAGAAAAGAGATTGCCACAGGCGGTGAAGGGCCTTATGAGTCAACCGGGCTGAGGAAAGACGGGACAAGGTTCCCAATGGAAATTCGGGTCAAAGAAATTAAATACCAGGGACATAAAGCAAGAGTGGCAGCGATTATGGACATCACCGAACGTATGCGGGCAGAGCAGGCTCTGCAGCAGCGCACTACCCAGGTGGAAGCCGCCAACCAGGAACTGGAAGCGTTCTCTTATTCGATCTCGCACGACCTGCGCTCCCCGCTGCGGGCCATGGACGGCTTCTCACGCATCCTGCTCGAAGAGTACGCCTCACAACTCCCTGCCGAAGCCCAGCGCTACCTGGGCCTGGTGCGCGACAATGCCAGGCAGATGGGGCACCTGATCGAAGACCTGCTGGCATTCTCGCGCCTGAGCCACCTGCCGCTCAACAAGCAGACCTTGGCGATGGCCGAGGTGGTGCGGAAGGCGCTGGATGAATTGAGCGCCGAACAGGAGGAGCGGAACGTTGAAGTCACGATCGGCGACCTGCCCGTTTGCGAAGCCGACCCGGCTCTGCTCAAGCAGGTGTGGGTCAACCTGCTCTCCAATGCATTCAAGTTCACCCGGAAACGGGAAGAGGCGCACATCGAAATAGGTGCAAAGCAGACAGGCGGGGAGAGCGTCTACTTCGTCAAAGACAACGGCGTGGGCTTTGATATGCAATATGTGGATAAGCTGTTCGGTGTATTCCAACGATTACACCGTTCAGAGGAATATGAAGGTACTGGCGTAGGGCTAGCCATCGTGCAGCGCATCGTCCACCGCCACGGTGGAGGCGCCTGGGCTGAGGCGGAAGTGGATAAAGGCGCTGCATTTTATTTCACTCTTGGAGGAGGCTTATCATGACCAATAATTCAGTCGAAATCCTACTGGTGGAAGACAATCCCAACGATGTGGAATTGACGCTGCACGCCTTGCAGAAAAACAATCTCACCAACCAAATTCATGTCGCCCGTGATGGGGCGGAAGCGCTGGATTTCCTTTTTGGCACCGGAGCATATGCCAGCCGCGACATCAACCAAACGCCAAAGCTGATCCTGCTCGACCTGAAATTGCCCAAATTAGACGGGAAGGAAGTGCTACGGCGCGTTAAATCCGATACACGCACTCGCTCGATCCCGGTGGTGGTGCTTACCTCGTCAGGCGAGGAGCGGGATATTTTTGAAAGTTACCAGTTGGGTGTCAATAGTTACATCACCAAGCCGGTGGACTTCGAACAATTCACCGAGGCGGTGCGGCAGTTGGGTCTGTACTGGCTGCTGCTTAACCAACCGCCAAAGCTCTAAATTAACGAGGTCTTGACCGCATTGCAATCACCATGCGGTTGTTGTCGAATGTAGAGGCGATCATGTCCACTCCAATCCTTGTTTTAATTCTCGAAGACCAAGTGGCCGATGCCGAGTTGATGCTGCACGAACTGCGCCAAACCGGGTACGACCCGACCTGGCAGCGCGTGGATACCGAGCCAAACTATCTGGCAGCGCTTAAAACGAATCCCGACCTGATCCTGGCTGACTGGAGCCTGCCGCAGTTCAGCGGCGGGCGCGCGCTACAAATCATGCGGGAGCGGGGCCTGGATATCCCCTTCATCATCGTCTCAGGCTTTATCAGCGAGGAGGCCGCCGTGGAAGCCATGCGCAAGGGCGCGGCTGATTACCTATTAAAAGACCGCCTGATGCGGCTGGGCGAGTCTGTGCGCCTTGCACTGGAAGAAAAACAACTGCGGGTGGAGCGCAGGCGGGCGGAAAAAACGCTGGGCGAGAGTGAAAAACGTTTCCGGGCACTCGTAGAACACAGTATGGAAGAAATCTCATTGGTAGACTCCGACGGAAATCTTACCTGGGAAAGCCCCAGCGCGCGCCGCCCACTCGGTTACCCGCCCGACTCGTTCGTGGGTCACAACCTCTTCGATCTATTTCATCCTGACGAGCGGGCAGCCGCAACCCGCCTGATGGAACAAGTCGTGGAACATCCCGGTAGTATCCAGGAGGGCTTGTTCCGCTTGCGGCATCAGGATGGCTCCTGGCGCTGGATGGAAGCGCTTGTGACAAACCTTTTAGACGAGCCGGCGGTTCATTCGATCGTCATAAATTACCGTGATATCACCGAGCGCAAGCAGGCGGAGGAGGCGCTCACAGAGACCGAGCACATTTATCGCCAGGCCATTACACGGGCGGGGGGCGTCCCTTATCAGTTGAATTACGGCAGTGAAAGCTATGTTTTCCTGGGAGAGGGATTAGAAAGACTGACAGGATACCTCCCCGCAGAGTTGACCGGGCCATTATTTACCAGCCGTCTGCGGAAGGTGGAATCATTTGGAGAACAAAAAGACCTATCGCACGAGCAGCGCATCCGGCTGGCCCGAGAGGGCGGGATTGACGAATGGCGGGAAGATTACCTGTTCGAGCGAAAGGACGGAACACTGGTCTGGCTAGCTGACCATTCCGTTCAAATAAACGATGCCGCCGGAAATCCAAACAGTTCCCTGGGCATCTTAATGGACATCACCGAGCGCAAGCGGGCGGAAGAGACGCTGCGTGAGAGCGAAGAGCGCTTCAGACGTCTCATGGAGAACGCTCAAGATATCATCTACCGTATCCACCTTCAGCCGACTCTTGAATACGAATACATCAGTCCGGCGATCACTGCCATAACTGGTTACACCCCGGAAGAACATTATGCTGATCCAGGCTTCGGATTCAAAATAACGCATCCCGACGACCGGCATTTGCTGGAAGCCGCCTTGCGCGGAGACAACCATACCGGAAAAACCCTCATCATACGCCTGATACGCAAGGACGGCGGGATCATCTGGACCGAACAGCGGAACATACCGATCTTTGACGAGGAAGGAAAAATGATCGCCATCGAAGGCATCTCTCGCGACATCACCGAGCGGATGCAAGCGGAGGAGGCCTTGCGGGATTCGGAGGCAAGATACCGTGCGCTGTTTCAAGGAACTGTCGATGGCATCCTGATCGCCGACGTCGAATCGAGGATGTTCAGGTACGCGAATCCCGCCATCTGTCGTTTGCTCGGATATTCCGAAGCAGAACTGCAAACGATGGGCGTGTCCGACATCCACCCGAAGGCTGATCTGCCGGCGGTCCTGGCCGAATTCGAGGCGCAGGCCTCGGGCGACAAGACGCTGGCTGCGGCCATTCCGTGTCTCAGGAAGGACGGTACAATCATCTATGTGGATGTCAG
>Ga0209777_10007917_pt1 | contig 11694 bp, 6 predicted proteins | sample FrelakmetHBP12HB_FD_187147 | JGI IMG/M metagenome (GOLD analysis project Ga0209777, IMG submission 187147) | Freshwater lake sediment microbial communities from the University of Notre Dame, USA, for methane emissions studies -HBP12 HB (SPAdes)... | ecosystem: Environmental > Aquatic >...
CGGCGGCCTCGTAGAAGCGGAATCCCTCCATGGCCTGTCCCACACCGGCCACGGTCTCGTCATACTCCTCGAGGATCCAGCGATCCCACAGACTCAGGCTCTCTTTGGCGGGCTCCGCCGGGAGCGTCTCCCCTATCTGCATCATGACGTAACGTCCCGCGTTCCAGAGCTTGTTGGCGAAGGCCCTGTAGCCTTCCATGCGCTTGGGATCCAGGGGCACGTCCGTGCCGGGGACGGTCAGGATGGCGAGGGTGAACCGGACCGAGTCGGCGCCGTACTGCTCGATGAGGTCCAGCGGATCTATAACGTTGCCGAGGGTCTTGCTCATCTTCCGGCCGTGGGCGTCCCTCACGAGCCCGTGCAGGAAAACGTCCTTGAACGGCGCCCTCCCCGTAAACTTGAGCCCCGCCATGATCATCCGGGCCACCCAGAAGAACAGGATGTCGTAGCCCGTTTCCATGACGGTCGTGGGGTAGTAACGCTTGAAGTCCTCAGTCTCTTCGGGCCAGCCGAGCGTGGAAAAAGGCCAGAGCTGAGAAGAGAACCACGTGTCGAGGACGTCGGGGTCCTGGGTGACCTTTTCCCCGCAGTAGGGGCAGGTCTCCAGGTCCTCCATGCTCACGAGGGTCTTGCCGGGGTCATTGGCGCCCGCGCCCCGCCCGCACCCCGAGCAGTAGAACGCCGGGATGCGGTGTCCCCACCAGAGCTGGCGGGAGATGCACCAGTCGTGGATTTCCGCCATCCAGTTCAGGTAGACCTTCCTCCAGTGGTCCGGGATGATCCTTATCTCGCCCCTCTCCACCGCCTCGCGGGCCGGCCCGGCCAGCGGCTCGATGCGCAGAAACCACTGCTTGGAGACTGCGGGCTCCACGACCGTGTCGCACCGCTGGCAGTGGCCCACGGCGTGTGCGTGGGGCTCGACTTTCACTAGCAAGCCCTCACCATCGAGCTGCTTGACGATGGCTTTGCGCGCCGCGAAGCGGTCGCGCCCTGCAAAGGGGCCCGCTTCGGGCGTCATGACACCGTCCAGCCCGATGACCGTGACTTCCGGCAGGCCGTGTCTCCGGCCCGCCGCGAAATCGTTGGGATCGTGGGCCGGCGTAACCTTCACGGCGCCCGTGCCGAAGGCCTTGTCCACCATGCCGTCGGCGATGACGGGGATGGACCTGTGGAGTATAGGCAGGATCACTTTCCGGCCGATCCAGGACGCGTATCGTTCGTCCTCGGGATGGACGGCAACGGCCGTGTCTCCCAGCATGGTCTCCGGACGCGTCGTGGCTACGACGATCCCCTCGCCCGCTTCGCCTCCCTCAAGCGGATAGCGGACGTACCACAGGTGTCCCTGGGTGTCAGCGTGCTCCACTTCCAAGTCCGAGAGCGCCGTGCCGCACTCGGGGCACCAATTGATCATGTACTCGCCGCGGTAGATGAGGCCTTCCTTGTAGAGGTCCACGAAGGCCTTCCGGACCGCCTTCGATAGGTCGTGATCCAAGGTGAAGCGAGTCCGCGTCCAGTCGCAGGAGGCGCCGAGCCTCCTCAGCTGGAGCAGGATGGTGTCCCCCTTCTCCCTCCGCCACTCCCAGACTTTCTCCACGAAAGCCTCGCGCCCCATCTCGTGGCGCGAAAGGCCCTGTCTCTCGAGCTCCTTGGCCACCACCATCTGGGTGGCGATGCCGGCGTGGTCTGTTCCCGGGAGCCACAGGGCGTCGAAGCCCAGCATGCGCTTCCAGCGGATGAGGATGTCCTGAAGCGCCACGAACATGGCGTGGCCCGTGTGCAGGACCCCCGTTACGTTGGGCGGCGGGATTACGATGACGTAGGGCTCCTTTCCGGATTCGGGCTTGGCCGCGAAGTAGCCGTGCTCGTCCCAGAACCGGTACCAGCGCTCTTCGCAATCCTTCGGGTCGTATTGCTTGGGGATCTCCATTGTTGACCTCATACACGAAAACAGGGGCGAACCCCTGTTTCCTAAAAAAAGGCGATATGGGGAGATAAGAATATGGAGATTCGGAGGAACGCGCGATCAGATTGAGGCTTGCTTCGCTCGGTTTTTTCCCATATCGCCTTTTTTTATCACCCCACTTCCGACTCCAACTCCTGGATCCTCCGCTTGATGAGGCTTTCGGCAAGCTCTGGGATCACTTCCCAGGCCACGTCCCTGATAATGCTCTGGGCCATCTCGCGGATTTCCTTTGCGACCATCTCGGGAAGAGCGCTTTTGACCGCCTCAGCCACCAGCGCGGGGGCCGTGCTTTCCGCCACCTGACGGATGATCTCGGCGGCTTTCTCGTCCGCGACCTGCCGGACGATCTCGGGGATCATCGGCTCCGCTGCGGCGCGGATCGCGGCGGGCAACGCCGCCTGGGCCAACTCGGCCACGTGTCCCGGGACCGCTTGGGCAACGGCCTGACGGGCGTGTTCCGGAACCAGGGCCGCTGCCGCTTTGCGCGCCTCTTCAGGAACGGCCTCTGAGGCCACCTGCCTCACGATTTCGGGCGACATGGCCGCAGCGGCCTCACGGATGAGGCGGGGCGCCATCTCCTCTACGAGCGACCGAACCATGGCTTCCAACTGGGAGCGGTCCATTTCCGGTCTGAGCGGAGGGAGGACGGCCATGACGGGCAGCTCGCCGGCCTCTATCTCCGGAGCCGGCGGCACGGGTTCATCCAAACTGGGCTGATCGAGAGTCGGAGGCTCCTCGACGGCGGCCTCTTCGATGGAAACGTGCTTTACGGGTGCCTCGGCATGGAGTTCGGGAACCACCTCCCGCTCGAGGGTGGCCTCTGGTTCGAGCACCTGAACGGAGGGTGAAGGCGGCACGGGTTCGATGATTTCTGGCAGGCCCGTCTCCACACCCTCCTCAGGCAGGTACGGGACTTCCTGTTCGGGGACTTCCTCGTAGGGCGGCGGAGAGGGCGCCTCTTCGGTGGCCTCAGCCTCCACGGCTTCTGGAACGGGAGCCGCGTACTCCTCCACGGCGGCCGCGATGGACTCTTCTTCAAAAGGTGTCCTGGCCTCCGGCGCTCCATGCTCCAGGTGCTGCTGCTGATCCAGGACGGCCTGGGCTTCGGATACCATTTCCTGCTGATCGGCCATGGAGTGGATGATCTCGGGCTCCGGCTCGGCCTCTTTGGTTCCCGTCTCGAAAACAGCCCATTTCTCTTCGGCCTCCACCGCAGCCTCCGAGGCGGGCTTCTCCGGGGCACCCCAATCCTCGGCCCCGCCTACGCTCACAGTGCCGGACTCAATCTCCGGAGGCGCGGGGACTTCCTCGGGCTTCGCCACAGCGTCTGGGGTCAGGACGACTTCCCCGGGTTCGGGCAGGAACTCGTGGGCGGGTGCGACGACGTCGCTGAAGGCGGCCTCCGGGATCGCGTCCTCGGGCTTCATGGGTCCAAGATCGACGGCTTCAGGCATTTCCATCACAGGAGGATGGGTCTGAGCGGGTGTCTCCGTCAGCGGCAGGGCGGGCGGCGCCGCCGGCTTCGCGGCCTCCTCGTGAGAAGGGGCCATGAAGGGGCTCTCGTCTTCCTGCTTTGGCGCCGGTGGCGCCTGCGGCTCTTCGGCCGGCGTGGGCGCTTCCGGAGGCTTGGTGAGCACCCTGACGGTGGCCATCCCGACCTCCTCGGAAGGCATCATGAACTCGGGCTCCTCCGTCATGAAGGCGTCCGCGCCAGGCTGCCGTGGGCCAGGCAGGACCGAAGGTTCCACTCGGGGAGCTTCGGGGAGAGCGCCCAAGGTGAACTCCTGCCGGCTCTGGAAGATCTTGACCGCCTCGCCCGAAGCTGGGGCCACTTGCATTGCGGCGCGCCGGCTGATGAGCTCTTCGACTTTTTCGATGAGGAGGCGGGAGTCGAAAGGCTTCGTGATGTAGGTGTCGGCCCCGGACCCGCGGGCCTTCTCCTCGTCGAAGGGCTCGAAGGTCCCCGTCAGGAGGATGACAGGGATGGAGGAGAAGGCGGGGTTCTTCTTCACGAAGGCCGCCACCTCGTAGCCGTTCATCTCTGGCATGATGACGTCGCATAGAAGGATGTCCGGACGGGCTTCCTGGAGCTTCTGCACCGCGGCCTTGCCGTTGGATACGCACGTCACTTCGTAGTCCCCTTCCATGAAGGTCAACTCCACGACCTTCTGGATGGTGACACTGTCGTCCGCCAGCAGGATCTTTTTCGGCATCCGGGCCCCCTATCCTAATGGAGCTTCATTGTAATCAAGTCCCAATTCACTGTAAAGCTCTTCGACCCTGACGCGGAAGCCCTGCTCCCCGGTCTCCTCAAAGCTTTCCGCAAGGAGCCCGTCCTCCCCCTCCTCTTGCGAGACCGCGGAGGACTTCACGATGGCGGGAGCAGAGCCTGGCAAGGCCAGTACCCGCCCATGCAAGGACAGGAGCACATAGACCTCGCTCGCGGCGGCGTCGGGTTCCGGCTGGCGGCCACCGGTTGCCGGAAGCTGGCTGCGAGTCTGCCAAAAGCTCGACTTCAGGACCGGCCAAGCCTCACCTTCCCCCGGCAGGATCCCATTGACCCATGGCGCGGCTCCGGGCAGCGGCAGCGCCGGCCGCCACATCTGGACGGCCTTTACGGCGCTCAACGGAAAACCGAGCCTCAGGCCTCCCGCCGTGACTGCAAAAAGAGGCTCCTCAGGCAACGGCCGCCTCCATTCGCTCCTCATCCAAGATGTAGACGGCCCGCCGCGGCCCCCACAGGATGCCCCGGCACCAAGGCCTGGCGCCACCAAAGAGATCCGGTGAGATGGTGAGGTAGGCCAAGGCGCTATCTTCACCATGGGAAGCGTCACCCGCGTGCCAGCAGGCTCCCGAATTCAGAACGACGAGAACACCGGGCAGCGAGGTGTCCGCCTCCAGCGCGAAGCGCCGGTGCAGGGCCAAGGCCGAGGGCGCGTACTGGTGGTACTCCTCGCTGGACCGATGCAAGATCCTGAAAACCTTGTCCTGCGGCACGGCCACTTCGAACGAGCCGCTCACCCGCAGGAAAACCCAACCGCGTGGCAATGGCGTCCTCCGTGCCTTTAACATACGTGTTAAGCGGCGGACAGTCAAGAATTAACGGACTTCCTGCGATACGAGACTGTGGGGGAAAAAACCCATGTTTTCGAAACCTCAAGTCCCCGTTCGGCAAGGGTGTTGTCTTTCGTGGTGAGGGGCCTATAATCGGCTACTCTGAAGTCGTCCGGCATTCTCGGTTGGGGAAAGACCCGAGAGAGCTAGCAAGACTAAGTTAGGGTCGGCATCGTCCCAGGATCCCGCAGAGACACGGGAGATGGGGTGGCGGTTCGCCGCAGGGCGTGCGGGCGGTGCCTTTGCAACGGAGAGCGCATGAACAGGAGCAATGTGACCATCGACGGCAACGAGGCGGCCGCATTCGTCGCGCACAAGACGAATGAGGTTTGCGCCATCTACCCGATCACGCCGTCGTCCAACATGGGCGAATGGGCCGATCAATGGTCCGCGGAGGGCAAGCGCAACATCTGGGGGACCATCCCGACGGTCGTGGAACTCCAGAGCGAGGGCGGGGCCTCCGGAGCGGTCCACGGGGCGCTCCAGACGGGCGCCCTCACCACGACCTTCACGGCCTCTCAGGGCCTCCTGCTCATGATCCCCAACATGTTCAAGATCGCGGGCGAGCTGACTGCAACGGTCTTTCATGTTTCCGCGAGGACGGTGGCCACGCACGCCCTCTCCATCTTCGGAGACCACAGCGACGTGATGGCCGTCCGCTCCACGGGGTGGGGCCTCCTGTGCTCCGGCTCCGTCCAGGAGATCATGGACCAGGGCCTCATCGCTCAGGCGGCGGCCTTGGAGGGCCGCGTCCCCATCCTTCACTTTTTCGACGGGTTCAGGAACTCGCACGAGGTCCAGAAGATCGAGCAGCTCTCCGACGAGGACATGCACGCCATGATTGACGACGGCCTCGTGAGGGCCCACAGGGAACGAGCCATGTCGCCCGAGCACCCGGTGCTTCGCGGCTCGGCCCAGAACCCCGACGTGTTTTTCCAGGCCCGCGAGACCGTGAACCCTTACTACGCGGCTTTTCCGGGCATCGTTCAGAAAGCCATGGACCGTTTCGCAAAGGTCACGGATCGCCATTATCACCTCTTCGATTACGTGGGCGCCCCCGAGGCAGAGCGCGTTGTCGTGCTCATGGGCTCCGGAGCCGAGGCGGCCCACGAGGCGGTGGAGTACATGAACGCCCACGGCGAGAAGGTAGGCCTCATCAAGGTGCGCCTTTTCAGGCCCTTCAGCACCGAGGCCTTTCTGGCGGCTATCCCGAAAAGCGCCAAGTCCATTGCCGTACTCGACAGGACGAAGGAGCCTGGCGCCGCAGGAGAGCCGCTGTACAAGGACGTCTTGGCCGCCCTGGGCGAAGCCCTCGCGGTGGGCACGCTGCCCTTCCCCTTCCCCAAAGTCATCGGCGGGCGCTACGGGCTTTCCTCCAAAGAATTCACGCCCGCGATGGTCAAGGGCGTCTTCGACGAACTCCTCAAGAAGTCGCCCAAGAACCACTTTTCCGTGGGCATCCAGGACGACGTTACGGGCAACAGCATCGCCTGTGACCCGGACTACATCACCGAGGGCGCAGGCGTCATCCGCTGCCTCTTCTACGGCCTAGGGTCGGACGGCACGGTGGGCGCTAACAAGAACTCCATCAAGATCATCGGGGAGGAAACGGACAACTTCGCCCAGGGCTACTTCGTCTACGACTCGAAGAAGGCCGGTTCCATCACGGTCTCACACTTGCGCTTCGGGCCAAAGCAGATCCGCTCGAGCTACCTCGTGACTTCCGCCAACTTCGTGGCCTGCCACGCCTTTACGTTCCTCGAGCGCTTCGACATGCTCAAGAGCGCCGTGCCTGGGGCGGTTTTCCTCTTAAACAGCCCTTACGGCCCCGACGAAGTCTGGGACAAGGTGCCAAGAAGCGTCCAGCAGCAGATCATCGACAAGAAGCTCAGGTTTTACGTCATCGATGGCTACAAGGTGGCCAAGGAAGCTGGAATGGGCGGGCGCGTCAACACGATCATGCAGACCTGCTTCTTCGCCATCTCGGGCGTCCTGCCTAAGGACGAGGCCATCGCAGCCATCAAGCACTCCATCAAGAAAACTTACGGCGCCAAGGGCGAGGACGTCGTCAAGAAGAACTTCGAGGCCGTGGACCAGACCCTTGCCAACCTGTACGAAGTGAAGGTCCCCGCCAAGGCGACCTCCACCTTCGACAAGCCGCCCGTGGTCTCGGATAAGGCCCCGGACTTTGTCAGGAATGTCTTGGCTAAAATCATCTCGGGCCAGGGTGACGAACTGCCCGTTTCGGCCTTCCCAGTGGACGGCACTTTCCCCACGGCCACCGCCCAGTGGGAGAAGCGCAACATCGCCCTCGAAATCCCGGTTTGGGACGAGAAGATCTGCATCCAGTGTGGGAAGTGCGCCCTGGTCTGCCCTCACGCCTCCATCCGCATCAAGGTCTACGACCCCAAGTTCCTGAAGGACGCGCCGCCCACCTTCAAGGCCACGGACTACAAGGGCCAGGAGTTCAAGGGGATGAAGTACACCGTCCAAGTGGCGCCCGAAGACTGCACGGGCTGCGCGGCCTGCGCCTACGTCTGCCCGGCCAAGGACAAGACCAACGTGAAGCACAAGTCACTGGACATGGCGGATCAGATCCCGCTGAGGGCGCCCGAGCGAGAGAACTACGCCTTCTTCCTGGCGCTGCCCGAAGTGGACCGGAGCGCCGTGAAGATCGACACCGTCAAGGGCTCCCAGTTCCTCCAGCCCCTCTTCGAGTACTCGGGGGCCTGCGCCGGCTGCGGAGAGACGCCCTACGTAAAGCTCCTCACGCAGCTCTTCGGTGACAGGGCCATCATCGGCAACGCCACGGGCTGCTCCTCCATTTACGGTGGCAACCTGCCCACGACGCCGTACTGCGTAAACCCCGATGGGCGCGGCCCAACTTGGTCCAACTCGCTCTTTGAGGACAACGCCGAGTTCGGGTACGGCTTCAGGCTCACCTTAGACAAGCACCGCGAGCACGCCAAGGAGTTGATGGGCAAGCTGCGGGACCGCATCGGCGGCGGCCTCGCGGACGCCCTGGCAGGCGCGGACCAGAAGGACGAGGCTGGAATTGCGGCCCAGCGCGCACTCGTCAAGCAGCTGAAAGAGAAGCTCGCGGGCGCCAAAGATGACGATGCCAAGAACCTCCTCTCCATCGCGGACATGCTCGTGAAGAAGAGCGTCTGGATTCTGGGTGGCGACGGCTGGGCCTACGACATCGGCTACGGCGGGCTGGACCACGTCCTGGCATCAGGACGGAACGTGAACGTCTTGGTTCTCGACACAGAGGTTTACTCCAACACCGGCGGCCAGTGTTCAAAAGCTACGCCCACCGGCGCTGTGGCCAAGTTCGCGGCGGCCGGCAAGGCCCTCCCTAAAAAGGACCTCGGCCTTCTCGCCGTCACCTATGGCAACATCTACGTGGCGCGCGTGGCCATGGGCGCCAACGACAACCAGACCGTGAAGGCTTTCCTCGAAGCCGAGGCCTACGACGGACCCTCCATGATCATCGCCTACAGCCACTGCATCGCCCACGGCTTCGACCTTACGGAAGGCATGACGCACCAGAAGGAAGCCGTGGAGTGCGGCGCCTGGCCCCTCTTCCGCTACAACCCCGACCTGGTCAAGGAGGGCAAGAACCCGCTCAAGCTCGATTCCAAAGCCCCTAAGATCAAGTATGCCGACTACGCGCTGAAGGAAACGCGCTTCAAAATGCTCACCAAGAGCCACCCAGACGTCGCCAAGCGGCTTCTGGAGATGGCCCACGCCGAGAACCTGCTCCGGTGGCGGGTATACGAAGCCCTCGCCAACATCAACTACGGCGGCGGCGCTGAGGAGAGCAAGCAGAACTGACGCGGTGGGGCGGGTTCCACGGCCCGCCCGCTCAAGGGAGAATCGCGATGGACCTGTCCACCGAGTATCTGGGCTTAAACTTGAAAAACCCGCTCGTGGCCTCTGCTGGTCCACTGACGAAGGACCTCGACACACTGCGCCACCTGGAGGACGCGGGCCTCTCGGCTGTGGTGCTGGAGTCCCTTTTCGAGGAGCAGATCCGCCACGAAGAGCACGCCCTGGACCACTTCCTGACCGCAGGCACGGAAAGTTTCGCGGAGGCGCTCTCCTACTTCCCCGAGACCGAGGAGTACAGGCACGGCCCCGACGAGTACCTCGAGTACATCCGGAAGGCCAAAGCATCCCTCTCCATCCCCGTCATCGCCAGTTTGAATGGCGTCTCCGCGGGCGGATGGATGGACTACGCCAAGAAGATGCAGGCGGCTGGGGCCGACGCCCTGGAGCTGAACATCTACTACATCGCCACGGACACGGAAAAGCCAGGCTCAGCGGTGGAGGCGGTCTACCTGGAAAATCTGAAGACCGTCAAGTCCGCGGTTTCCATCCCCGTGGCCGTCAAGCTGGGGCCCTACTTCAGCAGCCTGGCCCACATGGCCAGCCAGCTCGACAAGGCTCGTGCGGACGGGCTCGTCCTATTCAACCGGTTCTACCAGCCGGACATCGACCTGGAGGAACTGGAGATCGTCCCGGACTTGGTCCTTTCGTCCGCGGGGGAAATGCGCCTACCTTTGAGGTGGATCGCAATTCTGTACGGGAGGATCCAAGCGGACCTAGCCGCCACGAGCGGGGTTTTCAAGGCTGAAGATGTCCTGAAGATGGTCATGGCTGGAGCGAGCGCCACCTGCGTCTGCTCGGCGCTTCTCATCCATGGCATCAAGCGGGCCGCGGAGATCCTGAAGGGCGTGGAGCGCTGGATGGAGGACCACGAGTACGACTCGCTCAAACAGATGAAGGGCAGCTTGAGCCAGAAGAATTGCCCCCAGCCGGCTGCTTTCGAGCGCGCGAACTACATGAAGGCGTTGCAGTCGTACAAATAGGAGACAAGGCGATAAGGAGATAGGGAGATAAGGGGGCGGTGCCAGCGAGCCTATCGCGGCGACGCTTTTTCCATATCACCGTATCGCCTTATTGCCATATCGCCAAGGAGAGAGGCCGATGACATCATTCGCACTGAACGGCTCGGAGAAGCAGGAACTCCTCGATCGTTTCCTGCGGTACGTCAAGGTCCACACGCGCTCCAGCGAGACTTCGGACACCTTCCCCTCCACCGAATGCCAGTGGGACCTGCTCAGGATGCTGGAGAAGGAGCTCGGGGATCTGGGACTCGAGGAGGTGGAGCTGGACGCGCACGGCTACCTTTTCGGCACGCTCCCGTCAAACCTGCCGAAAGGAAAGGGCTCTCCGGTCATCGGGCTCCTGGCCCATATAGACACCTACACGGGCACCGAAGGCGAGAACGTCAAGCCCCAGGTGCTCTCTTATAGGGGGGGGGACATCCCCCTCCAAGGTCCCACGGGACAAGTCCTCCGAGCTTCCGAGAACCCGTACCTGGAGTCATGCCTGGGCCACACCGTCATCACGAGCGACGGGACCACGCTCCTCGGCGCGGACGACAAGGCCGGCGTCGCCGAGATCATGACGCTCGCACACTGGCTCATCAGACACCCCGAAGTCCATCACGGGAAGCTCCGAGTGGGTCTCACGCCGGATGAGGAAACGGGCCACGGGACCCGATTTTTCGACGTCCCGCGCTTCGGGGCTTTCGCCGCCTACACCTTCGACGGGTCAGTACTCGGTGAGATCGAATCCGAGACCTTCTCGGGCGACTCCGCGACGGTGACCGTCACCGGTTTCGATACCCACCCGGGCAAGGCCAAAGGCAAGATGATCAACGCGATTCGTGCCGGCTCGTGGCTCATCGAGCGCCTGCCCTCTGACAAGCTCCCAGAAACCACGGAGAAGCGTGAATCCTACCTACACCCCTACGTCATCAACGGCGAGGTGGGCCAGATCTCCATCAAGTTCATCGTGAGGGCCTTCAACGAACCCGAGCTTTTCGAGCGGGAAGAGGACCTCAAGAAGGTCGCAAAGGAGACCGAAGCGGCCTTCCCCGGCGTTAAGGTGGACGTTGACATCCAGGAGTCCTACCGCAACATGAAAGTGGTTTTAGACAAGTACCCGCAGGTCGTCAATCTGGCCATGGAGGCCACGAAGCGGGCGGGTCTGGACCCGACGCTGACCTACATCCGGGGAGGAACGGACGGCTCGCAGCTCTCGTTCAAAAAGCTCCCCACCCCCAACATCTTTGCCGGAGGCATGAATTTCCACGGTTTCCACGAGTGGATCAGCTTAGAGTGGATGGCCAAAGCCGTCGAGACGGGCCTGCACCTCGTGCAGCTCTGGAGCGAAGTGGAAGTCCCCGATGGGGCCAAGCCCTAGTCTCAGGAACACCGCTAAACCCCATCAGTTGGGGCCTTGCAAACGTTTTGCATCGGGGGCACACTAGCGCCCCCTGTTTTTTTGGGGTAGCAGGACATGGCCGCGAGAACTTCCCACAAGGCGTCTAGCAGGCTGCTGAAAAACTCCCGTAGGTCGCGTTGCCAGCGCCACGGCCTCGGATGCAAGGCGTCGCGACGCCGTCGATGTCTTAGCACATCGTCTAGGAGCGACAACACAGCAGGCGGGGTCGTGCCGCGGCAACCCTTCGGGCGCAAGGGATTGGGGGCCATCTGCGTTGTTGCGGCTCCTAGAAAGGGCGCCACCCTGTCGTCGTCGCCGCG
>Ga0209777_10007918_pt1 | contig 11694 bp, 16 predicted proteins | sample FrelakmetHBP12HB_FD_187147 | JGI IMG/M metagenome (GOLD analysis project Ga0209777, IMG submission 187147) | Freshwater lake sediment microbial communities from the University of Notre Dame, USA, for methane emissions studies -HBP12 HB (SPAdes)... | ecosystem: Environmental > Aquatic >...
AGTAACACCATAACCGCTAGCAAGCCAATCAATAGCTGTAGCCGGTTCATTACCTTCTCGCCTCTAACAAGGGAGTCGGCTATCGTGTGATAGCGCAATGCGCATTCAGCCAGATGCACGTCCAGCTTCTTTGATGTGTCGTCTACTTTCTCTTCATAGTCCATAATTAATATCCGACTGCAAACCACATGAGGGATAATGCTCTAGCAGACCCACTATTAGTTCCGTTGTTAACCAAAACAATTTGGTTGGTCGTGTAACTTACGACTTGTGCAAAAGAATCGTTGGTGGATTGAGTTGCAGCATTAGGATTGATAGCTACTGCGTGTACATTCAAACACGCGGTGGGAAAAACAATATTAGGTGCCGTAGACAAACTGATTGTTACGGTTGAATCGACAGCTATTGCTGAGCTAGTAATGCCCCACTGCATGATCAAACCGCCGGGAAGTTTTTGATACCCATTAGCTGATAATGCTTGATTGGTGCCGGTGAACTGCGTAGTAGCTACGGCGTTTGTTACTTGGCTAGCGGTGTAATCCCCGGTAGTAGGTACTATGACACCGGTACGTCCATTGAAGGACGTTACGCTAGTGCCACCTGTTGACCAAGAAAACCCAGATCCTGTCCAACTTAAAAACTGATTAGGCGTATTTGGCGCAGCAATAAACCCTGTAGCGTTGGTACCGGTTTGAACCAAAATTTCATTCGCAGCACCGCCAAGGATGTTTGTAGCGGTAGATCCACTAGAAGATATTCCAGTCAATGCGCTAGCAACAGTCGTGCCGTCGTAAACAAGAACTTGTCTTGATCCACGGTTAACCGTAACGCCTGTTGACCCATCGGCTGTAACAAAGATGCCGTGACCGCCACCGGGAAGTGCGCCTGTAATAGCAATAGGAGCTGTATTAATAGCAACCGGCGTATTTGCAATAACCGGGAAATACGACACAAAAACTGGATACTGAGAAACAGTAATGTTGGTCAAACTGGCATGAGCCGTTTGGTTGGTAACGGTATAGACCGAACCCGGAGTCACTACCGTCAAGATAGTGGTATTGGCGACCAATAGACCGCCGCTGTCGGTAATGACTTGTCCGACACCAAAAGTGCCAGAAATCGTACCGCTCAACGTCAAGGTTGAAGTAGCCCCTACTGTAGACAAAGAAGCCGTAGTAGCCGTTGGTAAAGTTTGTGTACCGGTAATGTTGTAGGTACCTGCGCCACCTGTCGTGCCGCCAGCCTGTGAGTTAATAACAAACCCACCACTCAAAATACCAAACGAATCCGTCACGATTTGTTGTGACGCAAAAGTACCGGCGATGGTACCTGCAAGCGTCAACACCGAACCAGACACAGAAGCCAATGTAGCGGTAGATTGGGTTTGCGCGGGAGTGATCGTATATGTACCCGCGCCGCCGCTACCGGATGTAATAGTGGCCGAGAATCCGGGCGCAGTAACTATCTGGCCAACAGCAAACGAACCTGTGACACCGCCACTGATGACAAGGGTGTTAGTAGAACTTCCAGTAATACTTGCAGAAAGCGCTTGTGCAGATGGCCCTTGAGCAGGTGTGACGGTATACGTTCCTACACCACCGGCACCGGTAAGATAGCCGGTGATTGCCGTACCGGAAGTAACACCCGTACCGGTTACGGTTTGGCCGATAGCAAACGTACCGGTAACAGTTCCACCAATAGTTAGCGTAGTGCCAGTGGGTGTCTGGAGCGTACCCGAAATATAGCTAGCTGTAGAAGTAGCAAGTGTGGTTTGAGAAGTATCTACTAGATAAGTACCCGCACCACCTGTAGTACCGCTAAGCTGGCTAAGAATTGTTGTACCGTTGACAATGCCATTACCGCTAATCACTTGACCAGCGGAGAACGTCCCCGTGATCGTGCCGTCAATAGTCAGTGTCGTGCCACTGATGGAACACTGGCTGGCCGTTGCACTCGACACAGCCGCTGTGTTGTTATAAACGTAGTAAAGCTTTTTATTCGGCGGGACAATCAGTTGTCGAGTGGCGGTGTTTGTTCCCGTGCACTCGATATACATATTGCGAGCGGTAGCCGAAGTTCCCGGCGACATGACAAGCGTCACGTTTGCATCGGTAAAGTTTTGCGTGACGTAGCCGCTGATAGCCTGTTCGATCAGGGTACCGAGGTTATTATTAGTGGTACCACCCCAAACGTCGTCTGGCGACAGCCCCAACAACGTCAGGGCAAGGTTGGTCGAGTAGGTAGTATCAGACATATCTGTATCCTATTAAGCAGCAACAGGCACCCAGTCGGGTGTTTCAGCGGTTGTGACCGGTGTCCAGTTTGCGGCTTCCGAATCGGATACAGGCACCCAATTCGCAGTCTCGTTGGTCGGTATGATACCCCAGACGTTGACCGATTCAATATATCCCTTGGCAAATACCGCAGTTACGAACGCAGTCGCGTCGGCTTCGTAAGTGACTGATTCTACTACACCTGTAGCAAATATTCCCGAAACGGAAATATTAACGCTGGTAGATAAACTAACCGATTGAACTGTTACCGTGCCGACAACTCCGGAGACGGGGATGACTTCGGTAACAACTTCAACGGGTATACCAAGGACGCCGGTAGCCGTGACGCCGGTAACAGACTCGTTGACTTGCGTTGATACTGTGACCGACGAGACAACGCCCGTGGCCTTGACAGCAGTAACAGTTTCGTTGGCGTCTTCAGAGACGGTAACAGACTTTACCGCGCCGGTAGCCGTTACGGCGGTGACAGAAGCATTGGCGTCGGCTTCATAATTGACCGATTTAACTACGCCCGTCGCCGCAACGGCGGTAACGGTGAAAGTAGCATTTGTCGATAAACTAACTGAGCTTACGACACCCGTACCGGATACACCGGTAACAACCGCGCTAGCGGTATTTTGGACTAATCCAGATACAGGTGCATTAGATAGGGTGTCGAAGCCAAGCATGGCTTACGCAGCCGGTGGGGGGCCAGACACAGGCTCAGAAGTAGGCTGGTCAGGGAAGTCGGCCTTGATCTTCTTGGTAAAGTGAAGACCTGCTTCGGCAACCTGTAGACCACCCGCCTTGACCGCCATGTCGATCAAACCGATTAGTGCGTTAGCTTCATTCTGACTATCAAATTGCATTTGCGTCCTCCTAGGACGTTGTTGTGGAAATTAAGATGCCCAAGGCAACGGCGCATTTTGCTGCGGGTTTGAAGCAGCAGCAATCTGCCCGTCGATGTCGGATTGTACCGAGTTCACGCCATCGGTTCCCAAAGACTCTTTTACCCAACCAATCACAATGTCATTGGTCAAATTGGCGTAAGGGATAAAGGGGTCAGCCGAAATAAATGGGATACCCGAGGCTCCTGCCGAGTGACCTGTTTGAGTGCCGTTGGTACCAGTGCAGACCCAGTTCACTACGCAGACCACGTTGGTTTGCCCAGCGTAAGTAGGGTAGTTCAGCATCGAATCGACTGTCCACGTATAAACGTTTGCCATAAAAATCCTTAAAAATACTCGATTACCCAGCAAATCCCGTTGGCACCGGTTCCACCTGTGCCGCCAGTATGCGTTGAAGCGCACGATCCACCGCCGCCGCCACCGCCACCATACAAACCACCATTGCCTCCGTTTCCACCGTTTGCGGATGCACCACCAGATCCTCCACCGCCGCCACCGCGACCAGCAGAATACGGAGTGTTTTGAGTAACCGTACCACCAGCACCGCCGCCGACAGTACCACCGCTGCCTCCGTAGAAATTGATTAGATTTCCACCGCCGTTCCCGCCACTGTTTCCTGTTCCGGGAGTTGCTGCGTTTCCACCCCCGGCACCGCCGCCAGAAGCACCACCCGATGGGCCAGCAGACAAATAGCCACCATTGATTGTACCGGCACCGCCGCCGCCATTCAGACCGCCACCGCCGCCTGTGCCTATTGATGGATAACCGGATCCAGAAGCGCCAGACCCAAATCCCCCGCCTTGAGTTCCCTGAAATCCCGAACCGCCACTGGTTCCTGAGCCGTTACCGGCGGTTCCGTAGAGCGCGGCACCTGCTCCACCACCGCTGTTAGCGTTGCTCTGTCCATTGAACCCAAAGCCGCCACCGTAAGCGTTTAGGAACGTACCAAATGAAGATACGCCACCCGCCACTCCCGGATTGCCTGTCGCCGTGGTTGATCCAGTTCCACCAGCGCCGCCCTGACCAATCGTGACCGTAACGGACGCGCCCAGCGATGACGTTTGAAACGTTGCATCGACTAACGCACCGCCGCCACCACCGGAACCACCAGAATTTGACGTTCCTGATGCTGTCGCAATACCACCACCACCGCCACCGCCGGCACCAATCAGGATTACTCTGGTGAATTGCGCTCCAACTGCCGGCGTGTACGTGCCATTGCTGGTGAATGTTGTGATCTTTGTCTGCGGTGTCGTTTGACTGATGACAACCCAGTTTGTGCCGTTTGATTGCAACTGCACTGAACTGACGTTGGACGCCATGATCGCAGTGCCAGCGGTCGTGCTGTTGATTGGGACAACGTTGCTGGAAGCGCTGATAACGGTCGTTGTTCCAGTAGCAGAGCCAGCAGTTATCCACAAAATTTGTCCGGGATAACTTGCCGCCGAAAGTAGCGTTAATGTTGTCGTACCAGAATAGGTAACAATCAATTCAGAATCGGAAGTTAACTGGCTATATGTTGCTGTTCCAACACTGGTAGGTGAATTGACAGAAATCGGCCCTGCAACCGTTAACAATGATCCAATTGTGGTTGTGCCGATACCCAGTGATCCCGCCAAATAGTTTTTGGCAGATCCAGCCATGTAAAGGTTCCACGTGGAAGTCGCGCCGCTGCTGGCTTGATTTCCATAGAACGCATATGCGTTACTGATTGTTTGTGCCGATCCTTGGGTTATAGCATCGGCTCTAAATTGATAGACATTGGTAATGGCTGTAGTTGCTGAACTATTTATTAATGGCGGTTGCGCAATATAAGACCACATACTACTTATGGTCGATCCACCTAAAGCGGCTGCACCAATCGTTATAACCGTGCTGGTTCCATAAATGTTAGTTGCAGCGTTTGCGTTGTACGCAAACGAATTATCAATTCCATAAATCGAAGTTGCAGCAGCGCCGGTTATGGTAGGGGAATTTTTTAATCCCGATATAACTGTCGCAGATGCGCCAGTAATTGTTGGTTGATTATTGATTGAACCAAGTGTTCCTGCTGAGCTGCTATTGGTACCCGCAATATAAATAGAATAAGCAGCATTTGCTGAAGTTGAGGTTATTGCAAAGAATCCGTTGGTAAGTGTTGTCGAAGGGCCAATAACCAACTGCCCCACCAAATAATTGGCAGAGGTACCCGGAACATACAGGTTCCAATTATTTGTCGAACCACTCGCGTATTGATTGCCGTAGAACGCATAGGCGTTGGTAATTTTAGATGAACTTATTGCAGTGGCGTAGAACTGAATTGCGCTGGTAATAGTTGAAGTTACTGAACCGTTTACTGCCGGTGTTTGAGCAACATAAGACGACATTACACCTATGGTCGATCCACCTAAAGCGGCTGCACCAATGTTTACGGTTGAGCTAATTCCATAAATAGCCGTTGCCGCATTTGCATTGTAGCTAGTGACATTGTTTATGCCGTATACAGTAGTTGCCGACGCACCAGTCAAAGATAAACTGTTATAAAAAGAACCAATCGTAGTAGATGCGTTGCTATTTGTACCCGAAACATAAAACTGATAAGCCGAATTAGATTGCGTCGCGTTAACAGTCAACAGACCGTTAGTCAGCGTTGTCGTTCCAATCGACAACTGCCCCGCCATGTAGTTGGCACCCGCGCCAGAGGCGTACAGGTTCCAGTTGGAGGCGTTGGTTAAGTTAAGTTGACTGGCAACCCCAACAGTGCCGGTAAAGGATGGAGACGTAGCCCACAGAGCAGGTGATGTGACAAACACATCTTTGGTACCCGCACTAAAGTTAACGAGCGTACCGGCACCGGATGAGCCAGACAGCACGTTACCCGCGCTGCGGGTAATGGTTGTTGCAGTCGAAAGAGTGCCTAGACCGACTTCCCACTCAGTAGGATCGGTACTACCAGCCTGACCCGCAATACAGTAATAACATGTATTACCGACGCCAATACCACTGTTAAACGTCTGATAACCAGTCGCCGCCGTTCCCGAAATCGTGAACGTACCTGTTCCAGTAGTAGTGGATGAGTCCTTGACCCGATCTGCAAATACAAGGGCCATGTTCTACACCTTACTGAATCTGGATAATCGCCGTACTCGCAGCCGCCGTGGGGAACTGAACGGTGAAGTTACCTGCCGTCGATGACACGATGCCACCGAACGACAAGACGCACACGCACCGACCACCCTGAGTGCTGTTATAGATCATGGCACCCGACGACGAGATGGTCGCGGTAGACCACGTGGTGTTGCTGAAACTCAACCATGCAGTCGTAGCCGGTGACGCACCGGACGATGGGGCGTTGGAGATCACGAGCGTGTTGCCACCTGCCGTGTATCCAGTACCCGTCGTTTCATCCGAGTTGCCGGTCATGTTTGAGTAGTTCGTGGTCGTCGCGTCATACGTACCCGTGACGGTGCCTTTGAAAAGCGCCATCTTGAACGTGTCAGCCGTACTAGCCGACCGAGCAGGGTTAGACGTTGAAAAGTTATGATAAGCATCAAGGAGTTCAACCTTGAAACTTGTCGCCATAGATTGAGTAATACCAGCCATTAGATTCTCCGGATAATGTCGGCAAGGCCACCTTGGCCTTTGAGTTCAAGTTGTGTGCAGATGGTATTGCGCTCTTCTCGCTGAGCCTGTGCAAAGGCTTCAACAAGCAGGTGGCGAATGTTTTCTTTGAAGGCACGGGCCTGTTCAATGATCGCAGGATGGCTGTTCTGGCCGACGTATAGAATCTTATCTACCGTCATGTCAGCCATTTCTTCTGGATTAAAACCACGATTGTCAGTCGCAAAGACTTTCACGTTGCCAACGAATGCCCCGCCGCTCGCCTGTAGACTCATGGTACCGGTACCCTTGTTTGACCACTACGATAAGCATCACGACGATCTTTACCATCCCCGAGGATCTTGAGCAGACCCAGTGACTCTTGATACTTCTGGTCGTATTGCTGGGCCAGATCCTGTTCACCCTTCAAGTAGAGATACGCTTCACGAAGCGACCCGTACAGAAGAACAGTTTCAAAGTTATCCCCAACCCATGACGACCCAGCGGTCACAATCGACTCCGGGTAATAATAGTAGTGAAGCTCTACCCCGTAGTTTACATCAGGCGTCGGCCCCAGTAAGTAAACATATGGCTGGAATTGCGCGTAGTACTGGGGTTGAGCCTGATACCCAGAGGCCGGGAACGACTCACGGATGAAGTTCACGTCCTTATCCAGCAGGTACAAATAATTGCTGCTGGGGCTACCGTAGGTAAATACGGCGACGGAGAACGCAGCCAGATAATCACTAGGCAACGACAAGTACGAGTTACCAGCGGTAATAGTGCCGGTGACGTTCTTGCGGATTGCAGGAAGCTGAACGGAGTTGTAAATCCGTTCTTCAGCTTGCTGAATAAAATTCGGGATGTTCTGGATGAACGACGGTTCAGTCGTTTCGCAGTAGTCCTGAATCGCCTGTGATAACTGCGAGAAGTTCATCAGTCTTCATCCGGGTGGAATTTGCGACCCTTGGTGGCAGCACCATACCCACGAATGTCCATGAGCTTCTTCTTTTTGGTGCCAGTCGGGTAGCGGCCTTTGACCATGATGTCGTCCATGTCAATGCCTTCATCCGGATACCCAGTATCCTTCTGACGCCCCGGCTTCCACGTATTGGCTACAGGCTGAGCGTAATCGCCCATCTTCTGCTTGCCCCACTCAGGGAACTTGTAATCCTGCCACTTGTTAGTCATTACCGTCCCCTTGCGCTCCCGCGCTGGTTCAACGCTCGGGACATGTTGCGCCCGAACTTCTTACGATCCATCGAAGTAGGGCCACCCTTCTTCGTGGAGTCACTGTGTCCCTGATAGGGATTCTTACCCTGCTTGCTGTCGTGCATCATACTTCTCCCGGCGTAACCGCCGCTATTTCACCCAAGTAACCTGTAGTCGTCAGATACGTCACACTAACTTCCGTATTCACCGGCCCTGTCGCCGTCACCGTGCCAATAGCCCCACGGGCCACCAGATCGTTCTGAACCCCGCCACCCGGATTCACGGCGCTGTTTGTTGGCCCTGATCCGTTCATCGTGCTGCTGAACAGGGAGGTGTTGTACCCCACTGGATTCCAGCCCCACTGAATCACTCGACTGCCGCCGTCGCCGCCAACCGCACCGGTAGGCGTGTAGTAGCTCACGTCCGGTCTCGGCTCGCGCACAGCTTGCGGATCGTTGACTGGATAAAGCCCAAGCTGCAACTGCGGCTGATCCGGTTCCCAGCACTCGGGGCAAACCTTGATCGTGACGTTCTTGGTCTTGATGACCAAGTTTTTCAGATCGGTTAGCTTGTACCGAAACCCACATCGGTCACACTCCGCAATCGCATTTTTGCCAGAAGCAAACCGACTAGGCACGGATCACCTGTAACCTATGAAGGTCTCACGTGGTACGAACCGAATCGCTGCCTTTTCCCTATCCTCGTCAGCCGCAAGCTGGAACGTATCCTGATACATCTTCTCAAGCATCGCCGTGCGCTGTTCAGCGCCGGGGATCTTCAAAGACAAGTAATACGCCAACCCCGCAACCATCGCGGGTAAAAACCTGAACGGTAGATCTTCACCACTGACGCCAGTTCCTACGTCATAGATGCGACGTAGCCGCCAGTACACAAACGTGTATGGCGTACTAGGATCAGGCGAAGGCCACACGTTGATCTGTGGGTATTGAACCGTACCATCGGCGTTAGTAGCACCCGACTGTCGATTGATCCAGACCTGAATAGGACGCCCTTGAGCATTCTTGTTCGGGATCATCGCGTAAGTGCTTACCGAGATACGGGTAATGTTGATGTCCTGCTGGGTGTTACTCGACCCAGTGCGGATCACCTGATCCAACAGATCCACGGTATCCACAGGCAAGTCGTAAGTAATTACGCCTGTCTGAAGAATTATCTCGCCCTGTTCAACCGTCCACAGGTTAATGCCACGGTTAGCCCAATCCAACACCATGAGATTGAGCGAACGTCTGGCTGTGCGCATGTCATAGCCAGTGCGTAGCTCAGCACCACACCGTTCAAACGCTTCCTCAATGATGTTGTTGAGGTCGAGATTGAACGTCGTGTTATTAGTCGTCGTCAGTGGTACTGGATAGCTCATCGGATTTTACCGCCCCCACATTTGCGAGCAACAGCAGCGTTATCCACCAAATTCGGGTAGGGCCGACCAGCAGCCTTTGCCCTAGCTTTAGCAGTATTCATCTGCTTGTCGCTCAAGTGTTTGGTCTTGCGACCTTTAGGCTTTTCCTTATCCCAGAAAGGCTTAACCTTACCGCCACCGGCATACACCTTCACGGGGACGTTGGCATCTCTCCGCTTAATCAGCCTTGGCTGTTTAGACGGACTGATGATCCCCATCCCACGTGAAGGCATCATGACTTACTTACCGTGCATGTGCTTACGGACATGCTCGTGGTGCGGCATGTGCGTATGGACGTGACCGCCATCCTTGTGATGGTGGGTATGCGGGGTCATGTGTTCCGGGTGATGCTTCGGGGCGTGATGCTTCGGATGCCCACCCACGTGACCGCCATGCTTCATATGATGCTTCATCTCAAATCTCCTTATCAATATTTACAACGAGTTTTGCCACGACTGGCTATTCCATCTGCTCTACTAGATGCGGAACTAACGTGACCGCCACGAGCCATCTTAATCATTGGCTTCTTAGGTTTGATCTTGCCACCCTTCTTGTAGCCCATACCAGCCGCCGCGCGTTCCCGAACAATGTCTTGTATGGGGCGGGTAGCTTGATACTCAGGCAGGGTCTGCACACCCGTGCGCGCTTTCCACAACTTCTCAGCGATGTCCCTGCCTTTGCGCCACTTGTCCATCATCCCAGCGCCACGGTCAAGGTTGGCAAGCCGACCCGCACCAGCAACGTCCGCTGCACCTTCAGCACCGCCGAAGCCCATAGCTTCGATAGCTGGAGCGCCTAGTGCAGCTGCACCAGCCCTTGCTGCAATCGGTAAACTAGCCCCGGTTAATGCTGTAAGCCCTAAGAACTTAGCTGCATCAACTTCGTTTTGACGCGCAGCGGCTCTAGCTTGAGCAACTGAAGGACGACGATCAGCATAGGCTTGCATCTCAGGGTCAAGATATTGTCCACCAGCACCACGGGCGCTAGTTGAAGCGACATCTGGACGACTGCCCATCGTGGTAACTTCCGGAGGAGCAGCGCGAGCAGCAAGGGCGGCTTTATTTCTAGCTTCCAACGCTGGGTCAGCAGCGTACTGCTGGCCTTTGTAGGAGAAAGTCTTGTCACCAAGCTGTTTCGCAAGCTGATACGCCTTACCGAACGACATCGAGTCGTAGTCTGGCGTAATGTTTTGCGGCATCGACAGGGTAGACATGTCTACCCCGCCGCCATCATCAAAATGACGCTTTTTCATTTTTGCGTGAGACTTTGGTGGCCGTTCACGCTTGGCGAATTTCTTAGCCATTTAGCAAACCTTGTACTTGGACTTGCCCTTAGACTCAATACCGCCACCGCGAGCGTGATGACTACCAACATGACCGCCGCGAGCCATCTTGACGACCTTACCCTTGGTGTGACCTTTCTTCTCGGCACCATCCGGGTTAGCTCGCTTCTTGCCGCCGATCATCTTCTCGACTTCGGGCTTCTTGCTGATACGCTCACCATGCGACTCGGACATGTCGTGATGCTTGACAGCGCCGCCGCGAGCATAGTGGTGGTGATGGTGGTGATGAGAAGTCTTGGCGTGGTGATGATGGATCGTACCACCATGCGCCATTCCCGGCATACCGCCGGGGCCAGCCGCCATCGGGCCAGCGCCGCCGCCCGGAGGGCCAGCCATTGAAGCCAGCGCAGCTGGATCCATGGGAGCCGCGCCCATGCCGCCGCCCATCGAAGGCTTCTTGTGCTTCATGCCACCTTTGGCCATATGATGCGTTCTACCGCCGTGTTTGTAACCCATAGCTTTATGCTCCGCACGTTCATGTTCCAAAATTTCCTTCGGCGCATGACCGCGCTTTAGGGCTTTAATTTCTTCTTTTGCAATGGCCTTCGTTTCCTTGGCTTTGCCCTTCAACTCATTCGGTTTCATAGACCCACCCTTTCCAAATTTTTTACCCTTGTCGGCTTCGGAAAAGTCCTTGCCAACTGATTGAGGAATACCGACTCGCTTGGCAGCTTTGGGATCGTGGGCCACCATCGCCATCAGGTTATGCTGTTTTTTACTTACGCTTGGCATATCAACAGTTCCATGCTCTCAACGATTTGTTGATCCGACTATTAGGATCGCTGGCCGTCTTCTTGCTGGTCAGTTTTCGCTTCATCCCTTTCATCCGGGCGCAGAACGAATCGCGCCGTGCACCGCCTTCTGGCTGTGGGGCTTTAAGGTTCATGCCTTGTTTCTTGGCAGACGCACGACCCTTGGCATTCAACCCACCGTTGGGGTTCTTGCCTTCCTTACGCTGCCATG
>Ga0209777_10007919_pt1 | contig 11692 bp, 7 predicted proteins | sample FrelakmetHBP12HB_FD_187147 | JGI IMG/M metagenome (GOLD analysis project Ga0209777, IMG submission 187147) | Freshwater lake sediment microbial communities from the University of Notre Dame, USA, for methane emissions studies -HBP12 HB (SPAdes)... | ecosystem: Environmental > Aquatic >...
CCCCCCCCTGCCATAATAGTAGAACATTAATTCTAGTTTGTCAAGGGGGGTTCAGGGAGGGGTCCCAGGGAGGGGTACAAAAATGAGGGAGGAGATTGTCGGGAAGATGGGATGGGAAGGAAGTCCCCCCAAGGAAGATTGTGAGTGGATTGACCCCCTCCCGGCCTCCCCCACCCGAACCCCGCCAAGGGCACCGCCAAAAACACGCAGGACGGGCTGGCGGGACATGCATCACGTATAGGGGAGGAGAATTGCTTATGAATAAAATAATTACTGCGTGAAGGTCGCCCAGACACAGGCAAGGGAAGGCATGCTCGCTTACCGGCGCCTCGAAGACCCGTATCGTCTACCTTCCGACGGCGGAACGAACCTGCTAGGATAGTTGCAGAGAAGGTTATTTTACTGTATGATTGATATATCCATTCTGATCATCACGAGGGGCTTTTATGACAGTTACCGCTTTTCAAGAATATATTAAACAAATCGAGGCCACTTACCGCCGTGGCATAGCAACCGAACATACTTATCGCTCTGCGCTTGAAAAATTAATTGAAGCGCTGGCTCCAGATGTGAATGCCTCCAACGAACCAAAGCACATTGCTTGCGGTGCACCGGATTTTGTGGTGGAGCGGCACAAGGTGCCGCTTGGTTACGTGGAGACAAAAGATGTGGGGGAGAACCTCGATAAAATCGAGAAGACCGATCAATTGAAGCGATATTTCAAGGCACTCAATAACCTCATCCTGACCGACTATCTGGAATTCCGCTGGTACGTGCGGGGTGAATTGCGGTTGAAAGGCCGGATCGCAGAGCCAGGCGCCGGCGCGCGTCTTCAACTGGACGAACAGGGCCTGACCATAATCCAGCAGATATTCACCCAATTCTTCCAGACCGAGACACCCACCGTCACATCGGCCAAAGAACTTGCCACCCGGATGGCCGAACAAACCCACCTGGTGCGTGATCTGATCATCAATGCCCTGAAAACCAATGAAGAGGCCGAACACGCGGCGCTGGTCATGCAATACAAAACCTTTCGCGATTTTTTGCTGCCGGAACTCAAGCCGGAGGAATTCGCTGACCTGTATGCACAGACAATGGCCTACGGTCTGTTCGCGGCAAAGTTATCCGCACCGGAGAACGCCCCATTCAATCGAGCCGCGGCTTACCAATACCTGACTGCCAACAAATTCCTGCGCCGGCTGTTCCTGGATGTGGGCGAGGAACTGGATGGTACCGTAATTGCCCCCTTCCTGGACGATATCGCGTCCTTATTGGCACACGCCGATCTGGTCAAGATACAGGCGGATCTATTCAAACGGACACGCAGCGAAGACCCGGTGGTGCACTTTTACGAAACCTTTCTTTCGGTGTATGACCCCAAAATGCGCGCAAACCGGGGAGTATATTACACGCCTGAGCCGGTGGTGCAATTCATCGTTCATTCGGTGGACTGGTTGCTAAAGAACCGATTTGGGCGGACGTGGGGACTGGCGGACTCGAATGTGAAGATCCTGGATCCGGCGACCGGCACGGCAACGTTCCTATACTATGTGATCCAATCCATCCACGCGGAAATTATCGGGCGGGGACAGGGCGGGACATGGCCGGAAAAGAGCAAGGAAATGCTGCGGCGCGTCTTTGGGTTCGAACTGCTGATGGCTCCCTACGTGGTCTCGCACCTGAAACTGGGCCTGTTGATGCAGGAACTGGAGGCGCCACTGACCAAGACCGAGCGGCTTCAAGTCTTCCTGACCAACACGCTGGAGGAAGGGGTGACGCGGGCCGAGACAATAGAAGGGCTGGATTATTACATCGCGGAGGAAGCCAGCCTGGCGGCGCATGTCAAGAAGCAGGAAGATATCATGGTGGTGCTCGGAAATCCGCCATATTCGGGCACTTCGGCCAATGCTAGCGTGGATGCACAGGGAAACCTGAATTTTATCGGGAAACTACTGCGTGAATATTATTTCATAGACGGCGCACCTTTGGGTGAACGCAACCCCAAATGGCTGCAAGATGATTATGTGAAGTTCATTCGCTTTGGCGAATGGCGCATTCAGCAAACAGGGCACGGGATTTTAGCCTTCATCACAAACCATGGCTACCTGGATAACCCCACCTTTCGGGGAATGCGCCAGCATCTGATGAATACATTCGATGAGATCTATGTTCTTGATTTGCACGGTAACAGCAAGAAGAAAGAACGGACACCCGATGGCAGTAAGGATGAGAATGTATTCGACATCCAGCAAGGCGTGGCAATCCTGCTGGCAATTAAGAATCCTACGGCAACACGACCACAAGATGGGCAACCACAAGGGTTGCCCCTACAGGCATCCGTAAAACACGCTTCGCTTTGGGGATTGCGGGAGGAAAAATATACCTTCCTACAAGTAAGCGATGTAATGCAAGTTGAATGGACATTACTCCAACCGGATAAACCATTTTATTTCTTTGTACCACAGGATACTAGCAAACGTGTAGAATACAATATTGGATGGAAAGTATCTGATATCTTTCCAATTCACTCTATAGGTATTGTTACAGCAAGGGATAGTCTTACCATCCATCGAAACGAAAAAGATATCTTAAGGACTATAAGAGATTTCATAATGCTATCGCCCGAGGAAGCGAGACAAAAATATCAACTAGGTGCAGATACCAGAGATTGGAAAGTCGAACTTGCACAAAAGGATATTCACTCAAAGAAATCTATAATGACTTTTATTCACCCTGTCTTATATCGCCCCTTTGATATTAGATATACATTCTATACAGGACAAACTCGTGGCTTTATTTGTATGCCTAGATATGATGTAATGCGGAACATGATAAATGGTAAAAATATCGCATTAATTACTTCTCGACTAACAAAAGGGGAAACCTTTGCACATACACAAGTATCAAATAGTATTAGCGAAGCTATTGTTATGTCCCCCATGACATCCAACAATGGATTTGTTTTTCCTCTCTACCTCTACACTACACCCGAAGAGACCGCTGGCACATTATTTGCGCAAAGCGAAACCACGCGCAAGCCCAACCTGGCGCCGAAGTTCATCGAGGTCTTCAGCGAAAAACTGGGAATGAAATTCATCCAGGATGGGAAGGGCGATTTGAAAGCCACTTTCGGGCCGGAAGATGTATTTAATTACGCTTATGCGGTCTTCCATTCACCGACCTATCGCGAGCGATACGCGGAATTCCTGAAAATAGACTTCCCGCGGCTGCCGCTCACCAGCGACCGGAAGCTGTTTGCGAAACTGGCTGCGAAGGGCGAAGAACTGGTGGGGCTGCATTTACTGAAGAGCCCCAAGGTAGATGGTTTCATCACATCCTACCCGGTAAGCGGAAGCAACGCGGTCGAGAAAGTGCAATATGCCAGCGGTAAAGTCTGGATCAACGGCAGTCAATACTTCGGAGGCGTGCCGGAAAATGTGTGGGAATTCAAGGTGGGCGGATACCAGGTCTGCGAGAAATGGCTAAAAGACCGGAAGAGACGAATCCTTTCGGGGGAAGATATTACTCACTACCAGCGCGTGGTGGTGGCGCTTAAAGAAACCATACGGTTGATGAAGGAAATAGATAAGGCGATCCCGGCGTGGCCGATGGAAATTATCAAGGAGATGCCGGTTTGAGCCCCTCCCGGCCTCCGACCCCCCTGCCCTAACGCCCCTTTGGGGTGCAGGCGCCTCTGCGGGGTGCAGGCAGTCAGAACGCCCCTGCGGGGTGCAGGCGCCCCTGCGGGGTGCAGGCGCCCCTGCCGGGGTGCAGGCAGGCAGGGCACTGGCTCAATGCCTCGGCGAGTGGAGCCCTCGGTAACTACTCCGTCACGAAGAACACCTTTAGACCATTGATACAGGTGGAAGCGGGGACGGAAACGGGATCGATGACGAACGCGTTCAGCATGCTCTGCGCACAACTGGCGGCCGGGCTGGCTCCATAAATAACCCCATGCGCCACCCAGGGGAACTCAAAGTAATGGGAGTTGCTTAGAGTCTGTGCGGCCAATTTACCCCAGGCCGGCGGCGTAGCCGGATCGTTATCCCCCGCCAATATCAGTGTGGGAATAGCGCTTGTCACCGGTTGATTTTCGATGGCCGCGGCTGGTTTAACGTTCCAGGCAGGGCACAACGGAAAGAACAACCCTTGATCAACGGCATCTCGTAGACGGGGGAACACCGGTGCGCTGGCGGTCGCGATGGCCTGGGCGGAACTGAAGCTGACTTCTTCGCCGCATACAACGGATAATTGCATGCCTGCGCTCCCGGAGTCGCCGGAAAAAGTCGCCGCATACCAGTATGCATTAAACATAGCATCCCTGTCTGTGCGTCCCTCATGCAATTCATAGATCATTTTGGGGAGATAAGGCAGTGCATCGGTAGAATAGAGCATGGAAAAAATCAAATTGATCATACCATCCCCATTCATCAACACCTTGACTACCTCCCCAGTCTGGTTACGGATCGGCGAGAATGAGATTGGCCTGGCATCCAAATGCGCAACGGTGTCATAAAAGACGGATTTTAAATCCGGATAGGCTGTATTGCATTCGGGATCTGCCGCGCAGCGTTCGAAGAGCAGATCGAGCGCCCGCTCCATGGCACTCGCCAGTTCAGCATCTTCATCCACTTGCAGGGGCCAAACGGAATCGAGGATCACGCTGCGCACCCCACCGGGAAAATCACGCATGATCGTCAGAGCCAGGCGTGTGCCATAGGAACCCCCATATATATTCCATTCTGGATATCCCAAAGCAACCCGCAGGTCATGCACGTCTGCCGCGCTGGCGGCGCTGGTGTAAGCGGAAAGGTTGATGCCTGCCTGCACCAGACGAGCATGGCAAGCCTGGATTGCCTGGATAGCGTGTTGTTGCGCTTCTTCCCGGCTCAGGTTCTGCACAATATCCTCGAAGAACTGATCGTTCGTTTCCGGGCATTCCAGAGATGGCGAGGAAAAACCCACGCCGCGCTGGTCAAACAAGATCAAATCCCGGTTGGCAAGAATCCCACTAAAGGGGCCAACCAAACTTGCCACATAGATCAAGGCATCAACGCCGGGTCCACCCTGCAGATAAATCAGCGGATCGGAAGCCGGGTTAGGGTTTGAACTCCTGACGATCGCCACCGCCAGCTTGATCATGGGACTGCTCGCCTGGAGGCGGTCTTCCGGAACATACAGGTAACCACAATCAATTTTATTAGTTATCCCGGATGTATCGAACATGCAGGCGGTTGTTTCAAAACGACGAGCCGGTACCGGTGTCTGCGTTGGGGTTGGCGCAGCATAGGCGCAACCGCTCACGATCAATACTACGAGGAGGCTCGCAGACAAAAAAGGTTGGAATTGCGGTCTGGTCATTCTTTAAATCCATTTATTGCCAATTTTGCAGGATAGTAACAGGTACTTCCACTTGTATGCTTGTAATAAGGACCACCTCATGATCAAGCGGATCGTAACCCCTGCGTGCCACTTCGTGGTGCCCCGAAAAATACTCAGGACAGGCAGGTCGGCAGCGGCGGGACGAGATTCGCAAAGGAAGCTACTCGACCAGCAGCCCTCGCAATGACAGAACCCTTGCCAACCCTATTCTTTTTGGTTTTCCTCTGGCTCAAATACCGGCAGATATTTCGCCACCAGACCGAAGGCGAGGATGCCAAACGAGAAGATGCCAACCGAAAGGAGCACTTCGGGGAGAGATGGGATGTAATGAACGTTACCCATAAAAGTAGGCAAGTAACTGAGCGGATCGGGATGTTTGACGGCGAACCAACTGACATTGAAGCGGTTCAAGATCATACCGAGCAGGACAACGAGGGCGCCATAAAACAGCCCGCGTGGGCTCTGGCGAACCTTTTTAAATGAAAAGAGCAGCAGCGGGAGGACTGCCCCAACCAGGATCTCAGCCCAGAACATGACACTCATCAAGCCGCTGGTGAATAGATATTTCAAGTCGCCGGCAAAGGCCAGTTGACCAAACTTTATTATCAAATATATCCCGAGAACGATCGGGATGACTCCGGCCAATTTCTCGAGGAGATGGACTTCCAGGCCGCGCTTAAAGTAGCGCGAACTTAACGAAGATTCCAGGATAATCATGGACAGGCCGATGGTAAGAGCAGATGTGAAGAAAAGTATTGGTAAAATGGGCGTCCACCAGAGCGGATAGAGTTTGGCGGGCTGGATCAGCAGCAGCGAGCCGAGGGAAGACTGGTGCAGCGTGGAAAGCACAACACCCAGGATCACAAACGGCATGATGAAACGATGGATGAAATGAGCAAACTTCTGCCACTTCAGACCCTCAAAAACGACCGGAGCGAATTCGATGGCCAGCACGGCCAGATAGGTCATCACGCAGATACCGATCTCCAGGAGAACCGAAGTACCGTTCATATGGATCATCATGTACCAGATGCGTTCCGGGTGACCAAGGTCAACCAACAGGGCAACAACAACCATGATGTAGCCCAAGAAGGCTGTCAATATGGAAGGCCGAAGCAATGGTTTGAACTGCTTCAGTTCGAAGATGTAAACAGCTCCAGCCATAAGGAAACCGCCGCTGCTGATGGCGACTCCGGTGAACAAGTCAAAACTAATCCAGAAACCCCAGGGATAGGCATTGCTGAGGTTGCTGATGGCGCCGATCCCGAGGGCGTAGCGGAGCATGGCGACAATGAAAGCGATCGCCATGAGGGCCAGCAGAACCAGAGGCAGGGGGCTGATGCGCAGGCGTTTGTTGAGGGCAATATGCATTTTCATTTGATTGCCTGCTCGGGTTGCTCGACTTTTTCTGCTTTTTCGGCTGCCACGGCGGCTTTCCGCTGGTTAACCAGGTGGACGGCCACGGCGGTGCCGGTGAGCAGCGCGCCCCAGCCCAGTGCAAAGGGAATGGTGAATCCCATGACCTCTTCGCTGACATCCTTGACCGGGCGCGTGCCCACATCTGGCAGGCCCAACTCGGCGAACGGGACGTGCGACAGGATCAGGTAGGCGGTGCCACCGTTTTCGAACTCGCCATAAACATGGTCAACATAGCGGCCGGGGTGGGCCTGGAGGCGGGCATGGGCCTCTTTACCCAGGTCGGCACGCTCGCCGAAGACCAATGCATCCGTGGGACAGGTGGCCACGCAGGCGGGCTCGAGGCCCTTGTCGATGCGCTGGGGGCACATGGTGCACTTGTCGATGAATGCACCTTCGAGCAGGCCTTTATCCCAGTCAAAGTGCGGCACGCCGAACGGGCAGGCGTTCATGCAGTAGCGGCAGCCGATGCATTTGGTGGCGTTGTAAATGACGGGGCCATCCGGGCGCTTGGTGTAGGCACCTACAGGGCAGGCCGAGAGACAGTCAGGTTCGTTACAGTGCATGCAGTGGTAAACCATGGAGGCCCGCACGAGGTGCGGGAATTCGCCCTTCAGGCCAATCCCGGCCACCCAGATGCGGGTCTTGTCCATGGCGATCTTGTTTTCCACGCTGCAGGCCACCATGCAGGCGCGGCAGTCGATGCAGCGGGTGGCGTCGAACAGGAAGGCTTTATGGTTGATTTCTGGCATGTCCGGCTTCCTTATATCTTGGATACCGATACGAAGGTCTGGCTGAGGGCCTGACCGCCGCTGATTGGGTCGGTATACGTGACGTGCAGGTCTGAGTCGCTGGCACCGACACCATATGCGGTCGTCAGGCCTTTGGAGAGATGCCCAAATCCGGGCGTCAGGTAGACACAGTCCGGACGGATGGCCTGGGTGGCCAGCAACTTGATGTGGATCTTGCCAGCTGTGCTGACAACTTCCACTTCGTCATTGGTGGCGAGGCCCTGGCTTTTGGCGGTCTGGGCATTCATCCACAAGCGCGGCTCGTCGGCATATTTGTGCAGGAGCAGGTTGTTCTGGGTGCCCATCTGGGTATACTGGGCAACCTTGCCGGTCAGCAAGTAGTACTGGCCCGGCTTGGGCGCGGGCGGTTCTTCCCACTGCGGCAGGGCGGCGAATCCGCCCTTATCCAAGGTGGTCGAAAACAGCTCGATCTTGCCGCTGGGCGTATCCCATTTCAATTCGGGGAATTCAGCGGCTTCACCGGGCAGTTGCACATAGCCTTTCTGGCGGACCTGATCGAGCGAAACGCCCAGGGGTGCCAATTGCTGCTTGATGTAATCTTCTTCGTCGGTATATTGGAAATAGTCACCCAGTCCCAGACGCTGACCGAGCTGCTTGTAGATCCACAGGGTGGATCTGCCTTCACCCTGAGGCTCGATGACCGGCTGGCGCAGGAAGGCTTTGTTGCCGACAATGTTGAGCGGGTCGTAGCGCTCCAGGTAAGAGGCCTCGGGCAGGACCACATCCGAGAACCAGGCGGTATCGTTCATGAGGATATCAATGGTGGCGATGAAATCCATCTTGCCGAAGACTTGCAAAGTACGGCCGCGGTCCGGCAGGGACATGGCCGGGTTTTGACGGGAAATGAACCAACCATGCGCCTGGTAGGGATCACCACTCAGAGCGGCTTCGCGCAGTTCCTGAAAGACGCCTATATCCAGCGGGACAAATGGATATTTCCAAGGGACACCATCCAGGCGCTGGGCGGTGACACGCGGGTAAGGCGGCTGCGGTACCACACCCAGCACACCACTCTCCTCACCAGCCGAAGGGAACATGGCCGTACCCCAGTTACCAGCCAGGGCATTCAGGATGGTGATGGCACGCTCGGTCTGGAAGGAATTGACAAAATTGGAAGTGCGCCAGCCATTATGCGCCATGGCATAGGGCGCGGCGGCGGCAAATTCCCGGGCGATGCGTTGGATGGTCTCGGCCGGGATGCCAGTGATTTCCGCGGCCCAAGCGGGGGTGTACTGGGCGACCGCAGCGGGCAGTTTCTCGAAGCCGGAGGTGTTATTGGAGATAAATTGCCGGTTATACAGACCTTCCCCAACAATGACATTGAGCATGGCGAGGTGGAAGGCCAGGTCGGTACCCGGGCGGATGGGCAGCCATTCCGAGGACTTGGCAGCCGTCTTGGTGAAGCGCGGGTCAAGGGTGACGACTTTGGCGCCCCGGTCAATGGCCTTGCTCAAGGCCGAAGTCTCGGAGGTGGAGATAGCTTCCATCAGGTTCCGACCGGTCAGAATGATGTATTTCAGGTCGTCATATTTGCGGTCCGGTTCCTGCATACCATAGGTGACCAGGTTGGCGACGATCATGGCGTTGAAGCACAGGCTGCGCTGGGTGCCGTAGTTGGGAGATCCGAAGGCGTTCAGCAGGCTTTCGAACTGGACCTGGCTGAGACAGTGCGTGGTTGAAAAGATCATCGCCTCGGGTCCATATTTCTGCTTGATATCGAGCATTTTTTTGGCAACCAGATCGAGGGCTTCTTCCCAAGAGGCTTTGCGGAAAAAGCCTGACCCGCGCTTGCCCACCCGGATGAGGGGAGTCAGGACCCGGTCGGGGTCGTAGGTGTTCATCAGGCCGGATTGCCCACGCGGGCAGAGGTTGCCATTCGAATGAGGATGCTCGGGATTGCCTTCCAACTTGACGACACGGCCGTTTTCGACTTTTGCCAGCAAGCCGCAGCGCCAGACGCACATCTCGCACATGCTGGGAATATAGCCGCTATTGGTGGCATCCAGCGTACCCGAGAGATGCGCAGCTTCAGCAACCCGGGGGGGGATGAATTCGCCCAGGACGAGCACCCCAACTGCGGCTCCGCCGACCTTCAGGAAGTCACGTCGTGAGATCATATTCGACATGCTGTTCTCCATGGACCCAATTTTCAAACCAACCATTTTTCAACACGAATGGCACGAATGTACGAATTACACGAATGAAAATAAAAAACATATTCGTAAAATTCGAAGAACTCGTGGAATTCGTGATAAAAAATCCACACAGGAAATGCACTTACAGAAGCAAGAAACCAATAACAACCGTTGGCCGGTTTCCTCAACCGGTCAACGGCTTCCTGCAAAATATCACTTCTGCTTGCGCTGCCAGCCCATGCGGTCAATCAAATAGAACAATGCCAAGGATAGCAGAGCAAAGACAAAAACCGCCAGGTATGGATTGATATGCCACAGTTCAGGCAATGTAACGCCGCCATAGTTGGCGATCTTTACTAATTGAGGCATGAAACTGGTATAGGACAGGCCAAAAATGACCGCGCCAGCCAGGAAACCCAGCAAACCGGGGACGATATAGTCCCACTTACCCTCACCGCCTCCGGCCACGGCGGTACCGGGGCAAAAGCCTGCCAACGCCATGCCGACACCAAAGACCAAGCCGCCCACCAGGTTTCCGACCACATAAGTTGCTGGGATCGCAGGAAATTTGATAATTCCCATCATTTTTAATGGGAACAAACCTACCATAGTCGTCAAGAGTGCAGTCATAATGAACTTCATGACGGTCATATCGGTGAGACGGAACTGGTTGACGATCTTGGTATAACGGGTGAGACCGGCCTTGTTAAGCGCAAAGCCGAAGAAAACACCTAATACGAGTGCGAGTACATAAGTCATGAGAGTCATGGGATGCTCCTAATATTTCTTTCCATAGACGACCAAGGCGGTCAGGATGCCGGAAGCAAACATACCGGCCATAAACAAGAAAGCTGCCGGAGCTAGGAGCATGCCACCAGAAATTAACAGACCACTGGTGCAGCCACCAGCGATGCCGGCGGCGAATTCCACGATGATGCCGCCCACGAAGAGCAACAGCCAGCGTTTCCACTTCTGGTTTCCGTAGGCGGTCTTCCATTGTTCATCGTCCATGGTCCGAAATTTGAAGGTACCACTGGAGAGCGCACCCAGCATCCCTCCAAAGAAGATGCCCACCAAAAGGACGACCGGGTAGGTAATCTTGGCCGGCATAATGTAATTGAAGTACGTGTTACCCGGGCTTAGGGCCTTTCCGATATATGCGGCAATGTTTTCAAAGCCACCCGAGGCGCCCAACAGTGCGTGCGCCAATATTACCGTCAGGATGCCGACGATGCCCAGCAGCACTCCGGCTGCGTAAGGCGACCACAATTCCTTGCTGATCTGTTTCTTGAGCCAAGTCATTTTGCATTCTCCTTTTCCTTGAACGAATGATAAGAGATTTACTTTAATTATTGAGATATTTCGGTGTTTTCTTCCGGTTGCGTGGGAGGTTCCTCTTTCCCACTCAATTTACTAACGAGTGCAAAGAGTTCTGCCGCCGTGGCGGGTTTTGAAATGATCCGGCGCAGGTCCTTACGGGCGGCCGGTTTCAATCTGGCAATCTCCGGGACCATGTCAACCACATCAGCCGGGTAACTGCCCCGGATCGTTTTGGTATCCTGAAAGGAAACCTTGAACCAACCTTCCCGGCGTGCAATCAAGAAACCGCCGCCGAGTAGCAAGGCCGCGATTAAAACGATCACAATGATATTGCCGACATTAACAGGTTGCTTTCCCAGGGCAACTTCGCCGTAGCGTTGGGAATAATCGACCATGTCGGCCGCCGGGATGGCTGCCTGGGTCGTGGCCGGGGCAGCGGCAACCACGGCTGGCGTGGACGCAGCTGGTGGGACGGCAACCTTGGTTGGAGCGGTCGTTCCGCTGCCAACCTTCACTCCCAGCGTGGTGGCATAGATCTGGGCTTTGGCTTCATAATCCTTGGCATGGCAGCTTTTACAAGCGGCGACGACATCCGTGAGTGGATCGACCATGCCGGTATGGGAA
>Ga0209777_10007920_pt1 | contig 11692 bp, 10 predicted proteins | sample FrelakmetHBP12HB_FD_187147 | JGI IMG/M metagenome (GOLD analysis project Ga0209777, IMG submission 187147) | Freshwater lake sediment microbial communities from the University of Notre Dame, USA, for methane emissions studies -HBP12 HB (SPAdes)... | ecosystem: Environmental > Aquatic >...
GACATATCCAAGTGCTTTGGGCCGTTTTGATCTGCCGTAATAAAGGGGAGGTTCACCGCCGCAGTGGTCAACGTTGACAACTCGATCTTAGCCTTCTCTGCCGCCTCCTTGAGCCTCTGCAAGGCCGTCTTGTCGTTTCTGAGATCGATGCCATGGTCCTTCTTGAACTGATCGGCAAGATAATCGATAATCCTTTGATCAAAGTCATCGCCACCGAGCAGGTTGTTGCCGTTAGTAGCTTTTACGTGAAATACCCCGTCACCGATATCCAATATCGACACGTCAAATGTTCCGCCGCCAAGATCAAAAACTAAAATCTTCTGATCTTCGGCTTTATCCAAGCCGTACGCGAGGGCAGATGCTGTTGGTTCATTAATAATCCGCAAGACTTCAAGACCTGCTATAGTACCCGCGTCTTTCGTGGCTTGACGCTGACTATCGTTGAAATACGCAGGGACAGTGACAACGGCTTGGCTCACCTTCTCACCAAGATAATTCTCAGCATCTTGCCGCAATTTCTGTATGATCATTGCTGAGATTTCTTGTGGTGTGTAGGTCTTACCTTCAATGGCGACCGTAAAGTCGGAGCCCATCTTCCTTTTTATAGACGAAATCGTGTGATCTGGATTAGTAATCGCCTGCCTTTTTGCAATCTCGCCTACAACTCGTTCATTCTTCACGAAAGCTACTATGGAGGGCGTCGTTCGATTTCCTTCTGCGTTTGGAATTACTACTGGTTCTCCTCCTTCCATGACTGCGACGACAGAGTTAGTCGTTCCTAAATCTATGCCTATTACCTTGCTCATTTGTCCACCCTATTTGTGTTTTTATTAACCTTCACTTTGGAATGCCGAATCACCTTTTCATGAAGCTTATAGCCCTTTTGAATCTCCTCAGTTATCACGTTATCTGGCAGGTTAGTATCACCTTCAGTCATGATCGCTTCGTGCAAATGTGGATCAAACAACTCTCCGACCGACTTTATGTTCGTGACGCCGCTCTTGCTAAGAATATCGCATAGCTGTTTGTGTATCAATTCGATTCCTTCAGAAATGCCTTGGTTGCTTTCAGTCCGCAATGCCTGAGCAGCTCGTTCAAGGTTGTCAGAGATAACAAGCAATTCCTTAATCAGTTCAACAGATGCGTACTTTGAGAGATGCTCACTTTGTGTCTTAGTTCGCCGCTTAAAGTTTTCAAAGTCAGCTTGAAGCCTTTGTAAGCGCGAGAGGTATTCCTCATTCTGTTTTTTGACGCTGTCAAGTTCCTCCAAAAGAGCTGTTTCCTCAGCGGGAGTTTCAACTTCGATAAGCTCCTGGTCATCATCTTGTGAAATCGGCGATACCTCCTCCAGAAAAAGACTGCTTTTTTTGGTATGTTTGCACTTCTATAAAAAGCTTTTGAGAGAGCCAAATTGAAAAAGATTGAGTCTGTGAGCTTTCTTCAGTTCTATTTTTACATCTAGTCATTCTGGTTGGTCGCTCCAATTCCGTTACTTCTTGCATCTAAACTGTAAAACTAACATCAAAATTCGAAAATCGCAGGATTGCGTTGACGGGGACTTTTGCCGCCTTAAACAATGTTGCTATAATTATCGATATTCTTTCGGATGGTTGTCGCCGATTCAACGGTGCAGTGCACTCCAATGATTTTTCCCGCCTCGATGAGAATCCCGTGCCCAAAACGACAGTTCTCTCCAATTATGGCGCCTAGGTTCATTACATGGTGGAGCTCACCATCGAGAAACGGCATCGCAATCTTTGTTTGCTCGGTAATGAAATGCGAACCGATCATCGTATTTTTTCCAATGATTGAGTTTGCGACAAGCGAATGAGAGCCCAACCGCACATCATTCATTATCAGGGAGTTTCGTACCTCGGTAAAAGAGTCGATGGTAACACCGTTTCCAATGCTAGTAGATGGCAATATCGTGACATTGGGTCCGATCTCTACATCTCTGCCCACCACGACTGGACCAAACACGTAAGACCCCGATCTTATGATTGAATTCTCACCTATGATGACGCTGCCCCGCACTTTCGCATCGTCTTCTATTTGGCCGTTCTGTTGCGCGGGTACCTCTTTGATTGGGGCCAACACTGCAGCGTTTGCATTAAGCAGATCCCAAGGATAGCTGGCGTCGATCCACATGGACGTCGTTTGAACCCCAGTGACATCGTATTGCTTCTCGATCATCCTCTGAATGGTGTCTGTTATCTCATATTCGCCTCTTGGAGATATTTTGGTGTAGCGAATCTCGTTAAATGCTGTTGGCGCAAAAACATAGATCCCAGTGTTAATGTAATGGCTAATATCAGTCCTAGGCTTTTCGACTATTTGCGTGACGCGATTCCCTTCCGTTGTAACGACTCCGTAACCCTTGACGTTTTCTTTCACGGTCAAAAGTAGCGTTACGTCGCCGGACGCGTTACTCACGACTTCTTCAATAGCCTCCGGACTGGTCAGGTTGTCACCGTTTAGAACCAAGAAGTTATCCTCGATTGAATCCTCTGCCAGCTTAATAGCGTGGGCCGTTCCGAGCTGCTGCGGCTGCTCGACATACGTTATTTTTACGCCGAATTTCTTGCCACCTTCGAAGTAGTTCATTACTTTTTCTTTTTTGTAGCCGACTACAAGGCTTATGTCAGTAACGCCGCTCCGAGCAAGAGAGTCAATCACATATTCAAGAATAGGCCGGTTAGCCACAGGCACCATTGCCTTTGGTTGAGTTAATGTAAATGGCCTTAAACGCGTTCCTTCGCCTGCAGCTAAGACAATGGCTTTCATTGTATCCCTTCGCACACCTATACGGAAAATAACTATATAGTCGTTACTTATCATGCTGACTATGGCGCAAAGTTGGATTCTACGCCGTAGTATACGTACTAACGCTCACGAGTAGGGCGACCCATGAAAGGAGAGCAATCCAAGAACCTGCAAGAGCTAACAAGAGTTGTCTCAGACAACGCCATTTTTCCTGATAGTGAAATGTTAGGTAAGCGCAAAGAGTTTGCTCAACACGTCGAAGCGTTTCATAAAGATTCTCGAATCCCACTCTACACAGACGATAAAGGAATCATTTTGATGACAGCCCACCAGCCAAATTTCTTTCCATACAGTGGGGTTGTGCGAAAGGTAGTGCTAATCCACGCCGTGGCAGAACATTTGCGAGAGCGTCTCAACTGTCCTGTAGCGGAGCTCTTCTGCTTTGCCGACCAGGACTTTGCGGATGAAAGGTGGTTTCGAGAAGCGCAACTTCCGAGCGTTCGCAACAAAAACGGCACGCTCAGCCTACATTTGTCGATCGCAGAAACTTACAGCAACAAGATCCTACGCGCTGTTCCGAAACCTGAGAATAACGAAATAGAAAAGATAAAAAACGAAATTCAACGCTGGGCGATTGAATCAAGAGATTCAATCATAAAAAACTCAAAGTACTTGGGGTTGGAAGCCCCCGACGTTCACTTAGACACGCGATCCGTCTTTGAGCTTATTGATCGCGCCAGCGAGAGAAGTACGAACGCGGCTGATTTTAACGCCTTTTTTTTAGCGTACTTCATCGAAGAATGTGGTTACAATACTGCTTTCGCGCGCTTTTCTGAATGCCAACAGGTATTCCGTGACGAAATCGCTTTTATGCTAGCGAACTTCGACCAATATGCAAGATTGATGACTGAATCGCAGAAAAAACCCACCCCAATGTCACAGGCCCCCATCTGGTACCACTGCCCTTGCAACGGAAAAGCAGATGTCGAGGTAACCCACACGTCCGGCCGCGCGCTCATCGCAAGGTGTCGCGCGTGCAACACAACTTCCGAGTTCGAAGGCGGCTTGCGCTCAGGACTACAGCAGATGTTGCCAAATGTGTCGCTGCGAGCAGAAGCTATGCTTATCGCTTTTAGCGGCATAGGTATCACATTCTATGTCGGAGGCAAAGGAGGCGCCGAATATCTCAGCAGAGCCGCAAAGATCGCTGAAGCCCTTGGAGTACCATTTCCGGTCGTCTCTACGTGGAGGCCCAAAGATATATACGGAGGTATCGGACAGCTGGATGCAATCCTGGAATTATTGAGGGTGAGGTATCAATACAATCTTGTTAGGAATGACGAGAAGTGCGATGCAGCAATCCTACGACGCGAGTTGGATGACATTCTAGCGGGTATCGATGGAGTAATCTGTGCTCTCGATAACCTGAAAAGTGCCGTCGCAAATAGGAAAGTTGATAGTTACAAAGAGAAGATAGGTTTTATCGTCAACATGCAAAATCAGTTGAAGATGCGTTTTGAAAGAAATAAGATCGCACGAGATCGCTCGACCGTAACTAATACAAAGAAGACGCTTGCCATGATTCCCTCCATCATTGACTATGCAGTCAATATCGGGGTACAATCGACCGTCGAGCAATGGTCGAACGCGCTCGAACAAAACGCGTATTTTGATGCGATGTTGCCCTTAAAGACCAATACCCCAACTGACTCGTTGTTCGAAACGACAAAACAACTATGCGTCGGTGATTTGTTTGAGTAAGGTAATTCTCGCGATCGGAGCTCATCCAGATGATTGTGAATTAGGTTGCTATGCAACATTAGCCTATCATAAAAACAAAGGAGACGCAGTTCACCTGCTAGTACTATCCAAAGGTGAGGCAGGGGGGCCAAGCGACAAAAGAATCAAAGAGTGCAATGATGCCGCTCGGGTACTTGGCGCGGACAGCATTACGATTGGGGGCCTAAGAGATCGGATGATCACGACTGACTATCAGACAATCGAGCTTATCCAGGCAAAGTTAGATGAATTACAGCCCGACCGGATATACACTCATAGCCCACATGACAATCATCAAGATCATCGAAACGCTGCACTTGCAACTATGACGCTTTATCGACACGTGGACGATATATTCCTGTATGAGTCCCCAAGTGTATCACTGGAGTTTACTCCACGGATCTTCGTCAATATCACTAAATTTTTCAGCATCAAAATCGAGGCCTTGAAACTGCACGAAACCCAAACTGACAAATACTACGTTAGAACGGAAGCGATCGCCGGTCTAGCTCAGTATCGCGCTTTTCAGGCTGGAATGCTAGCTACGCATAATCATAGCAAAGCTGAAGCTTTCGATCTTGCAAAACTTACTTTGTAGTAGTAGTCGCGGATGCACTTTTCAAGACGCCTAGGTTCCTTTTTGAGGTTTGATCGCTTTACTTCTGTCTTTGATTGCTAAGCGTCCTGCCCGCAACGCCCATATTATTAGAAAGAAAATTGTGATGGATCCAAGGGCAGTCAGCAAGCTGTAAGGTGTAATTCCGCCCGTAAGATCTATAAGTGTCTTAGAATAGCCCAGAAAAAGGCCAACAGCAACGACTATAGTAATGCTTAATCCGATCGATATTGCTAATCGCTCGGTGACTTCCAGCTGGTTTAGTCTTGGAAAAAATGCGAGCGACATGGCAAACCCAGGTACAACGAGGACGGCAACAAAAGCGAGGGCAATTTGTATTATGCTCGACATTTCTGCTCCCACCCCATCAACTCGAAAGACATTCGGAACTCTTGCAAACGCTGCGTGTCCAGCTAAGAGCTAAACGAACCTTAACTCTTTCTTCTAAAAATGAACACGCGATCAATCGTTGTTGCTAAAAAATCGATTTAGCTTCTCAAGACCTTCAGCCATTTTAGTTTCTGGTTTATAGTTCATGACCTTCTCTGTCACGCTAATATCTGCGAGAGACCGCCTCCCATCGCCAACCCGCGGAGCAGCATGGACGACTCGCGCAGTTGAGGGTACAATTTCTTTGATCATTTCAGCGAGGTCGTTTATGGACGTCTCGACTCCACTTCCGATGTTTACAGCAATACCTGTAGCTTTGCTTTTTGCAGCTAGCAGATTTGCCTTGGCGACGTCCTTCACGTAGACGAAATCACGAGTCTGTTTGCCATCCCCAAATATCTGGATCGGGGCATTTCTCCTCGTGTTGTGGAAGAACTTGCTTATCACACCAGAATATGCGTTTTCGGGCCGCTGATATGGCCCATAAACATTGAAATATCTTAAAGTAAGCGCGTCAATGCCATACAAGCTATGATAAGCGGCGATATAAAGCTCACCGGAGTACTTGCTGGCAGCATATTGCGACATTGGCCTGATCGGCTGCTTTTCGTCTGTAGGAAAAACATCTGCATTCCCGTAAACAGCAGCGCTCGATGAATAAATTATCTTCGACACATCATTCTTCCGAGCAGCTTCACACACCGAAAGAGTGCCTAAAACGTTGTTTTCCAAATCAATAAATGGCTCTCGCGTGCTAGCTACTACATCTATGCGCGCAGCAGTATGGAAGATAATATCGACATCTTTGAGTGCTTTACAAGTCGTTTCAGCGTCGCGAATGTCACCTTTTATAAACTGCACATTAGGCAATCGAACTACCCGCGCTACACTGCTGAGATTGTCCAAAATCCGTACTTCTGAGAGCTCGTTTGAAAGTAACTCAGCGATCTGATTGCCTATAAATCCATATCCACCTGTAACTAGCCCAATCATGTCAGTCCTAATAGCGCACGACAGTTTTATTCCCTTCGGCTAATATTTAAAAGCATCGTCGGGCTGAATGTGGCCTTCTTTGCAATAAGCTCCGTCTAATTTTAGGTCTGTCTAAGGGTTCCCCATCTCCAGGGGTACTCAAATGCAAGCTTCCTGTTTTCACACGGCGGAGCGCCTTTGTCAGGACACGTCGTTAGGCAATCGCCCTGACAAATTGGCGTAAAATGTCCGCGCGGATCCTTCACAGTCAATTTACCGAGCGTTGTGCATTGTGTTGGCCTGAATGAAGCAGGATCGATCTGCTCTAAGCATACTGACATGGTCATTTTGTACATCTCACAAAGCGATTCGACTTGCTTGTACAGGTTTATCCGATCCACTAAACCAAGCATATAATTCCCATCTTTGAGCGCATATTTGGCGCGTACTTGAGCGCCTGAATCATAGAATGGGCTACTGTCGATCCCAGAGAGTAGTCCCCCAAAAACCCTCGTATTGAATGTGCCTGTCGATATGGTCACATTCCTAACGCCTATCGAACTCAACGCCTCAAAGAGCTCGGTTAGCTCATCGTGATCGTCTGTAAACCCGGAGATAATAGGATCTACTCTTGCTACTACATCTATGCCATCATCAACGAGCTCCTCGATCGCTCTAAGCCTCCTTGGGGCCGGCGGGGCTTTGCCTAGCGTTCGCAGTTTCTTGTTGTTAATGCTCTCACACGTAAACGAAACGCGAAGTCGCTTGTAGTTAGACCAACTCGTCTCAAGGATTCTCAAAACGAGGTCTGACTTGGTGATGATAGTAAAGTAGACATTGTGTTTAACAGCAACTCTCATAGAGCGTAAAGAAGTATTACAGACAAGGTCGAGCGGCTGAAAAGGGTCCGTTACTGCACAAAAATAGAGCGGCGGGCAGATAGATATACCGCTTAGCTCGGCGTTTAGCAGTTCTGGTGTGTTTTCGTATACTTCTATCGAGCGCCCATAACGAGACCACGGGTAACCTTTGGCGTAGCAATAAATGCAATCAAAGAAGCAATGTCCGCTTTTCGTTACGTTCACTATAGCTGCGTGCGGACATTTCCGATGATTGGCACGATATGGGAAATCGTGTATGACTCTGCTACGTCGCTCGATTGGAACTGCTTTATACATGCTGATTTCTCTGTTACGTATTCAAATCTAATAATAAGCGGCATGCTCAAAACGAACGAGTTCACACTTTTTTACCTATTGTGGACCCGCATTCAAACAATCGAAAAGTTGAAGGCGCTTGCTAAGATAAAGACCTATTCGTATCTACATATCTGCGCCTACTTGGACAGTAAAGATACTCGAGCGACGATCAAATGAATTGGCTAGAGAAATTTGTTTACAGGTTGTATATTGTTCTTTTCAGAATTAGCACAGGTAATTCGCGAATTTACTTAGCACGTAGACTAGGCGTTCGGATTGGCAGCAACTGCCAACTTTATTACTGCAACTTGAGTACCGAACCGTATCTAATCTCGATCGGTAACAACTGTAAGATTACTTATGGGGTTACATTCATGACCCATGACGGCGCAAAATGGATTTTGGAACAAAATCACGATTTTGAAGGCACCAAGTTTGGTCCGATAACTGTCCGCGAAAATTCTTTCATTGGCGTAAACACAATCATAATGCCCGATGTGGCTATCGGCCCTAACAGTATCGTCGGGGCAGGATCCGTAGTAACAAGGGATGTTCCTCCAAATACGGTGTATGCGGGCAACCCTGCGAGATTCATTTGCACCTATGAAGAATATCTAGAAAAATGTCGCCTTGCAGATACTGGCAAGATCCCTCGGGATAACATGAAAGATGTTTTGACTAAGATGTTTGAGCAAGAGCTCGAGCAACGAGTTGAGTCTATAGAATAAGCGCGACAGAAACGAGTTCTATTCAAAAAACTTCGCTTAGAAGAGGCGATCTACATGCGTGAAATGCTCTGCATCGTGATTCATGGCAACGGTAGACTGTAGTTCTTCGCTAAGCAAAAAACCATTTTTTTAGCAGTAGCCTACTGGGGGAATCTAGCCTGTTATGAGCCATAAAAACGGGCCAGACTTGCAGACTACTGCAACAATGCAGCCGCAGCACGAACAGCCAGATTTAACGCTGTAAATATCCACATAAAACGTCAGGAGTTATGCGAGTAGCGGAAGACCGGAAAAAAACCGAAGTCTATTGTACTAATAACTACGTGTAATTTAAAGAGCGCAATATCCCCTCGATTTCTGCACGAGTGATAAAAACTGGCTCTCTTACAGTAAACGGCTTGATGTCTCCGTGAGCCGCGAGATCGTTATAATATTTGTAAACGTATGACAGTTTTTCCATCTCTGGCGCAATTATGAACAAGTCTTCGGTTTCGTAAGCGCGCCTCTTTTCGCTCTCCGTCATGAGCTCTTCTTTGAGTTTTTCACCAGGCTTGATTCCGATTATCTCGGAACTGATCGAGTCAGGCTTGAGCCCATATTTCGGCGCCAACACTTGTATCATGACGTCCGCTACTTCCGTAATTCTCATTGATTTCATCTTAAAAACGAAGACTTCCCCGCCTCTCGCTGTTTCACACGCTTTCAAAATCAATTTTAGCGCGTGGGGCATAAGGATGGTCGGTCTTACCATCTCCTTGTGTGTGATCGTAACCGGCCCTCCAGCTTCGATTTGTCTTCGGAACAAAGGGAATATAGAACCACGCGAGCCGAGCACATTGCCAAATCTAACACTAGCAAAAACGGTTCCCGAATCCGCTTCTGTAGTGTTTGCAATGGACAATAGACGCTCTGCGAAGAGTTTAGAGGCACCATAGGCCGTGGTAGGCTTAACGGCTTTGCCTGTGCTCGTAAAAATAACCTTCTGGACGTTATGTCGTAAACAAACCTCGATGAGGTTTTGGGTGCCTATAATGTTCGTTTTGACGGCCTCGAAGGGGTTGTACTCGCACATCGGCACATTTTTAAGCGCGGCAAGATGGAAGACGAAATCAACGCCATCAAACAAAGGTTCAATCCGTTCTTTATCTCGTATGTCAGCAATAAAAAAAGAGACTTTGTTAGATTTGAGATCTTGCTCAAGGTCATAGAGCGCGCCTTCGTTATTGTCCAAAAGCACGATACCGCGAGGGTTCACCTTTAGCAAGGTTCGAACAAGCTCAGGTCCTACTGAGCCAGCTGCGCCCGTTAATAACAACGTCTTATTAGAATAAAGCGAGGTTCCATTATCGCTCATGTGTTCTCCCGAGACTTTTTTTTTATCGGCATCATTCTTATAACTTTGTTTCTTGACGACTGAGATCGACAAGTCGTCAGTTGTTTCCGTTCAACTCGTGATTAATGACGTCAACGAACAGCTAGCGACGACGTACCTATTTCTGTTTGTGCTGAGCGAGAACAATAGGTTATACTGTCCTCAGCTAGTTACGCCCGGCATCGTAGCGAGATTGTCGTATTATATCTGAGTAACGATCATCTTGAGACCCACGCTACGGCCTTGTTAACTGTCAAGCCTTAGAAGCTCCTTAAACAAAGCCTTTTCTTTGAGCGCGCACTCATGTTTTGAGTATTTCGTAAGAGCGACAGATCTGCACACTTGTGGAAGCGCTTCATTCTCTAGGGCTTTTGAAATCTTCTTAGCGATGTCAGCAGGATCATCAGACGTAAGATACCCAGTAACCCCGTCAATTATGGTATCTCTTATTCCAAACACGTTTGTGCCGACGGCTGGGGTTGCGCAAGACATCGCCTCGATCAGAACCCTTGGCTGTCCTTCGATAGAACTAGTCATCACCATCAAGTCTGCCATGTTGATAAACCTCGGCACGTCAGCGTATGGCACGGCGCCAGTAAAAATAACTTTATCAGCAACCCCAAGCGATTCTGCCAATTCTTTGAGTTCATCTTCGAGCTCTCCGGCTCCAACGATAAACAGTTTGAATTTCAGGTCAAGCTGCTGAACCGCCTTCAGTAGCAAATCCAGCCTTTTTACCGGATGCAATCTCCCAACAAACATAAGGATTTTTTCGTCTCGAACGCCGTACCTTTTTTTTAGCTCAGTGACCTCAAGTCCTGGCCGAAAAACGTCCTCATCAAAAGTTAAGGGTACTATGGACACACTCTTAGCGCCTCTTTGATGAAGCTCATTCTCAAGAGACTCGTTGCGGGTAACGACAACATCAGCATTTTTGATGACGTAGTCTTCTATTAGCCTAGCGACGGTTCCTAGGGCCCTCCCCTTGTTTACGTAAGTCACTTGATGTGCCCAGTTGTACTCATAAAACACTATTGAAGGCTTCCTTTTGATTTTTGCTGCAAAAATCGCGCCTGGGCATGCGGCACAAAAACCCCTTACAAGAGAGTTTCCCTTCAATCGCCGGGCAACTTTGAATGTGCTTAAGACTGCGTAAGAAAGGTGCCAAAGACCAAATCGCTGAAAAAAAGCCGACGGGATATGTTTTATGGTGGGGGTCAATTTAAATTCGCGGTTATCTCCGGTAAACAAGAACACATCGCACATATCCTCGTATATTCGCAAAAAATCCTTCAGCAGACGAATCATGCTGCCATCAGTGTTGACGCTGTCAATTAGTCGAACGTCAAATGAAGTTACAAACAGAATTCTGCACCTTTCTTGAACCATCCGATTCATCATAGAAGAGTGAACGTTAATAATCTTTTAGCTAAGCCAATAGGAGTATATTTAGAGAGAGCGGGTTGAATAGTTGACCGAAATGGCCAAGACTATGGCGAGATTTACTTTGGCTTTCCAAAAACTGCGAGACTTACTGTCGCTGCACTTCATCCGGGGCATCTTGCGAGGGCTCTCTGTTTTAGGAGCTGGATATACGCTGGCAAAAATCATCTCGCTGGCAGAGGAGCTCTTTATAGGCCGTTACCTCGGTGTCGAAGTTTACGGGAACTACCTTATCATTCTTGCCATAGCTACTATTTTGAACGCGGTAATGACCCTTGGACTTCCGAAGGCCGTTGTCAAGATCGTCGCCGAACGAAATGAACGCATCGCTGACGTTCCGACAAATGCACTTGTTATGGCTTTTTTTCTCTCGATTGCGATATCCGTGCCAGTCATAATCATCGGGTCTTCCAACAGCTTGCTTACATCG
>Ga0209777_10007921_pt1 | contig 11691 bp, 11 predicted proteins | sample FrelakmetHBP12HB_FD_187147 | JGI IMG/M metagenome (GOLD analysis project Ga0209777, IMG submission 187147) | Freshwater lake sediment microbial communities from the University of Notre Dame, USA, for methane emissions studies -HBP12 HB (SPAdes)... | ecosystem: Environmental > Aquatic >...
CCTGTGGGGTGTGCGCTCTACGACGCCGCTTTGGCAAAGGCGCGCACGGACAGGCGCAGCGTAGAACTGGCCCTGCGGCGCGGGCGCGTGGAAGGAGCTTTGGATGGTGTTGAGGGCCGCCAGTTGTTTGTTGCGATCGCCGGCGGCGCGCGTGTGGGCGTCAAGGTCGAGAACATCACTGCGGCCGGGCTGATAAGGATACTCGATGACAAAGACCTCGCGCCCAAGGGCCTCTTGCCATCGCTGTGGGCCTTGAGCGCCTATGAGAACCCTGCGGAAGCCGCCACCTTCCTGCCCAAGAGTTGCGCCAATGCCAAGCTGGCCTTGCCGCCGCACTGGGTTGAGCGCTTCAAGGTGGAGAAGATCAAGCGGCTGGATGACGACGTCACACAGAAGCTGCACAAGCTGGGAGCGGCATTGAAAGCAGGCGATATCGAGAAACTCAAAGCCGCCCTGGAGGCGCTGCGTCCGGCGGTTGCGGCTCTGGAGGAGTTCGTGCCGCTGAGCGCCGCGCGGCGCGCGCCGGTAGAGTCCGCGGAGAAGCTCTTGCGCAAGGCCGCCGGCGCCCGCGTCACTCTGCAGGACGGCGTGTCGCCCACGCCCGCTTACGCCGGCCTGGCGACAGACCAGATATCGCAATACCCGGACAGTGTGAACAAGACTGACGTGGGGGTGCAGTATGGGCTGAAAGTCGGGGCCGCCGGCGGCACGCAGCGCGCTCTGCTCAAGTTCGACGGCCTCGAGGCTGCGCTGGGCAAGGCGCGCGTCAAACGCGCAACGTTGGAGCTGTACCAGATTGACTCCCCGCAGTTCTCCGGCGCGGTGATCGGACTTTTCAGGCTCAAGCGCCCCTGGGTTCCGGATGCCGGCACGTGGATGAGCTACGACAGCGCCAGTAACGCGGCCTGGGATAAGCCGGGCGCCTCCGGCGACACTGACGCCGAAGCCAAGGAAGAGGCCAAGGTGGCCCTCGACAACAGGAAGAACGTGTGGCGCTCATGGGACGTGAGCGCTTACGTCAGCGACGTGTTGAGCGGCAAGGCGCAGAACCTGGGCTTCCTGCTGCGCGTCGTCAACGGCGAGCCGAACTACCATGCGCGCTTCTACCCGGAGAGCGATCTGGATGCTCTGAAGGATGCGACCTTGCGCCCGCGCCTGGTTCTGGAAGTGCAACCTTGACGCCCGGACCATTTGCGGCTACAAAGACAGCGACTCAGCAGCGAGGTGCAGTGCGGGAAGGGGGCACGGGCAATATGCTTCGTACACGATGTTTGGCGGTACTGGCGGTGCTGGCCGGCCTGGGGCTGGCCGCGCGCGCGGCTGAATCCTCCGGCGAGAACCTCGTCGAAGTGAAACTGGCCTTGCCCAAGGGTGACACCTATATCCGCGGCGCCACCGACCCGGTGCTCGACCTGGTGGCGGAGATTACGCTGACCAACACCAGCGAGAAGGAGAAACGGGAAAAGGCAACCGTCACGATTGAGAGGTCCGAATTCGTCGGCGTGGACGAATTGGCGGCCTTGGAGATGAGTCTCAGGAAGCTGGAGTCCAAGGACGCTGTATTAAACGCCATTGCGGTAGTCGCCGAGAAGAAGAAGACGAAGGTCGAGAAGGAAGTCATGCCGATCTCCCCAAAGAGCGTGGGGGTGGCGTATGTCGAGCCGGAACTTGGACCGCATGACGTGATCAGCTTCGTCATCACCAGATTGCCGGAGGAAGGCCAGGCAGTCCCGGAAGGCGCCAAACCTGTAATCATCCCCCGCGACAACAAGCCGGATACCATTAGCCTTGTTGACCTGGAGCCGACCAAGTACCTGGCGCCCGGGGAGAGCTCTCCTGCGTACACACTGCCTGTGGGCAAGTTCTACCGGATCAGCGACCCGGGGCTGTATTCCATCAAGGCCGTGCTAAAGCAGATCGGCAACAACACCAAGCCAAGCCGGCTCGCGGAATCAAACGAAGAGAAGTTCCGCGTCCTGCCCTTCAAGGTCATAAACCAGAAAATCGAGGAACTGCAGAACAATTGGGATTTCTACGAGCGTGGCTCGCCGGCTTTCGATTACCAGCTCTACCAGGTCCGGAACACCAACGGCTACGATGAGATCTACTGGGTGCAGCGGCTCAAGGTGAACGGCGAGACGCGCTGGGAATGGGAACGGCTCTGCACCGTGAAGGCCGGTACGCAAGCGCAACTGGCGCACCTGGGCCCCGGCAAGCTGGCCGTCCTCGCGATGCAGGCCAAAGGCGACGCGGGCTTGTATACGCTCGACTTCAACGCCATCGGCCCCAAGCTCACGGCCAAGAGCATTGAGCTAAAGGAGGGCGCAACGCCCAAACTCAAAGTTGAGGGCGGCGCGCCCAGCGTCGAGTAAGCGGTTGTCAGGTTTCTCGAAGGTGTCTGTATAGCGACTGTACATCAAGGTGGATGGTGGATGGTGTTTAGTGGGTAGTGGGTAGCCCACCCTAAGAGCTTCGCCACTCAGCGCCTACCAACCACCATCCACCACTCACCGCCCACCATTTTCGGCACGCTTTTTGCGTGGGCACACTTGGCACAATGTGCCATTGTCGAGGAAAGCATGACCGAAGCGGACCTTGAGATCATCCTGGCGCGGGGCGCGGGGCGCCTGCGCGCGGAGCGGGCCTTGTGGGCCGGGTTGGCAGCGTTCGGCGTGGGCGTGGTCGTGGCCTCGGTGCTGATCTTTGTTCTGCGTGTGTTTCCGCTGGGCTCAGGCGTCTTATCGGCCCCTGTGCAGGCGGCCCTGGCGCTGCCAGTGCTCATAGCCGCCGCCGTCCTGACCTTCGTCTTTGTCCGCTGCCAGCCTTTGCTGGAGATCGTGGCGCTACTCATGGATTCACGGGCTGGTACGGCGGAACACTTGGTGACGTGGTACCAACTGCGCATGGCGGCGCGTACCCCCTCATCCTACCCTCTGCCCGCGGAGGAGAGCAACGAAGTTCGGCGCGCTTTTCGGGACGCACAAGCTTCGGCCACGCTGGCGCTGGCGTCACACTTCGAACCAAGGCGGCTTCTTCCTATCCGGCTGCCGGAATGGAGCCGGGCGCTGTGGCTGGCTCTGCTGCTGCTCTGCTGCGCTCTGCTGATGCCGCCCCGAGCGCGCTCGTCGCGCATTCCTGGCCCAATGGAGCTAGGCGGCATGCCAGGTCTGCGCGACGGTTCCGGTATTAACGGCGGGCCGGCCGCGGACAGCCATACGCCACACGTGCAAGTGCTCAACCCATCAGACCTGTTGATTTTCCAGCTCAAGGCCACTGATCCGCTTCTGCCTCCCGAGGCCAAGGCTGAGGTGCTCAAGGAGTTGCTCAAGAAGATCGGCAATCTGCCGGAGAGCGAGCTTTCGCCCGAAGTGCGGGAACTGCTGAACATGCTGCGCAGCGAAGTTGCAATGAAGGACGGCGGCAGTAAACCTGGTGAACAGGAAGGGAGACAACAGGGCAAGTCAAATGGCGAAGCGAACGAGGGAACTGCGAATCCGCTGGCCGGTGCGGCGCAGGTGCCCGACTTCGCTGAGCGGGCCATGGCGACGGTTGAGCAGAACTTCGGGGATGTGAGGGAGCCGCTAGAGAAGTACTATAAGGAAATCCGAAAGTCGAAATCCAAAATCCGAAGGAAACAGGAATGAACCAAACGGCAAAACAGCGACGAAGCGCGCGAACTGCAATCTGCCTGGCGGCAACAACTTTCCTCCTCACGGGCAACGCCTTCGCCGTGGAAGCGCGAGAGATAAAGGGCGCCGCGGACAGGGCCGGCAATTGGCTCATTGAGCAGTTCGACCTCAAGGAGAAGGTTTTCGGCAAAGGGCCGGAGGCCAAGGACGTGAATACGGTAGCGATGGTCGTCACGGCCTTGTGCAATCACCCGCGCGATTACAAGGAAGCAAGCGGACCGTTCATAAGCGAGCCGGTGAAGTATATTCTCTCGCAGATCAATGAGGATGGGACGGTGAAGGGCACAACCACCCAAGCTGGCCGCGCATGCGAATGGGTCGTTCTGGCATTTCGGGCCACCAGGAATGAGAAGTACGCCCCGCTGATGGAAAAATGCCTGGCCGCATGTGCCAAAACAGTTCCTCAACCAGAACCCAAACATGGCGATGCAACGAATCTGGAGATGGCGGAACTGAGAAAGGAAATCGAGTGCCTGCGTTCTTGCAGGGCCATGATGAGCGACCATGGCATCAAGTCGCACAGCGGGCTCGTAGGGATGAGCGATACAGCCGCCGATCTACTGAAGGCCCAACAGAAGAACGGTTCGTTCGACGACGATGTGCGGAAGAGCGCCATGGCCCTTGAAATACTGGACCTTGCCTTCAAGGACTTGAAATGATGGGTCGCTAGTCAGAGCGGGCCGGACGCCCGCGGTAATTTTCTAGTGAGGAGGACAAGAGATGAGACGGATAGTGATGCTGGTTATTGCCTGCGCCTTCGCATTTTCAGCGAGGGCGGGAGAAGTGGACGCGGCGGCTGCAAAGGCAGCCGCGGACAAGGCCACGGACTTCCTGCTGAAACAGCAGAATGAGGACGGCACTTTCGGGAAGTCGCCCGGCGCCAAGGCCACGGGCGTGGTGGGACTGGTGGTCAAAGCCCTGGCCTCCAGCCCGCGCAAGCTGCGCGAAACAGACCCCGTGGTCGCCAAGGCTGTGAAGTACATGCTTTCGTTGCAGCAGCCGTCCGGCGCAATTGTCTTGCCCGCGATGGGCCTGGAAAACTACAACACGTCCTGCGTGGTCCTCGCGCTGGTGGCTCTGGAGAACCCGGCCTACAAGGAAATCCTGGCCAAGGCCAAGAAGTCTCTCCTCTCCAATCAGCTCGATGAGGAACAGGGCTATAAGAAAGACGAACACACCAGGGCCTACGGCGGCTTCGGTTACGGGAACTCCAAGCGGCCGGACCTGAGTAACACGGCGTTCTCGCTTGAGGCGCTCAAGGCCCTGGGCCTGGAAGAGAATTCGCCGGCGTGGAAGAACGCCACGCTGTTCATCAAGCGCTGCCAGGACAACGAAGAGACCAACGACGTGGCCGAGATGAAGGGTGGCGACAACACGGGCGGCTTTGTGTATCTGCCCGGTGACAGCGAGCAGGGCAAGGTCAAAACCCGCTCAGGCAAGGAACTGCCCAAGCCCTACGGCAACATGACCTACCAGGCCGTGAAGAGCCTAATTTATGCTGGCGTAAAGAAAGACGACCCGGCACTCCAGGCGGCCTTCAAGTGGATCAAGAACAACTACTCAGTCAAGGAGCAGCCCGGCGCCGCCCCCGGCCAAGGCTACTACTATTATCTTATCGTTTTCGCCAAAGCATTCACGGCGACGGGGATGACGGACCTGGAGTTGGCCGACGGCCGCAAAGTGAACTGGGCCAAGGACCTCGCCGCGCAGTTGATTTCGCTGCAAAAAGACGACGGTTCATTCGTTAACACTGCGGACAGGTGGTGGGAGAGCGACCCGGTGCTGACCACAGCCTACGCCTTGGATGCAATAAATCTGTGCTACGAGGCGCTGAAGAAGTAGCGCGGGCCTCCTGCCCGCAAAGGACAAGGAAAATGGATTTTAGATTTTCGATTTTGGATTTTCGATTGACGATTGCACGGAACGCAAGGGCCCAATCGAAAATCCAAAATCCACAATCCAAAATCTTTGCCCTGTTTTTGTTTGTGTTCATCTGTGGCTCGTTTCTCTGCGCCGCGGAGGATGAGCCGTACAAGATCGAAGTCTCCGGCTGGTCTTACAGCCGCGAACGGAAAACTCTTACCAGCAGCAACCGCGTGACGATGAACTTCTCGTTGAAGAACACGACCAAGACCACGCTCAATGACGTTTCGGCGACAGTCATGTTCACCACAGGCACGGGCGAGAAGGCCGCCAAGCCGGTGGCCAGGAAGATTGGCGCCTTGAGGCCTGGCGAGGCACAGAAGTTTACAGCGAGCGGTGATTTCGTCCCGGCGTTCAGCGCCTACGATATCGTCGTGCAGTACGGCGGCGGGAAGGAAGAGTGGTTCTCCAGTTCCGATACGGGCCAGCCTCAGCCCAAGAGCAAGACTCCGCAGGAAGGCGTGGCCAGCCTGGTGATCCTGGGGCGTGAGGTGACGCCGGACCGCGCGGGCCGTTTCGCCGGCACCGTCCGCGTCAAGAATGAAGGCGCCGCCGAGGCCAGGAACCTGAAGCTGACCATCACATTCTTCGACACCAGGAAACAGAAGATTCACGAATGGTTGGGCAAGCTCGGTTCCGACGCTCTAGCCGGCGGGGCCGAAGCAAACATCCAGTTTGCCTGCCCGAGTGCGCCGCGCAATTTCGCCGCCTATGAACTCAAAGCCGGCTGTGATGAGCTGCCATCCGAGCAGGCGCTATCCGGTGGGGAATTCAGCAACGTTGCGGATGTCGAGGTCGCCAGGTTCGTCTTCTCCCGCGCCGGCGATAAGGGCCAGGACTTGAAAGTGAGCGCCCAGGTACGCAACGGACTGATAACGGCGGCGCGCGAAATAAAGCTCACTCTGACGTTCTATGGCCCGAAGAAGAAAGAGCTGAAGAAGCATCTGCTTGAGATCCCCGGCCAGATGGAAGCTGGGGAGGTAAAGACGCTGGAGTTCACCATCGCTGCCGTGCCGCCCTATGAGGCCTTCGAGCCTGCGCTGAACTATAAGACGGCGGATGCGCAGCCGGCCGAAACGAAGGGCATCCAAATGCCGAAGTTCAGGAACCTGAAAGAAGTGGAAGTGGTGCTCACCGCTGCTGTTAACAATGATGACAAGTCGCTTTCACTGGTTGGCGCATTGCGGAACGGGACGAGGACACCTGTGAAGGACGTGATCATCGCCGTGGAATTCACAAAAGCCGATGGCGCTGTGCTGGCCACGGCTGAGAAGACCATCAGCGATGTGGTTCAGCCCGGCGAGGAGAGAAACTTTGTCGTCAAGGCGCCGGGCGCCGCGGGGGCCGCGAACTACTCGTTCAGGTTCAAGTACTCCGAGGCCGGAAAATGAGGGCGATTTTCGATTCTGGATTTTGGGTTCTGGGATTTCGGATTCCAGGGGGCAGCGGGCATGGCAGAAGCACTGGGAGTGTGGATCGTCGGCGCGCGCGGGGCGGTGAGCACTTGCGCCATTTCAGGCGCAAGAGCGGTTGCGCGCGGGCTTGCAGCTGCGACGGGCCTGGTCACTGGACTGAGCGATCTCGAGCCGCTGGGCCTGGTGGGCCTGGGCCAACTCGTCTTCGGCGGCCACGAGCTGCGCTCCGGCATAACGCTGCTGCAAGCGGCCGAAGAACTGCGCGACGGACCGGGGCTTCTGTCTGCGGCGCTTGTAGGCGCGCTGAAAGAGGACTACGCCGAGATTGACAGGGACATCCGTCCCGCCACGGCCCTGGGCTGCGGGGAGACCATTCGCCGGCTGGCCCAAGGCTCGAAGCTCGAAGACGCGCTGACGGCGAAACTGATCGTGGAGCAGCTCAAGGCCGACATCACGGACTTCAAACGGCGGCATGAGCTGCGCCGCGTGGTTGTCGTCAACCTGGCCTCCACGGAGCCGTATCACGAAACATTGCCTGCGTGTTACCAAAGCCTGAAGGCCTTCCGCAAGGCCTTGGACAATGGCGCTGAAGGCCTCACCGCCGGAGTCCTGTACGCTTACGGCGCGCTGGAGTCTGGCTGCGCCTGCGTGAACTTCACGCCCAGCCTGGGCGCGGATGTCCCGGCGCTGCTGGAACTGGCCGTGGAGAGGGGCTTGCCGCACTGCGGCAAGGACGGCAAGACCGGCGAGACGCTGGTGAAGACCGTGCTGGCCCCCATGTTCGCCGCCCGAAACCTGAAGGTGCTGAGCTGGGAAGGCTACAACATGCTCGGCAACCGTGACGGCGCGATCCTGGACGACCCGGCCAACAACGCCGCCAAGACCAGGGGAAAGGACAAGGCCTTGCGCGAGATCCTGGGCGACACTCCCGAGCTTCATACGCGCGTGCGGATTGATTATTGCCCCAGCCTGGACGATTGGAAGACCGCCTGGGACTTCGTGCACTTCCAGGGCTTCCTGGGCACGAAGATGATAATGCAGTTCATCTGGCAGGGCTGCGATTCCATGCTCGCGGCGCCGCTCGTTCTCGACCTGGTGCGCCTGACCGACTATGCCTGGCGCTGTGGCGAGACGGGAGTGCTGAAGCACACGGCCTGTTTCTTCAAGAACCCCATGGGGGCCGAGACACACGATTTCTGGCGGCAATGGGAGGCGCTGAAACAATACGTGCAAGCGCATGCAGCCTGTGCGCCTCAGAGGCAGAAGCACACGAAGGCACGAAGGGCGTAGGGATTCTGGATTTTCGATTTTAGATTCTCGATTTAAGCTTGAACCGATGCCGTCATTTGACAGACCATCGGGAATCGTCTATGAAAACCGGCCAATGCAGTCGGGGAGGGGCTCCCTGCCAATCGCATGAAGCAGGCCTTAGGCCGCCGCCCTCCTCACGACAGGAATCCCGGGTCATACCCTTGCAGAACCGAGGGTTAGTGCGTGGACGGCGACCCACCGCGCCATCCTGAGAAGGAACCCCGGAAGGGGGCTCCCGCGGACGGCCAGGACCTCTGGAGGTATCTGGGCCTGGGGACGGTGTTGGCGTTGACGGTAGCCTTGTTTGTGGCGCTGGGCTGGTGGCTGGACCGGCGTTACGGCTGGTCGCCGTGGGGTGTCCTGGTGCTGGGAACGCTAGGTGTGGCGGCGGGGCTGTACCATTTCGTTAAGGACGCGCTGAGGTGAGGGGCTCGACCCTTTTGCTGATCTGTGGCGCTTTGCTCGGGCTGGCAGCACTGATTGCGGCGGCGGCCGAGTTGTTGGCGCGCCTTGGAGACGCGAGCCTGCGAATGCAGGTCTACGCAGGAGGGTCGGCGGGGGTTCTGCTTGGGGTGGCGGGCTTGCCCTTTGCGGCCAAACTCGCGCGGCTTGAGGATGCAGGCGCACGGTTCTGGAAATGGTGGGTGGCAGGAGTTTTGACTCGCCTGGCCTTGCTGCTGCTTCTGGCAGTGTTCCTGGGAGTGTGGTTCCCCGCAGGGCCGGCGGTGGCACTGTTGAGCATGGCGGCGGTGTACCTGATTTGCATGTTCTCCGAGGTAGCGTGGCTGGCCAAGCGGATTGTCGAGCGGCCACAAGCTGCTTCAAGAAACAGGTAGGCTGGAATGGAAGAACGTCCACCGGGCGAGACTGAACAGGCGGAACACGGCGCCGAGCACCCCCCGCAGGGCGGCGGCGATCCAACCCATCACATCCGAGACCAGGTAATTTTTGCCTTTAACGCGAAGACAGGCCAGTTCACCACCAAGACCTACAACGAGCATGGAGAGCCAATCCCGGGCTATGCGCCACAAGTGATGTTCGAGATTGGCGCGCTGCAGTGCAAGGCCGAATTTACGAAACACATGCTGTCCGTGGGGATTGTGGCGGCGCTCGTTTTCGCGCTGGCCATGCTGGTGGCGCGCCGAGTCCTGGCCGCGGTACGCGAAGGACGTGCGCCGCGCGGCCCGCTCGCCAACATGGTCGAGGCGATTCTGGTATACGTGAGAGACGAGATCGTGGTGCCCGTCGGCGGACATCACCTGGGCCACTACACGCCGCTCTTCCTGACGTATTTTCTTTTTATCCTGGTTGCGAACCTGCTGGGGATGGTGCCGTGGCCGCCGCTGGGATCAGCGACCGGCAACGTCAGCGTCACCATGGCCCTCGGCGGCTCGGTTTACGGCCTGATCTGGATTCTGGGCATGGCCCATCAGGGGCCGCTGAACTACCTGCGCCACCAGGTGCCGCCTGGCACCCCCTGGTGGATGTGGCCGCTCATGTTCCTTCTGGAGATGATGGGGCCCCTGATCAAGTGCTTCGTGCTGTGCGTGCGCTTGTTCGCCAACATGATCGCCGGGCACCTGATCACAGGCACCGTATTGGGATTGAGCGCTTTTGGCGCCGGCGCCACGATGCCAGCCGCTATCGCCTTGATCATGCTGGTCCTGGGCATTCCACTGGTGCTGGGAATCTCAATTCTTGAATTGCTGGTGTCGCTGATCCAAGCCTACGTGTTCACGTTGCTCTCCGTCGTCTTCATCGGCGCGGCTGTGCATCCAGAACACTAGGAGAGCGATGAGTAATGAGTGCTGGATAATGAGTAGTGAGCGAAGTGTGATGAGCGATGGGCGTCAAGGGTTGAGCGAGGGATTCTGAGAGCAAGACGACTCAGTACTCGGTACTCAGTACTGGTTTTCTCGGCCGGCGCCGCTCCCCGTAGGGGCGTGCGCCTCGCCACGCAAGCCAGCGGTGCAGCACATGCCGCCGCGGTGGCAAGAAATGAGGCCGGAGGTAGGGCAGCGCAAATGGCGCTGCTGCTCGATGGGCGGGCGGAATCGCCCGCGGGATTGAGGAGGAGCAACAATGGGTTTGGCCTGGATAGGCATCGGCTTAGGCATTGGCTTGCTGGTGACGGGGGCTGCGTATGGCATCGGGAAGCTGGCGACGGCCGCGGTGGAGTCCATCGCCCGGCAGCCGGAAGCGGCGGCCAATATCCGCGGCACCGCGATCGTGCTGGCAGCCTTGATCGAAGGGTTCACGTTCTTCGCGCTGATTGTGGTTATAATCGCGATGTTCGCCCTGAAGTTCCAGGGCCAGGGATAGGCAGAGCACGAAAGCCGCCGGGCGCCCCGCGGGGCGCCCGGCGAACAAAATGACAGGCAACTAGAGCCGGAGGTGTTGCGTGGCTGGCATGACTGGTGCGGCGTTGATTCTGGCGGATGGCTTTCCGCCGTGGCTGACGCCGGAATTGCAGGTGTTGATCTGGTCGCTGGCGGTCTTCTTCACACTGCTGGCCCTGCTGTGGAGATTCGCCTGGGGGCCGATCATGCAGGCGCTGGAAGAACGCGAGCACAGGATCCAGAAGACCATTGACGACGCCAACGCTCAGTTGAAGGCGGCGCAGGACCAGATCGCCGAGTACCAGCGGAAGATAGAGAAGGCCAAGGATGACGCGGCTGGGATCATCGCGGAAGGCAAGCGCGGCGTAGAGAAACTCACCGTCGAGACGATCGCCGAGGCGAACAAGGAGTCGGCCAGGATGCTCGAGCGCGCCAAGCGGGAGATCCAACTGGCCAGGCAGGCGGCGGTCGAGGAGCTGCGCGAGCAGGTTGTGGCCTTGACGGCCGACGTGACCGCTCACGTGTTGCAGCGCGAGATCAAGCCGGATGACCATCGGCGTTTCGTGGAAGAGGCCATTGAGCAGATTGGCAAGTCCTAACATGAACCGTTCACCACAGAGGCACGGCAGAAAGAAGGACAGGAAGAATGGGTTCTCCGTGCCGCTGTGTCGCCGAGGTGGATAAGGCAGGTTAGGGAACAGGCAAGAGGGAAAAGGGCGATGCCCCGCGAGGAAGCAAGCTTCGGACTGGCCCAGGTGTACGCCAACGCGCTCTACGACGTGGCGGCACAGATTGGCCATGTGACGGAAGTGGAAGAGCAGCTGCTGGCGCTGCAGCAGATGCTGCACACCGAGCCGCGCTTTTGCCTTTTCCTGGAGTCGCCAACCATACTGGTGGAGGAGAAGCGTAAAGTCATCCGCGCTCTGCTTGAGAGCTTCGATCGGCCCCTCCACAACTTCCTGTGTCTGTTGGTGCACCGCCAGCGCACCGAACTGCTCGACATGATCGTGGACG
>Ga0209777_10007922_pt1 | contig 11690 bp, 10 predicted proteins | sample FrelakmetHBP12HB_FD_187147 | JGI IMG/M metagenome (GOLD analysis project Ga0209777, IMG submission 187147) | Freshwater lake sediment microbial communities from the University of Notre Dame, USA, for methane emissions studies -HBP12 HB (SPAdes)... | ecosystem: Environmental > Aquatic >...
CACGGCATGATCATCTCCCGGCTGGAGCTACCGCCTGCCATAGGCGAAGCGGACATGGAGCGCGAGGTCTGGCTCTGGGACTTTGCTGGGCAGACTGACTACCGGCTCATCCATCAGCTCTACATGGACGAGGCGGCGCTGGGGGTCTTGGTCTTCAACCCCCAGGACGGCAATCCTTTCGAGGAGATGGGCTACTGGGAAAAGGCATTGCGCTCAGCGACCAAATACGAGCCATCCAAATTGCTGGTCGCCGCCCGCTGTGATCGGGGCGGTATCACCATCAGCGACAAGCGATTCGAGGAGTATGTCAGAGAGCATGGCTTTGCTGGTTTCTTCTGCACGGGAGCCAAATCTGGCGAGGGCTGCCAGGAGCTGATGGAGGCCATCACTAAAAATATCCCTTGGGAGCATCTTCCCTGGACTTCTACTACACGCCTCTTCAAGACACTTAAAGATGCAATTCTCAAGCTATCTGATGAAAAGTCGCCGCTCGTGCGTTTGCCTGAACTAAGCCAGAGGCTTCAGTTGATGCTGCCCCAGGAAGACATCACGGAGACCGATCTGCGGGCCGTGGTTGGGCTGATGCAGGGTCAGGGTGTTGTGCAGGTGCTGGCGTTCGGCGATTTCCTGCTGCTACAGCCGGCCTGGCTCAACCGCTATGCTTCGGTGGTGGTGCGCATGGCCCGTGAGCATGCCGATGAGATGGGCGTGGTGCTGGAGCAGCAGGTGCTGGACGGAAGGCTGGATTACAAGGACATGGAGCGCCTGGCCGAGTCGGACGAAAAGATCCTTTTGCGGGCCATAGTGCAGACTTTCCTGGACCGTTCGCTCTGCCTGCGCCAGGAGACGCCCCAGGGGACCATGCTGGTATTTCCCTCCTATTTTAAGCGTGACAAGCCAGACCTTCCCGAGCATCCCAACGTGTTTGTGACCTATGGCTTTGCTGGGCCGTTGGAAGAGATCTACTCCACGCTGGTCGTCCGGCTGAGCTATTCGGGCGAATTCAAATGCGATCAGCTCTGGAAGGATGCAGTGGATTTCAAGACACACTCCGGCAAGCGGGTGGGCCTGGCCATGAGCAAGAAGGCTGAGGGTAAGGCAGAGATTGTGGTCTACTTCGAAGCAGGAGTGCCGGACGACACCAAGGTCACCTTCATCAAGTACGTGCACGAGCACCTGCTGACGCGGGCGAAGCCGCGGGAAGAGGTGACTAGGGTGCGAACCTATGTCTGCCCGCACTGCGACGAGCCTTTAGAAAATCGCCTGGCGGTGCAAAAGCGCCTGGCTAAAGGGCTCAAGGACATAATCTGCTCCATGTGTGAGAAGCGCGTGCCTCTGCTGGATCTGATCGAGGAGAAGTTCGCCTCCAACGAGTTTCTGCAAAAAGTGCGCGAGATGGATGAGCTGGCCGGAATCAATCTGGACAACGAGAGCCGAGAGCTGATTTTGGTGGGCCACGCCATTGCCATCGCAGCTGAAGCCGGACAAATATTCCGGCCCGTGACTTGGGCTGATTGGGGCATTGATGGCGAGATCGAATTCAAAGATGCCGAAGGCAAGGCAAGCGGCCAGCGCCTCTACCTGCAGCTTAAGTCGGGCGACTCCTACCTCTACCAGAGAGAACGCGACGATGTGGAGGTTTTCACCATCAAGAAACCACGCCATGCCGAATACTGGCTCAAGCAAAAGTATCCGGTGATGCTGGTCATTCGCACCTCAGACGGCAGGATTCGCTGGATGAATGTGACCGACTACCTGCTAGAGCATGGAAAAGACACAAAGCAAATCGTCTTCGAGGGCGAGCCCTTCACGGCGCTCAATGTGGTAAGGCGCAGAGACGGATTGCTGCCGAATTAAGAGCAAAGGGCCTTGGCGCCATTGCACCACCGCCCCCTTTGCGATAAGATCAATTCCATCATACTTTGATTTCATGGCCAGTGAACCAGTCCCACCTTTGCCGCTTTCCTGGTGGCATTGCTGACTCCTGCATTCGGATCAGCGTTCCGAAAGTTATTGATGCTCGTAGTAAACATGTCCGACATCAAGCCACCGGGATTCTTTTTGAATGCAGAGTTCTCAAATATAACTGGATTCAAGTTGGTTAGATCGATAGCGAGCGGATTTCCCCAAACATATCCCGGGTCCATTGGATTTATTATGGTCCGGTTGATCGATTCGTTGACGACATCACGATTAGGATTTATCGTGTCCGAAGGTGATTCTGCAAAAACTGGAGCTATCAAGGCCATTAAAACGGCTGCAATTACTGCTTTTCTCGAATATTTCATATAACGCCTCCTAGATGTGCATTTCTTCTTTCAAAACACTGAAATGCCGCCCACTCTACGGCAGATGACGATATTAACTAGGGCAGATTATATACTTTGCGGCGTTATAACGGACATACTAAAATTAAAATAATTAAATACTACTATTCCGCATATTCATAATGCCTGTATCCCTGATGATCAATCCTTACCAGGGCAAACTCACCCCTAGGCGGCAGCACGCTCTTTTCCTTCTTCCCTTCGTGAAGCCTCTCATAATCCTGCAAAGATATCTGCCTTCTCTCCTCCAGCCTCTGCAGCAGACCTCTCAAGGGCACAGATGCTACCTTTGGCTGGGCTAGGGCCGAGAAGAAGAGAGCCGAGCATCCGCTGCCGTAAGCTCCGAAGCACAACCGTTCTTTGGCATGGATCTTCTGCATCTCCAGAAGGCTGGCCAGGCCCAGATAGATCGATCCGGTATAGATGTTTCCCACCTGGCGGGAGAGCGTGGCCGTATCCCTGACTTTGGCCTGGTAGGCTTGCAGGAATTGCTTTGACTTTGCAAAATGCCGGGCATAGTCCGCCTCTGCCGCTTGATACTTTTCGGGATCATCATACTCCAGGGCTTTCGGCTCTGGTCCCAACTCTTGCTCGATCTCCAAGCTTTTGCGGCTTTCTCTCCAGTCATGCCGCAAGATGGCAGCAGAAGCGTATTCGACCATTCTGGGATAGGGAATATGAAAGAGAAGATGATCTACGAAATCGGTAACGCACTCGCCTTTTTCGGGCGCTATTACCTTCAATCGCTTCGCTTTGGCGGCAAATGAATCGAAGGCTCCTCGCATGGCATCCAGATAGCACTGATTGCTGTGCTTTCCGTTTACGACTGCAGTTGTGCAGCCCATGGGCCGGAAGAAGTCGTTCTCGTCCCTGGTGAAGGTGCCGTAGATCTGCTCCAAGGCCAGCAACCGGGGATTCTTTTTTACCAGCAGGGCCACGCTGCCCGCTCCCTGCGTGTACTCGCCAGCGGAGGCCAGCGGGTACTTGGCCACATCCGAGGCGATGACAATGCCCACCTTGCCTTCTTCTTCCGAAGCCACCCAGTAGCTGAGGCTCTCCAGGGCAAAGGTTGTGCCGATGCAGGCTGCCTTAAACTCAACCGTACTGCATTCTTGAAAAGAACCCTTTCCGTAGATCTGCTCCAGCATGCCGATGACGTAGGTCCCCAGGGCCTTGGCCTCGTCCAGGGCCGACTCCGTTCCCACATAGATTTTGCCGATCTCTTCCGGACGAAGGCCCGTTCGCTTCATCAGATCCAAAAGAGACATGGCCGCCATGGTGGCTGCATCCTCATGGGCATCGGGAACGGCCATGCGTTCGATGCCTATTCCCTTAATCAGCTTGCCGGGATCGATGCCTCGATTATTGGAGAACTCTCCCGCCAGGGGAAGAAAGAGCCTGGGCACATAAACGGATAGATCATCGATTCCCACGGCCTTGTCTTCAGGCACATTCTTTGTAGGCATGTCTTCAATACTCCCGCTCAAGATTTGGCATCTCCTTGCTGCTGGCTCATGCGTGGCTGGATATTATTTCAGGTTTTTGCTTACCTCCAGAGGAAAATATATCAATGAGAAACGCCAGACTATGATCTGGAATTATAGGAGTGAAGGATATATGACAGACGGAGATGTATACAAAATAATAGAACTGGTCGGAACTTCCAAAACGAGCTGGGAAGAAGCAGTTAAGACCGTTGTTGACAGGGCTACCAAAAGCCTGAGAGACCTTCGCATCGCTGAGGTCAAGGAGCTGGATGTCCGGCTGGAGAATGGAAAGATCGCGGAGTACAGGGCCAAGGTAAGGCTCTCCTTCAAGTACGAGGGAGAAGATTAGATCTAAGCCCATAACTATTTTTGCACAAAGAGCTTGATCTCGAAGAGCTTAGGCCACAACTTTCCTGTCACAAACAGCCTATCTTCTAACGCATCGTAGGCAATGCCGTTTAGCACATCCACAATACTTCCCTGAATATCGCGTTCCTGCAAGATCCCTTGCATATTTATTTTGCCTTTCACCTCGCCGCTCTCGGGAGATATTATCACTATCCAGTTTGTAGGCCAGACATTGGCATAGATCTGCCCTTTGATATACTCCAGCTCATTTAGGCCCTTAAGCGGCGTGCCGTTGGCTGTGACTTTAATCTGACCCTTTTCTGCAAAGCTCTCAGGATCAAGAATATGCAGGATGTCTGTGCCATCGCTCATGATCAGGCTCTTGTTGTCGGAGGTTATGCCCCAGCCCTCTGTCGGGTAGCTGAAGTTGCATATCTCCGTCAGATTCTCTTTGCCATAGACAAGGCCCAGGCCCGACTGCCAGGTGAGCTGAATGATCCGGTCTTTCCAGAGGGCTACGCCCTCCCCGAATAAGGTGTTCTCCAAGTGTGTCTGCTCTAGAACGCGGCCCGTTTCCAGATCGACACGTCGCAGCGTTGATCGCCCGTACAGTCCCGTTCCTTCGTAAAGCACTCCTTTGTCATATACCAGGCCTTGAGTGAATGCGAGGCTGCTGTGAGGATAGGCATTGATGATTTGGTAGCCAAAAACGGGGATCGCGTCCGCCTCGACAAAATGAGAGCTGCCCTGCGCGGTAAAGAGCAAAGCTGCTAAGAGCAGAACAGCCGGGATGGCCTTGAGAATGAATCGTGATGAACAGGCTCTTTTTATCATGGAATCAGAAAGATCTATTGACCTCTGGCTTTAAGAATTTTCCGCTATTGATCCGGGAAGATCTGAGAAGGAAAGACGTAAATGCTAAGAATAGTATTATCAGATCAACAGGAGGTCTAATGGAACCGCAAGAGCTTCGGCTTATGCTCAAGGATCTGGAATCTGACTTGATTGAGAGGAAAGCATCCCTATCCGATCCGGATCGCATAAAAATATCCATATTACTGGCCGACATCACCACGCTCAAGGTCGATGCCATCGTCAACGCCGCCAACAACTCTCTCCTGGGGGGCGGGGGTGTGGACGGTGCCATCCACAGAAAAGCGGGCCCAGGGCTTCTGGAAGAATGCCGGCGCATCGGTGGCTGCCCTACGGGCGAGGCTTGCATCACCCGAGGCTACCATCTTGCTGCAAGATGGATCATTCATACCGTAGGACCCATCTGGCGAGGTGGAAACAACGGCGAGGACGATCAATTGGCCTGCTGCTACAGGAACTGTTTTGCCCTGGCAGAGCAGCACGGCATAAAGAGCATAGCTTTCCCGGCTATCAGCGCCGGAGCTTATGGGTTTCCCATGGAGCGGGCCTGCCGCATTGCCCTTGCAGAGATGAGCACTTTCCTGGAGAAGTGTGACGAAATCGAGGTCATAGCCGTCTGCTTTAGTACAAAAGCCTACCTGTGCTACATAGATGCCTTGCGAGGGCTTTGAAGTCGTTGGGTCAGCTTACAAAGTATATGCCTATCGCTACCACCAGGAAAGAAATCCCCTTCTGTTTCAAAGAACACCAATCCGTTTTTTCGTTCATCACTTTTGCCAGCTTCGGCATGAGAATTCCCAGACCAAGGATGAGGAGCACCGTCATGATGGGCTGAAGTGCTCCTACGCTTGATACCATGGTAACCGATCCGATGGCATAGGCGAAGAGCGAGAAGATGATCCCTAGGAATTGGAATATCTCCTCTAAGATCAAAGTTCCCACGGCCAAGCCGCCTTGACCAAAGAAGTTCTTGACCTCGCTGCGTATGGATTGAATGCCCATGAGGGATAATACCACCATCAGACTTCCCAGGGAGGACCAGATGTAGAGATTCCATTCATCGATGGAGATGAGTAGATACTTGAGGGAAAGATAATAGACGGCAGTTAAGACCCAGTACGACAGGAAAGGCTTGATAGCAGGAGATAGGGCACTGAGAAATGGCTTGCTGTTTAAGTTATTGCTATTCCAGCTGTTACTGTATAAACCATTGCTACAAGATCCCTTTTTTTTGTAGGATATTAGCAGAGTGCCAACGAGAAGCAATAGCCCTCCTGCACAATGTTTTAGCTCCATCACCTCCCCTAGAAATAGGACGGAGCCCATGAATACAAACAAAGGATACACGTATTCCAGAGCAGCTACTTTAGATGTTTCTTCCACCTTTAGGGCCTTCATGTAAAAAAAGGATGGAAGCACTTGCAAGATTCCGAAGAGAAGAGCAATGAGGGATTGCGGGTAGACAAAGTTTGCGCCTGCTATCAAAAACACGGGGATGGCAAAGAGCTGCGAAGCTAATACCTGGCATACGATGTACGCATTGGAATCGTCTGCGTAGCTGCTGAGCAGAAACTTATCCAGTAACCCAGCGACAGAGAAAAAGACAGTTCCCAAGAATGCGAATGCAAACCATTCCAGTTCAAATCCCTCCTTTTAAATAATTTGTTTTATAAAATATTCTCAATAATAATGCTACCGTTTTTACGCTGTTACTGTTTAAATCAATTTAATATCAATGTCATACTAGATATACTTATCCAATTTTCAATTTATGAGACATCATTAATTAATAATTTTTTTATTCAAGTTGCGTCTTAGATACATTATTTGCCATTGTATGTAATAATTGTGGAAAAACAATGACGATCAGTTTTACATAACGTTCTCATACCACCCAAATTGAATTATATATTTATCATTAATCCCGGGGTAGAACAGACTATAATAGGGCAGAGAGAGCATTGCGACGTGGACAGAAATAACACATACAAAAAAATGAGAGCCGTTGATAGTCCTGAGGACAGCTCTCGGCCTCATCATATCATAATCTCATAGCTATCCTTGTGCGGATTGATGAGCAGCTGTTCTGCAATCTCTCCCGCCTTAATCTGCGCTTCCGGCTTGAGAGTGTTGAAGTACAGCTTCCAGACAGTGGCCTTTTTCACATCCACCACATTCTCGAAGCCCAAGCGGCTTCGCAAGCGCTCTCTGATAGAGATGGCCTCGCCGTCCTCGATATGCAGGGTGACCTTGACCGGCACGTAGTCCTCCTCAAACTTAAGCTCGTCGATAAGAACTATGTGGCTTTCTTTGTTCTCGTTGACCAGCTCCCTGGCAAAGCTCTTGGCCAGCTCCTCTGGGTCTCCGGAATCCACCTCGATGGAAAACAAGCGCTCCTTCTTGACATCGTCCAGGACATTGCCAAAGCCCAGGCGCCGGATGAGCGTGTTCTTAACGGTGGCCGCCTCGGCATCGGGGATCTTCAGCCAGACACGCAGATTGATCTTACGATTCATGCTCATGCGTTCACCTCGATGTAGCGTTTCATGGATTCGAAGACCCTTCTGCCGGGACCGGGCTCATCGGGCCGCTGCTTTCTAGGATCGAAGGCAGGAAGCTGCCAGGCGAAAAAGGCCCTTTCCGGGTGAGGCATCATGCCCAGGACATTTCCCGGCTCATTGCAGATGGCGGCTATGCTTTCTGTGCTGCCGTTCACATTGAAGGGAAACTCGTTTATGATCCGCCCGTTCCTGTCGCAGTAGCGGAAGACCACCTGACCCTCGTCGTTAAGCTTTTTCATGAGGCCAGGTGTGGTAGTGACCAGATTTCCCTCGCCGTGGGCGATGGGGATCTTGAGCAGTGCTCCTCTCTCGATGGCAAAAGAGCCGCTGCACCTTTTGGAAGGCGCTTCATGCCGAAGGTTGACCCAGTCGCAGTAGTAACCCCTGCGCACAATCTTTCCCTGGGAGATCATCACGTTTTGGGCCAGGGCCATATCCACATTTCCAGAGCTCTTCTCTATGCTTCCGGGAAGAAGGCCCGTCTCCACCAGAATCTGAAATCCGTTGCAGATGCCGATGATGGGCTTTCCAATGCCCGCCTCTTCTTTCAAGGCGCTCATGACCGGTTCTTTGGAGGCTATAACTCCGGCCCGAAGCCGGTCCTGATAGGAGAAGCCTCCCGGTATGACAAATCCGTCAAAGCCCGAAAGCTCGCCAGCCGGCCGGTTCCAGCGAAAGATCTCGCCTTCCATGCCCACTGCTTTCACTGCCACCAGGGTCTCAAACTCGCAATTCGTACCGGGAAACTGCAAAACTGCAATCTTCATCTCATCGCCTCCACCAGGCCTGCCGTCCAAGCATTCCTCGCCTCGTCCAGGTCCAGGTCGGCCAAACACTCGCCTGCTCTTGACATCACAATCCTTCTCTTGCCTGTAACTATGCCGATCTGCATCGGCTCCAGGCTGTAGCTCTTGAGAAGCTCCACCAGCCGGGCCTCGCTGCCCGCTTTTGCCTCCAGGACAAAGCCAGAGGACTCGGAGAACAGCAGCTTGTCGGTCCTCATGCCGTTGTCGCCGCCCTGGACGCGGTCCAGGTCCAGCTCCAGTCCGAAGCGGGCCGGCCGGGTGAGGGCCATCTCAGAGAGGCTCGCCGCCAGGCCGCCGTTGGATATGTCGTGGGCTGCGGCCAGCAGGCCCTCATCGATGGCATCGATTACGGCGTAGATCATGTTCCTCTCCAGATCGAAGCGAACGATGGGCACGTTAGCGCCCGTTTCTCCAAATATCGTTCGGTAGTATTCGGAGCCGCCCAGCTCGTCAAATCTGGGCCCGATGAGGAAGAGTTTGTCACCGGCTTTTTTGAGATCCATGGTGATGGCTTTGGAAAAGTCCTTCATGATGCCCACGCAGGCCACCACGGGCGAGGGGTCCACTGATCCCTGGGGCGATTCGTTGTAGAAGCTGACGTTCCCAGAGACTATGGGAACAGCCTGCTGCTGGGCTTCGTAGCCTTTGAGATACAGTTTTTTGCAGGACTCGGCCAGGCCCTTCACGCCTTCCCGGAATTCCCAGAAGGCCTCCGGTTTTTCCGGGTTACCATAATTCAGGCAGTCCGTCAAAGTGGAAGGAACAGCGCCGACTGCGGCCACATTTCGCATGGCCTCGGCCACGGCTGTTGCTCCGCCCCAGTAGGGACTGATGCGCCCGTAGAAGGGATTGCTATCCACAGCCAGGGCAATGCCAAACTTTTCGCCCCGCACCGGTGCAATCAGTCCGGCGTCCGCCTCGCCCGGCCGGATCACGGCGTTGCCCATGACCTCGGTATCGTAGTAGCGGTAGACGTGCTCTCGGGAGGCGATGTTGGGCGACCGCAGAATCTGGAGAAGGACCTGATTATAGTCAGCCGGCTCTGCCACATCCGGCTCTTGCACGCGGATGGTGCGCGGCAATTCCAGACGATTGTAGCGGATGCCTTCCGTCAGGTGTTGGATGGGCACATCGCAGACCATCTCGCCTTTGTGCGTGACTGTGAAGCGATCGCCGGTATTGATCTTTCCGACAACGCTAGCGCGAGCGCCTTCGTAGACGTTGGGCAAATCCCAGTCCTCGTTGTAGATCTTGAGAATTTTCTCGCGTAGCTCCGGGGGCGAGACGATGAGGAAGCGCTCCTGGGTCTCGGCGATGCTCAGCACCTCGGCTGGGAAGTCGGCCGCCGTGTGCATGTCATCCAGGTTGATCTCCATGCCGAAACCTCCAGCCGAGCCCATCTCTGATGTGGCGCAGGTAAAGCCGCCGCCGCCCAGGTCCTTGAAGCCGATCTCGATGCCCTCTTCACGCACCAGCCGGAAGAGGTCGTCGTTGGCCTTGAAGAGCACGTTTTTCAAGAAGGGATCGGGGATCTGCACAGCGCCGCGGTTGGTCTCCTCGTCCTCTTCACGCAGAGCCTCCGAAGCGAAGGTGACGCCGCCCAGGCCCGATGAATCGGTGGGCTTGCCGATCAAAATCACGTCGTAGCCCTTCTCTCCGGCCAGGGGCGGCGCGCGGGAGCGGATGATCTGGTCGCGCCGCACGATGCCAATAGAAACGACGTTGACCAGGCAGTTGTCGTCGAAGCTGTCATTGAAGACGATGTCTCCGCCCATGTTGGGAACGCCCAGGGCATTGCCGTACTGCCAGATTCCGTCCACCACGCCTTCAGCCACCCAGCGCACCTTGTTGGCCTTGGGGCCGTAGGGATTGCCGAAGCGCAGGGGATCGGCGGTAGCGACCACAGTGGCGCCCATGCAGTTGACATCGCGGACGATGCCGCCGATGCCGGTGGCTGCGCCCTCGTTGGGCAGGATTTGGCTGGGGTGGTTGTGGCTCTCGTGGGAGATGACGACGCACCACTTGTCGTCGATGGCCACAATTCCGGAGTCTTCCACAGGGCCCATAACCACATTGGGGCCGTCGGTAGGAAGGAATTCTTTGAGGGTGGCGCGAGAGCTCTTGTAGGAGCAGTGCTCGGACCACATGGCATCATAGCAGAATAACTCGGTGAGGGTGGGATCGCGGCCCAGCACCCCGGCAATGGTGCGCGCTTCCGGAACGGACATGCCAATGCCGGCGGCGCGCAGACTGGTCTGTACTTCAGGATCGGAAAGACCGATTATCTTCAATTCAGTTACACCTCTGGTTAGCTATGTAATATCCATACGTGGTGCATTATGAATTTATCGATCCGGGAGGAGGGAAATGGGGGGAATGAGGTGGGGTGAAAAGAGGAAAAGATGAGTGGGGATGGGGGCGAGATCGAGGTACTGGTGGGGTTTGACGAAGTCATGGACGCGGGGATTCATGGGTCTATCTCTGGATCTACTTGAATCACATGGATGCGTGAGCCCGAGTGAGCTTGGCAGAAGGTGGGACGCTCGTTTGAATTTATGATTTCAAGATTATATAATAACCATTAGAAGCTTGCATGATTCTCGATCTGCTATGATATGATGCAGGTCGGATGCCGGAATTACTAAGCCAAATGTTATAGATTGAAGATAATTCTAGTACCGGAATTTCCGGAAAGTCATTACCCATACAATTAAACTAGGGGCCGAAATCTTCTTAAGTTTAGATGAAAAAGCTCCTAGAGTTTGTAAGTGAATCACTATAGGATATAAGAGAGTTTAGTCCAAATAAATGAATGGGTGATTTGTGCACCACCTTTGTTCAATGAAACGGATCGAATTCCTTTTCCAGGCTATTGTAGCGATAGCATGCATTTTCGTTCTAATCAATCCAACATATGGTGGTAGTATTGGTTTAAAATTTACGCTAAATACGAAAATAATTTTGATATATCTTGGAACTATAGCTACGAAGAACAATTAGATTTCTATACGATATCAGTTATAGAAACTGGAACGAACAAGGTGATCTGGGCATATAAAAAGTCAATTAAAGATAAATTCCCAGGAGAACATAGTCCTGTAAATGGGATGATTAGTAATGGTAAATTAAAATCCGGTTCTTATCGTGTAGAATTACGAGCCGAGCCTAGTGCATCATAACATTAGTTTTGCAACTTGGTATAGTGCCTGTTCAGCTTTGACCTTGCATCGTTTTTTGTGAATTTCCATTTTATAGTAGCTTTTTTTACGTTACGTTCTTGCGCCCACG
>Ga0209777_10007923_pt1 | contig 11689 bp, 11 predicted proteins | sample FrelakmetHBP12HB_FD_187147 | JGI IMG/M metagenome (GOLD analysis project Ga0209777, IMG submission 187147) | Freshwater lake sediment microbial communities from the University of Notre Dame, USA, for methane emissions studies -HBP12 HB (SPAdes)... | ecosystem: Environmental > Aquatic >...
AGGTCATCGACTCTCCGTTCACGGTGGGGCAATTTAAGCTCCTGCCGGGCGTAGCGAGAGCGATCAAGTCCTTACATAAGGCCGGTTACCTGGTGATCCTGATCTCCAACCAGCCCGGCATGGCCAAAGGGCAGATGACGGAGGAGACCTTTGAGAAGATCCGGAAGAAGATGGTAACGGAATTGGGTAAAGCGGGAGCCGTCCTGGACGGCGAATATTATTGCTACCATCACCCGGAAGCCCTTGTTAAGCAATATAAAGTAAAATGCGATTGCCGCAAGCCGGCGCCAGGCCTGCTGTTAAAGGCGGCGCAGGATATGGACATAGATTTAGGACAATCATGGATGATAGGTGATAACCTATCCGATATCCAGGCCGGGAAAGACGCCGGCTGCCGCACCGTACTGCTGGGAAAGATGAAGTGCGAAGTGTGCAATTTAATGGACGAGAAGAATGCCAGGCCGGATAATATAAGCTCTGATCTGGCGGAGGCAGCGCAATATATCTTAGACGGAAGAATATATTCTAGAGAAAAGAAGGCAACTGGAATATCTTGATCGATTTGGCAAGCGCTACGGGAGTTACACCAAAAGGGGAACTCAAATGAAAGTATCCATTATTATTCCAACCCTAAATGAGGGGGGAAATCTGGCTTACGTTCTTCCCAGAATTCCTAATATACCGGAGGTAGACGAGTGGGTTATTGCTGATGGTCATTCAACGGATAATACTTTACAAATAGCAAGAGAACTCCTGCCTAAAGTAAAGATCGTTCTCCAAGACGGCAAAGGTAAAGGCAATGCTATATTGTGTGCTGCAAAGGCAGCAACTGGTGATTACTTCATAATACTAGATAGCGACGGTTCACAGATGCCGGAAGAGATGCCCCTTTATGTTGAAAAAGCTAAGGCCGGTTATGAACTGGTAAAGGGTTCTCGATTCTTGCGCGGCGGTCAAATCGAGAATCAACCACTCGTAAGAAAAATTATTGTCAAGACGGCGAATACCATAGCCAATATAGTTTGGCGGACTAAATTCTCCGACATTTGCTACGGGATGTTCCTTATTGACCGACGAAAGTATCTAGACCTGGATATAGAATCAACTGGTTTCAATATTGAGTGGGAACTAATGATAAAAGCAAAAAGAAAAGGCCTCAGAATAGCTGAAATACCTGCGCAAGAAACAAATAGAATTCACGGAGGCACACATATAAACTATTTCCGCGATGGATGGATGATTGCTAAAACTGTTTTCAAGAATGCCTTTAAGAAATAAGGTGATATCATATTATAGATAAAACGAGCCCAGTAATTTCTATTGTAGTAGCCTCATATACTATGGAACGTTTTAATGACGTGGCCGAGTTGCTAGATAGTATTTATATCCAAACCTATCGCGATTTTGAGACAATAGTAATTACAGAAAGATCTACCAAACTATATGACAGGATTAGAGCATATACCAAGGAGAAAGGCTATTCCAATGTTCAAGTACTGTTCAACCCGGGCCCGTGGGGGCTTTCGTCAGCCAGAAACATGGGAATTAAAGAGGCAAAGGGAAGTATCGTTGCCTTCATCGACGATGATGCCTTACCTTTTGATGATTGGTTAGAGCAGATAGTAAAGACTTTTGACGCAAACGATTCTGTAATTGGACTAACGGGCACAATTTCCCCCTTATGGCAAGATAGCAAAGCAGACTGGTTCCCCAGCGAGTTTGACTGGTTACTAGGTGGTACCGGTTTCTTAAATTTAAACAAGCTTAAGGAAGTGAGGAATGTCTTTGGTACGAATATGTCCTTCAGACGAGAAGCCTATAACAGAGACTGCCTTTTTTTGACCAACATGGGGGCTGATGGTGGAGGTGGTGGGCTCGGAAATCAGAAGTTTGCCTGTGAAGAAACCGAGTTTTCGATGAGGATACGAGAGAAAACGGGTAAACGATTGTTATTTAATCCAGAGATTAAAGTTAAGCACAAAGTGTACAGATACAGAATTACTCCGCTGTTCATCGCTAAGAGGGCTTACTCAGAAGGTTATACTAAAGCCATGTTCACCCATTACTACCGAAATAAGCAGAAAAATATTCTTAATGTTGAATGTGATTTACTAAGGCGCATCCTGACACAACTTTTCCCCCAAATTTTCGTAGTTTTTCTCAAGAATCCGGCCAATGCTTGGCGTAAACTCTGGGTTACTATGGTTGCTTTAATCTCCACCGCTGCAGGCTATATAAACTACTGGATCGTAAGCCACTGGCATAGAAGAATTGAGGTAGAAAACAAGGAGTATAAATGTGGGACAGAAAGTCGTATACAATAAATATTTCATCATTGGTTGGTGCTGGCTTTATCGGCAATCACCTAGTTGATATATTAATGAAAAACGGTAATTAAGTTACCGTCTATGACAATCTGTCCTCAAGCGAAGAGGACTGCTAAAAGTGGCATTGAATTCATTCTTATGGAACCGGATAATGCTCATTGAGACTATAAAGGTGATATCCGTTAAGATTGCTAAAGGTTGGGATGGTTTGTGAACTACGATAAGAGCTATTTCGGGACAAGGGGCGGTAGGGCTAGCGATATCCAGCTGCGGGATACAGCACAAAGCATTGTAGATAACTTCCATCCCTCAACAGTTTTAGATATTGGCTGCGGTCAAGCTTATTTGGTACATCATCTATATCAATTGGGAGTTGAGGCTTATGGAGTGGATATTTCAACTTATGCCATTTCCACAGCCCCTGCAGATGTGAGTTCGCATCTTCTAAAAATCGATTTGGAGGTAGATAATCTGCCTTTTGTTTCAGGTTCAATGGATCTGATTACGGCTTTGAATATTCTAGAACACGTGAAGAATCTTGACCACGTTATAGAAGAAATGGGAAGAGTGTTGCGGGTAGGAGGCAGTGTATTCATGATCTCACCACTCCCTATAACTAATAGTAAGCTTGGGCAATTTCTTCTGGGGAGAGGTTGGCATTTGCTGGACACTACTCATGTAAACGTACATAGTCGTTCTTTCTGGGAGCAGATTTTTGCTAAGCACGGGTTTGCCTATCGGGGAAGTTTTGACCTGTATTCCAGAGCTGTTCCCCCTATTTATTGGATAACGAAGATCCTGGTTAAACTCCCGCTTTGTGCAGTATTTACCAGTCATGTACGAGGATGGTATCTTTTTCAAAAGACAAAGGGATAGGCCTTATTGATAAAGAAGTACATGCCCTGGATAATCATATTCTTGTCCTTGCTTTTGGGCACTATTACCTTGGCGACAACCTGGATAACCGACTACAGTGCTTCTAAATGGGGATTGATAAGCTACCTACCTATCACCTTCTGGATCGGGCTTGGATTGATTATCTCTCTGGTATACATAGGCAGAAAGTCTACAGCCATTCTAGTCATATCTACAGCACTACTCGTGTTTTACTTATATGCTATTCCAACCCTGATAAATGAACAAAGCGTTGAGTTCAGTTTACCATCTTATTTTACCTATGGGGAAGGTATTTTGCTGGCGAAGACAGGGCACCTAATAACAGGGCTTGATACAGCAATCATAAGATATCATAACTGGCCAGCGTTTTTGTATTTTACAGCCCTCCTCTCCAAAATAACCGGCATAAGCAATTACTCCATTCCTCACTATTTCCCAATCCTTAATGCAAGTCTTCTTACCCTTTTCTCTTTCGGCATTTTAAGAGTAAGATTCAAAACAAGGTTAGCCCTCATCGGCACTATGTGGGTTTTGGCAATTAGTTTCTATCCTCTTCTATTTTTTGCGCCTCAAGGTTTGGGAATCATACTAACCCTAGCTATATTTTTACTGCTTACCCGAGGATATTTTCACCATTCCTTGTCTCCACCATCTTTAGCCATAACTATACTGTTATTTCTAGGCTTGACCATGATGCATGTTTTCACCGCTCTAGCTATAGTATTTGCAGTGGGAATTATTTATATCCTCAGTCGGCTATTTTCTCAACAAAGAAGAGCTGGATTCTTAACTGTCGTGATTGTATTCGGCATTATTTTCGCTGCCTATATGATTTATGCTACATCACCCATTTTTAAGCTTGGGATACAGAGTGTTTATAATACTATATTTGGTCAAGGCGGTAATCCATTATCTTCTATGTTACACCCACCGAGCAATGCTTCCAAATATCTTTATTGGACATTTATCTGTAGCTATATAATCGTTGGCTTGAATATCATTATTGGTGGATTATCTATCTTATATGCTATGGTTCGAGGGAAAAACACCAGAGCAAATTACGTCTTATGGATAGGTTGGACCGGCGGAATCTTACTTGCCGGAAGCTTTGCCTTTGAATCTGACGGGTGGCTACGTGCCTTTAGCCTGGGCTTAATTCCAGTTAGCTTTCTCTGTGTCAGTTTTTTAGCAAAAAAAGAGAGGGTTTTAATAGCAGGCTTGGCTATTTTATTAATATTAAATATACCGGCTCACTATGGCAATGTCCTGCGTATTGATCGCACTGTAACTAATTCAGAGTTGGCTGGTAGAGAATTCTACTCAGAACATGTACCGCTGGATTCTGTCCTTTTCTATCAAGGATATGAATTATCTTGGTCTAGCGATCCGGTGAGGGCCAAGATCCCTGTCCTATATCTAAGCATGGTATCTGCCAACCCCAAGATACCGGATATCATGTTTAGGCCAAACGTATCGGCAGACAAGGTCATTCACCAAGAAGCTGAGTATATCATCGATTCAACCATTGAAAGGGAGGAGGAAAAATATATATTGGGTTTCGATTTTATGGAGAGCTTGGATCTGAACTCCTGGACGAATCGGGTATATGATAATGGGCGATTGCAAACATATAAACAGTAGATATAAATTGGCGATAATCCCGAAGTAGGAGACCATGAAAGAATTGCAAAACTTTGGAAAAGAATATTACGATAACATTATGATTCCGAGTGCAAATCTAAAGACCTCTCAATTTCAAAGCCGAGCAAAATTCTTAGTTGATAAATTTTCCCCGTCAAACGTACTTGATATCGGTTGCGGCATGGGTTATTTCGTAAAATATCTCAGAGATTTGAATATAAACGCTTATGGTATTGACGTTTCCGAATATGCTATATCTTTGTCACCAAAGGAAAACCGGAAATACCTCGCAGTATCAAATGTTGAAAAGGACGAATTACCACTACCGGATAATACTAAAGCATGGGATGTAATAACCATGTTCGATGTGGTGGAGCATCTTCATGACCCTGAGACACTTCTTCGGAAAATATCGCCTATTATCAAACCATCCGGTTTAGTATTTGTAAATACCCCAACCAAATTTGTAAATAGTAGGGCATACCTGATGATGATAGGTAATTTTAGAACTAAACCAGATCCAACCCATATAAATGTACATGACAGACCGTATTGGATAAAAGCCTTCAGAAACTACAACTTTCAGCACATGGGGACATTTGCATGGGAAGGCGATTGCAAAATTAGTCACTCATGGACAGGAAAAATATTACAGAGTATTCCTATCGGTGAATAAATTTATGCTCTGATGCAAGGCTCTTTTTATTTTAAGAAACTACAGTAAAACACCTTATCATCTTTTATAGCTGGCTATTTCTTTATAAATAGCGTGATAAGAATTATACTCGCTCTCAGGTGAAAATCTACTCCTTATCCGTTGGCGGGCATTTTCAGAGAGCCGCTTTCGCAATCCCTCTTCAGTTACTAGCTTTGAAATTGCTTCCGCTAATGCCTGCGAGTCGTTCGGCGGTATTAGAATAGCGCTATTCGTATCATACATCTCAATATTCCCCCCCACAGCAGTAGTAATCACCGGCAATCCTACCGCACCAACTTCAAGTAAGATCTGATCAAAAACTGAGACAACAGAAGGAAGGACAAACAGGTCAGCCACCTTCATCAGCCCGAACAAATCCTCACGTGGTAAAAAATCAGTTGCCAACTTGACTCGGTCACCCAAATGCTTCTCAATAATGAGCTTCTCCAACTCATCTTTGAGATAGCCGCGTCCCACCACAAGACAAGAGAGCTTCGCCCGTACATCTTCAGGCAAACTACTTATCGCCTCAAGTAGAACATCCACTCCTTTATCCTTTACCAGAGCAGAAATACATAACAGAACATTTGTTCCATCTATCGCACCATACTTCTTGAGAAGCGCACGGTCAACTGGCACCGAGTCCAGTTCAGCAACACCAATCCCAGGGTGAACAATCCTCACATCCTTATCACGAAGCAGATCGGGATACTCGTCTTCAAATAGAGCTTGCGCGCCTTTGCTTGTAAAGACAACGATATCTGATCTTTGAATTGCGGTCATCTCAACACGTCGCAATAACTTGTGCATGAAGGTGCCTTGTAATTTGGGATACTGTATCATTGGCTCCCTTACATATCCGCCCTTGCCATGAAGAGTAAATATCAAAGGATACCTATGATGATAGAGTAGCCAAGACAAATAGGCCGATAATAAGTCGTGAGCATGCATGATTATAGGACCCTGCTCTATGCTTCTCATTTCCCGCTTTAGATTCAACATAAATCTAATAATTGAAAACACATAACCCGTGGCAAAGTGAAAAATCCCCGGAGTGCTCTTTTTAGCCAATTGACCAGATTTTCCCTCTTTGGCAGAAGATAAAAGTTCATAAGACTTTGCTATCTTATCGCTGAATAAGGCTGACATAGCAAAGTTGTTCTTGGCGCTTTGCCCATGCGTCTTCAGTAATCGTTGCACCGTTAATCCAGGTCCTGCATAGCTAAGCGCCAAAGGACTTCTCGTCATAAGAAGCACATGCACTGCCTTATTCATTTTCGCAACATGTTGCTCAGTCACAACCATCATCTCTGTTCAGTTCCTCAGCTATAGTCATAGCTCTACGGACACAGGCATCCATGTTGAGATACTCGAACTCCGAAAATCTGCCCAGCAGTGTGATGTCTAAACTCTTGAAGAATTCCCGGATAATTCGGATGTTGCGCAGGTAGTCAAGGTCGTAAATCACATAGGCATACTGGCTACGCATTACCTTTGTATAACAAATATCAGACTTATTACCAACGATACCGAGCTTAACGATATCACCCACTACACGATCGGCTATCGCCCGGTCGCTTGTGTTCCAGATTTCATCGCCATCCGAAGGGCAGGTAATCTCAGCCAGGATAGACGCTTTTCCATGCGGAGCACATCGGGGACTGAAACTGGAGGGAAAACCAAGGCGATGAGGTAAGATTTGCCTATCGGGTATATACAAGGCGGTAAGGTCGCTGAGATTAGGAGTATTTATTCCTATAAGGACGGTTATGAGTCGATTATACTTAAGTTGCTGCACGGCATTCTGCACCATCGCGGGAACACCCTCCAAGGCAGCAACCAGATCAAAAATAGGGATAGTGGAAACAAGGCGGTCAAAGGATTTGGTGATCTTGCCATCAGAAACCTGCCATCCGTGCCCATCGCGCGCCAAAGTAGTAACTTCAAAACCGGTTGTCACCCTGGAGGATATAGGCACTTCCAGCGCACTGATAACCGCCTGGATTCCACCAATAATCGGGTAGTAATAATAAAGCTGATGAGTGTAGCCCTCGGTCTCTATGCCAAGAGAGGACTTAATGACATCCTCGGCAGGGGGCTGAGGCACCCGGCCCTCTACCCAATGAGCCGACATATCCCCGGGGTCGAATTTCCAGATTTTCTGGTTGTAGGGAATGAGGTATTTATCTGCAATCCCCCGACCAAAAGTGAAAGTGCACCACTCCTTGAAGTTCTCTGGAGAGTTGATTTCTCCTTTTCCCCTAGCTATCAGATTCTGAACAAAATGATAAAGGCACTCGTAGTTATCTTCTAGGGGCAAATCATGGAGTCCGTTTTCAAAAGGATATTTAATGTAGTGATCTTTGTAGAGGACTTTATTGTTCCTCCTGTTTTTTGACTTGTTGTCTCGTAGAGCATTCAAGAGAAATCTCAGAGCATCGTCATCTTTGGAGAACAGGATATGACAGCCGCCATAATCAAATGTAAACCCTTGATCCTGTAAAGTGCGGCATAACCCTCCACACTCGGATTCTTTTTCGAGGACTTCGAAGCTACAGTTAAGCAAGTTGCCCATGGTAAGTCCTGTCAGGCCGCCACCGAGAATACCTACCTTCATATCTAACATGATACTGTTCGACAGTGAATTTGGCAATTTCTATCTGGGAATTGAAGTCATGACTATTAAACGCACTAAGTTGGTACCATTCTGGGAATAGAGACCGCCAAAGAGCAGGAGGAGTTTATCGGTGAGTGCTGATACTAGTATAACAGCTGGTATCAGCAGATGGTATCCTTATTTGTTTTTACATGTTTAATCTGATCAAAAGTAGTTTCCAAAATCAGTATTTGTTTTCTAACATTGTTATTATCTACGGGATAAATGGCTTCTTTCCTTAATGCTTTCACAGCTTCATTGAAAAGGTATATATGGCCCTCAGTAACAGGTTTCCACCTTCCTCCAACGACGTTGACAGATACTTCAAAAAGAGAGCCAAGTCTCTGAAATATATCGTATAAGCTTCGTGTTCCCTTATATAAAGAGTAGAAGGGTTCCTTCACATTTGGAATGGGTGGATATTTAACTAGAGCTTGTGAGTCGGTATCTATAAACACCCAGAGTTTTGATCCCATCAAATCAATTGTCATTTTACGTATAGGTGAATTAAAAGAAATTGACATGGACCCTAACGTAGTGCTGGTTTTCACCAGCACCTTTAACTCATCATACTCCATAAGAGGATAAGGGCCTCTTTTAAGCGCTTCAGCTTTAATTTCTATAATCTCTGAATTTATGAATTCCGAGAGAATCATTGCTGGATGAGGTGCTAATTCTCCAAATACCCCACCAGGGAGTTTGTGAACCCAGTGGTTTGGATTTTTAATATCCTCCCAGGCGGTTAGTGCGAGCTTAACGTCGACTTGTACCAAATTTCCTATCTGGCTGCTATTGAATAAATGCCTCGCTTTTCTTAGAACAGGGCTGAACGAAGTATTATGGATGACAAATAAGCCGAGATTCTTGCTTTTAGCAGTCTCTATTAATTCATCCGCCTCTGCTAAATTCGTGGTTAATGGCTTTTCCACAATACAGTTGACGTTCATATTAAATGCCTTGAGGCAGAGTGGTTTATGGGTACTCGGTGGGGTGCAGATATCTACACAATTGAGCATCTCTTTCTTCAACATTTCGTCATAGTCTTTGTACACCTGGTTAATTCCGAACTGTGCTGAAGTTTTTCGCAAACGTTCTTCGTCTGTATCGCAAAGTGCAACAATGCGGATTTTATCCTTCATTTTAGATAAGATGGGTAGATGGATATGAGTAGCTATAGTACCAAGTCCGACTATTCCTAATTTTAATGGTTCCATATGGTCAAGCCTCTTTTCTATGTTCACCAAATATGAAAAGTATCAAAATATTCACAAGTATAACAAATGTATTCTATAGTGACAATAGTCGAGGCAATACCTGCCATTAGTAGAAGTAGATAAGATGATTTTAATCTCGCTGTCTCTTTTTAGGCCAGCCGACAACAATCCATAAAGTAATACAACTTTGAGTCGCCAGCCCGGTGATGCCTGTAATATCAAGCTGCAGTAAATACAAATAGAATAGACCTATTGTAGCTGCAACAGCTAGAGCGGTCAAGAAAACGGTAGTGTATCATTATTAGAACTAGGGAATATTCAGTAGCTGCTCCTATGCAGAAGAAGAGGTGCAAGATTCTTCCTGCCGGATTCTTAGAGCCTGCCCTGAGCTTGCCGAAGGGGATGTCCCACCAAGTTGTCTTGCACTTATTCTAACTATATAATTGCGGCATACTTATATTTAGGGTATACTCCAATATCGAGGTACAGGTATTTTGAAGATAAGCGGCAAATACGATATTGTAGCAATAATTGCCCTCACTATGTTACTGATCCCCATAGCGATTTACACCGAGGGTGCAGCCAGAATAATCATCGGCCTGCCCTTCGTGCTCTTCTTCCCCGGTTATACGCTCATAGCCGCCCTTTTCCCTAAGAAAGATGCTATCAGCGGCATTGAGCGCCTGGCTTTGAGCTTTGGGCTTTCCATCGCAGTTGTGCCCCTCGTCGGGCTTATCCTCAACTACGTCTGGGAAATTTCACTGTATCCGATACTCACCTCTATCTCCGTCTTCATCGTCGTAATGTGTGCCGTAACCTACTTCCGGCGCAGGCATCTGGCCCCGGAGCAGCGCTTTGAGCCTGATATTATTTTGCAAAAGCCCGAGTGGGAAGGCAGGAGTCGGTTCGATCGCTCGCTCTCCGTCGTACTAGCGATATCGATCATAGCCGCCATAGGCACGCTCATATACGTAGTAGCTTCCCCGAAGGCCGGGGAAAAGTTCACCGAGTTCTATGTCTTAGGCCCCGGCGGGACCGCTCAGGATTATCCCCGGGAGCTGTCGCTTGGTGAAGAGGCTGAGCTTACTATAGGTATAATAAATCATGAGAGCGTAAACACCAGTTACCAGGTTAAAATAGAGATAGATGATGAGCAAATAGAGGAAATGAGCCCGATAACGCTCATAAACGAACAAACATGGGAAGGTAACATCTCCTTCGCTGCTATAAAAACAGGGGACGAACAGAAGGTTGAATTCCTCCTGTACAGAGCTAATGAATCTGAGCCATATCTTACAACACACCTCTGGATAAATGTCAGCGCCTCCTGACGGGAAAGGATTCAGAATGACAGGCCGTGACTTCTAGATTGCCCGATCAAGTCGGACAATGACAAGTACGAACTCTCCCTCTTTGATAAAGAGGAGGAAGCGGCAAATCCGCAGGGGACGTTGAAAGAGGTGCAGGAGATTTCTCTCCTGCCAGGGGTTTGGGGGTGCCCCCCACCTTTTTAAAATTCCCCCAAGAATGGGGGAATAGGGGGTTGATAAAGTTAATTACAGGTTTCTAAAACGGTAAGATTAAATGTGAAGTGTGCCATCTGATGGACGAAAGGAATATCAGACCGTATAATATAAGCTCTGATCTGGCGGAGGCGGTAAAATATATCTTAGGCGGAAGAACGCAGTCAAAAGCGAGATAGTGTTTTAATGACTAGACCGGAGAACTGTCCCAAAATAACGGCGCTTATCTGTGCCCTCAACGAGGCGGAATGCCTGCCGCACGTCCTCCCCAAAATACCAACATGGGTGGATGAGGTGCTGCTCATTGACGGACACTCCACTGACAAAACCTTTGAGATAGCGCAGCAGCTTTGCCCCGACATAAAGCTATTGCGCCAGCCGGGTCACGGCAAAGGCGATGCGCTAAGATACGGCATAGAAAAGGCTACCGGCGAGATCATCGTTACGCTGGATGCCGACGGCTCAACGGATCCGGAAGAGATGGTAAAGTTCATAGCGCCGCTGCTCCAGGGCAGCGATTTTGCCAAGGGCACGCGGTTCCTGGGGAGACATCCGCAAAATAAGCAGTGGTATCGATCACTCGGCAATCGGGTTATCCTGAAAACCTTTAATCTTCTTTTTTCTGAAAGCTACACCGACCTGTGCTCCGGCTTTAACGCCTTCTGGAAATCCTCCATCACTCAAATATCCCCTTGGCCTGCCGACGGATATGAGAATGAGCCGTAGCACAGGTC
>Ga0209777_10007924_pt1 | contig 11687 bp, 16 predicted proteins | sample FrelakmetHBP12HB_FD_187147 | JGI IMG/M metagenome (GOLD analysis project Ga0209777, IMG submission 187147) | Freshwater lake sediment microbial communities from the University of Notre Dame, USA, for methane emissions studies -HBP12 HB (SPAdes)... | ecosystem: Environmental > Aquatic >...
AATAAAGCAGCCCAAGCTTTGTACCATCATTAGTTAGCACGAATATCAGAATTGCGTAGAGCTGAAGCAAAATCACGGCTATCAACTCTTACCCAACGCTCTTCGTGCTGATTAACAACATCAAGCACCTTAGTTTGATGACCGACAATTGTAAAATTGCCGCTACGATCACGCTCTAAGGTTACGGTGTATGTCTTAGGACGTACATTTGTGTTGTTTAGATACTCATTCCACTGTTCTTTATTATTTTTCATAAGAAATTAATTACTCTATCATTGTATAACGGTTCCCCTTAAGATCAACTACTAAATATATAAATAATGTTATGGATTTTCAAAATTTAAATCAATGTTTCTCAGTAACACAATCTTTCGGCACTTTATCTGCCACTCCTTTATCTTCATTTCCTTGTACTGAAGTTTACATTTTTAATCATGGTGCTAATGATGCTTTCATTTTCTCACAAGATGGGTTTAATGTATCATCAACATCCAATACTTTATCCTCTGCATCTACTTCTATTAGCAATTTACTTGTAAATGGATTGTACTTTAGATTACAAACTTTATCTGATGTGACAATAAGAGGGTTAACAAACAGTAATCAAATAAGTGCTTTTATGGCAGGTGGTTCTGGAGCTCAATTATCTTATAGAGCTCAATACTTCTCATTTAATCCGTTAAACACGTATTGATGCAAGTTTTTAAATTATTTTTTGAAAACTTTATTGATAAAAAACATCCTGGACGTAAAGGCTTAGCTAAACGTTCAGGTGTACCAACCAAGGCAAGTGTAAGTAAATTGCGTAGTATTGCTAAACACTCATCCGGTGAAAAAGCTCGTATGGCTCATTGGATAGCTAATATGAAAGCTGGTAAAAAGAAACACAAAAAGTAATTAACCAAAAGTAAGTTGGTATACTTTTTGTCCAACGTAAATGACTTCTATCTCAAATTCTTTTTGAGAAGAACAATCAGCCTTTGATCTATAAATGCATTGTTCACCTTTTGCATCTATATCAAACACATTGACAAACCCTTCTTTGTCATAAATGTATTTGTAACCGCTTACTTTAGTTTCAAAAACAATATTCTCAGCCTTCATGTTGATCAGTCAAAGTAGAATGGTCAAAGTCTTGATACGTTTGTTGAACTAATTTATTATTAAGTTCTCTAGCTAATGCTATAACTTCTTTATAGTAATTGACAGGTACGTATTCCCTACCTTCAACGTCTTTAAGTTTTAAATCTAACATCCTATCCACTATTTCGTAATTATGTGCAGACATTTTTTGAAAAGTTTTTAACAGCAGATCTTGCTCCATTAGCAACGTAATACTGCTTAGTATTATTAAAGAGATCTTTAGTCATAATCTCTATTTGACCAGCCGTTTTATGACCGTAGATCATTCTACCAAAACGGTTACGTTCTTTTTCTCTAACTACTGGTTTGTAGTTAGGATCAGGTAATATACCCATTGCAATCAAGTTCTTGATAGTTTCTTCTTTCATCTTTCTATTTTATCTTATTTCCAATATACTTACAGTCTTTTTTAAGTGAAGTTTTTACCTTTAAAAGTTTCTTATAAAGCTTAATAACTTTAGGGGTTGAATGCATCTCAAACCATTCAGCATCTGCCTCTACAGGCGACGTTAAATATGACTTGAGAGTTGTTTCATCATAGTTCTTTTTAGTTAGCGGAATTCTAAACACTTTGTCTTGTATGAAATGTCTAAACTCATGCAATAAGTGTGAATGAAATTGTTTATCGTCAAATATAACACTTGACATCTTAATGTAAACAAACTTGCCAGGCTGAAACGTATAATAGGAGTACTCCTTTTTTACAAATTTAATGTAAAGAGTATAATTACGTTTCTTTTTTGCTTTATAAACATTATCAAACAAAAGGGAGTAAACCAACGATAAAGTTTCAAAGTCTATTTTTGAAAATCTTTTGCGTACCTTTATCGTTGGTTTAAGAATTATCATTAAGATGGATTGTCAATTACAATACTATCTACGATGTCACTCATATTTACAAAGCCAGGTATCTGTAAAGTTACTGGCTTTACATTTACAACTTTATAAACTGCACTATCTCCTCTACCAAACTTCTTGATATGGTTTTTATCACACATATCTTTTAATAAGGTGTAGGCCTGAGCAGTACTAAGTCCCAACTCTTCCATTACTCTATCTTTAGTAATATGAGGCGGTTCGGTCATTTCTAGTACCTGTTTCATACGTTCTTGATTACGTTCAGCTTTAGAAGGTATTTTTACTTCTTGTCTAACGCCATTAAAAACAAAACCTTTACCAGTTAATAATGCACTATACTCCATGCAAGGACCGAAACGGTTTTTAGAAAATGAAATAACTTTAGCGTTTAAATCTAATTGATCTTCGTCTAAGTATATCTCCATATTAACATCTACGGTATGAGGTATAAGAGTACCACCCTTAAGAATACCTCCCTTAGTTAGATGCATAATAAAGAACAACGCACATTCATTTTCTTTAGCAGCCTTTACCAATTTAGTAATTGCTAAAGCCTCTAATTGTCTACTATTTAACTTTTGAGTACTAGTTAATGCTTGAAATGAATCTATAACTAATGCATCGTAACTTTGCGTTACTTCACATAAAGTATCAATATCAGTTTCATTTGCAACATTAACATTACGTACATTTAAACGATTGCAATTAAAAGCTAACTGGTACTTATTCTCTTCACCTGATGCATAAGCTACGTTATAACCGTTTAAAGCTAACGCTTCAAATAATTGTAATAAGAATGTAGTCTTTCCACATCCTGCTTTTGCAGTTACAGTAAATGAAGAGCCAGGTAAAATGCCTTGACCAAAGATTTCATCTAAGGTCTCAACACCCGTTTTCATTCGACGATTAAAGATATCCGGTACTACTATATCGGATACTTTTTGAAAAGTAGATTTAGGTAGGTTTAAGTTCATAGTATTATTATATGGCTGTTCCTATACAAACTTCTTAATATCACGATTAAAGTTCCTTGCAAAGTTATCTTCAATCATAGACATTTCGTTTTTAGTTTTAATGACAGCTTCTTTATTAAAATTATCGTCTAATGTATTGAGACAGGACTTATAACAAACGATAAGATAATCAGAGTAAGCATTCAATGAATACTTGTCATCATCTTTATAACCTTGCTCTTCACGTTTCTTCTGAAGAGCACCTTTCTTGGCGAATGTTTTAAGAAACAGACCAAAATTGTTCTTATATTGCTTTTTAACAAGCTTTTCTAAGAACTTATGGTAAATGGGGATCATCTCCCCAGTTACGTTACATTTTGCCTTATAAGAAGAAGGCACTTCTACCTCTCCATCAGCAAATTCGTAATAGAATAGTTTTTTAGATCTAGCCATATTTTATTATATCACATTTCCTATAAGTATAATGGTAGTAAGCATATAATAGGAACTGTGATATAATTAACGTAATACTTGCCAATCGTTATACTCTAAATCTATCTTTCTATCACTTATTTCAGCAACAGAAAGAATGCTATTAGTATTCAAATTAACAAGGTAACCAGGGCCATATTTGCGGTTTGGTACGAATTTCCAATTCTCTCCCATACCTCTTACATAACCAGTACGGTCTGAGCGTAATTCGCCGTTGTTAAGACATCTTATAATATATTCTGCAATAGTCATATGTTCATAATATTTACGTTCCTATTAAAGTCAAGTTACTATTTTAATCAAACGTAGCTTTTTACATATAACAGCATATAAATAATAGTATGTCCTTCGTTAAGATCTCTCAGTTACCGGCAGTAGAAAACGTTTTACCATTGACAGCGGGCGATTTAATGCCCATCGTACACGGTCCTACTACCTATAACGTACAATTAACGACATTACAAAATTACTTTAATTTAAATACACAATTATCGGCTGCAGGACAAAATGGACAAGTACAATTTAACGGAAACAGCCAATTAAGTGCAGATCCAGGGTTTGTTTATCTTAATTTAATAAGCGGTGTACAAATCGGTTATAATAATTTGCTGAATGGTTATTTCAGTGGTATTTTAGGTGGTGTTAATAATACAGTAACAAATACTAACACATTTGCAATTGGTTCTAATATTCAATCAAATGTAGACAACTTTACTTTAGTTAATAACATCAGTGCAATGAATTTAGTGTATGACACTGCAGGTAATTCATCGCAGTGGAATCAAAGCTATTCTTATGTTACAGCACAATCTTCAAGATTGTCAATGCCTTCGTTAGATACAAGATACATTAACACATCTGGTAATGAGTTTGTTTCAGTTAATTTAAACACATCAGGTAGTTTATCAGCTTTAAGCGCTCTATACGGCACGGCATTAGGAATTAATACAGGTAATAACGGATTACCTCCAGGGGTAGCTGCTACAATAGTCGGTAACTTATCAGTTACTGGTAGCATTTACGGTTCATTAACTGGCTCAGTGCCTCCAATAGCTAATACAGTTTACGTTTCTATTTCGGGTGATGACGTCAATAATACAGGTTTAACGATGTTTAGCCCGTTTAAAACAATTAAAAGAGCTGCAGCTTATGTTGCAGCAAATCAAATTGGGCCATTTTCAAATACAAATGACCCTGGTGCACCCGGCTTAAGTGGCAATAAACAATACACTATTTGGTGTTATGCAGGTAATTATGTTGAACAAAATCCAATTTACTTACCTCCTTCAACATCCCTAATGAGTGATAATTTAAGAAGAGCTAGCATTTACCCAGCTAACCCAACTTACGATATACTTTGGCAGAACAATGCTAATTATACTTGGGGCTTTACATTTAGAAATTATTATTCACCAGCTGCTGCAAATGCATTCCCAATACTTTCAGCTGGTTCAGGCGTAACTTGGACGACAAGAAACGATGCAATGACAGCCATTGCATACAAGTATGGTACATCAATTGGTTTGCCTAAGTTATATGATATTGGTTCGCCAGTTATAAAACCAGTAATTTACACAAGCCCATACGTGCAAGGATGTTCTTCTATAACCGGTGATCCGGATAACGGGTTAAATGGTGGTTGTGGTATAAGAGTTGATGGTAGTTTAGTAAATGGCTTTTTAAGAAGCTTTGTAACTGACTCATTTACACAAACTAATCAAGGTGGTATTGGTATTCACATTACTAATAACGGTTATGCACAATTAGTATCTACATTTACAATTTGTTGTAGTGCAGGTGTACAAACTGATAACGGTGGTCAATGCTCAATTAACACATCTAATTGTTCATTTGGTACTTACGGCTTATTAGCAGTAGGTTATTCACCAACCCCAGTGCTTACAGGTACATCGGTTGGTTTAGCATCTTATAACTCAAATATTATACCAGTAACTGGTGCATTTGGTAATTATAACCCAGCTACTTACTTACCTTATAATACTTGGTCAGTGCCAGTTTCATCTCCATACTTTGGTATGGTGTTTACGGTAAGCACGGACCCAGTGCCAGGTACTTTATATTCAATTCAATCTGCATATCTAGTAGACCCAACTATAGGTTCTTATCAATTAATAACAACTAATAACCTACCAAATGGTGTTCCATCAGGCGGTTTAGTTAACTTCTATATTAAGAGTCAAATTACAACAAGTTCACACACTATGGAGTATGTGGGTTCAGGTAATGTATTGCAAAGAGCTATTCCATCATTAGGTGGTGTAGGTAACACAGCTAATGAAGCAGTTGCATTATCTGGTGGTAGTGTATATTTTACAAGCACAAACAATTACGGTGACTTTAGAGTAGGTGCCGGTTTTACAATCGTCCAAAGCACGGGAACCATTACAGGTTTAACGTTCCAGCGGTCAATTCTATCATTGGTAACGCCTTTAACGATCGCATTAGAATAAATAATTTTATATGGCCCAAGTACCCTTAAATCATTTTAGAAGAGTATCTACTACTCTTAACTCAACTTTAACGCAAGTATACTCTGCGCCTGATAGCACAGCAGCTATTATGCTTACAATATTAGCTGCTAATGATACTGCTAACCCACAGACAATTACAATGGGTGTTTCAGGATTAGGTGGCCAGAACGGTAATATTCCAGTAAGACCTTTTTACAATATAGTTAAAAATTTTACAATTGCTCCAAATGACGTTACTAACATTATTATTGGTAAAATAGTATTAGAAAATTACGATTGTTTATATGCAAGTTGCACCTCTTTAAGTTCTGTTGATATGACACTTTCAATACTTGAAACGTTGAATACTACGTCAACGTCCTAATAGAAAATGGCTAATAATACATCCCCACAAACTGCTGCAGGAAGAGTACATACAAATCCCCCACTTAGTGCGGATCCAATTCGTTATTCTTTTCTTAACTTACCTAACGCTGAACCAAACTTAAGTTTACCAGCACATGGTACAAATCAAAACAATGCTTTATATGCACTTTTATCTGATCCTCTTACGGGGGGTAGATATTGGTCCAATAATGAAATAGCAGTTGATAGAAATACAGGATATGTTGGTTTTAATACAGATCAACCTAACAATCAAGTTTCAGTTATTGGTAACTTATCAGCTACCGGTTATATTTACGGTACATTAGTTAGCCCAGTAATTCCTGGAGCAGCCGGTGTTAATACACAAGTACAATATAATAGTAACGGTTCATTATCTGGTGATTTTGGATTTGAATATTTTCAAAGCTTAAGTGCAATAGTTGTTGGTGGTGGAGGCAATTCTACTTCAGGACAACAATCTAGTATATTAGGTGGTAAGTTAAATACAATTTCTAGTAATCAAGCTGTTATTGCTGGTGGTTCTCAAAACTCTACCTCCGGAGCAGCAGGTTTTGTTGGTGCTGGTCAATTAAATGTTGAACAAGGTGATTATTCAGTAATAGCTGGTGGAAGACAAAATGCTACATCAAATACTTATGCGGTAGTTGTAGGTGGGTCATTAAACACAGCAGGAGGATTTGCAAGTGTAATTGCAGGTGGTCAAAACAATTATATAAACCCTGCAACTCAAAATAACGGTATTTTAGGTGGACAAAATAATATTATTAATCAAAATAATTCATTTGTATTAGGTAGTAATATTACAACAGTATCCGCTAATTACACATACATACAAAATGCAGAAATTGTTGGACAAACAATTTTAGACGGTTCTATTGGTGAAGGTATTAATACAATATCACCATTATTAAGTGTGGTAACAATTGATCTAACTAAAGGAACAACATTTAATTTAACATTAACAAGCAATGTAACTAATTTTAATGTAATAAACAATATACCAGTAAAAGTTAATTCATTTACGTTGTATACTACTCAAAATCCTTCAGGCGGTAATAGAGTAAGTTGGTATATAAATTCTTCGGCCATTAAATGGCCGGGAGGATTAGCTCCTCAAGTATCTTTATCTGCAAATTACACTGATGTATATACATTTGTTTCAAATAATGGTGGCGTTACTTGGTTTGGTTTCTTGGCGGGTCAAAATTTTGCATAATTTTGAAATACAGCCTGTAACTACTTAAACTTTATCATAAATAAAGTAAATGCCATTAGGTATTAATAGATTAGTAGGATTAGAAGGGGGAATGATTAATAATCAACCCTTTATTGTAGTATCTCCTACCCCTTCAATGACTCAGACACCGGTGTTTCCTTCTATGGTACCGGTAAGTTATACTGCAGTACCTTCTTTTACACCTACTTCAACGCCTTTTAGTTCTTTAACTCCAACACCTTCTTTAACACCATCGTTTATCTTCCCATCAGCATCATCCACACCTTCCATAACACCATCATTTACCTCTACGGTTACTCCTTCTGTATCACCAACACATTCAATTGCAGCTTCACCATCCGCAACACCTTCTGTAACTGCATCAGTTTCTGTAACCCCTTCAATTACTCCTACCACCACACCTTCAATATCTAATACAGTATCATTAACACCAACTTACACACCAACTCCATCACCTTCAAGTTCTTTACCAATATCAGTTTCAACAACACCAACCCAAACAGTTACTTTAACACCTACAGTTTCTCCTACCAGTTCATCCGCCCCTTCACCAACACCTACAAGTACATCATCAATAACACCTACAATAACCCCTACTTCTACACCTTCTTTAACACCAACTGCAACAGTAACTAGTTCACCCACTCCTTCACCAACAGTAACAAATTCAATTTCATTATCAGTTTCAACTACAGTAACACCAACAAATAGCGTTACCTCTTCAATTACACCTACTCCTTCAGTATCAGTTACACCATCATTAACACCTTCATTAACACCTACAACATCAGTAACAACTAGTGTATCTGTTACTCCTACAAATTCAACTACTCCAACCCCTTCCACAACACCGTCAGTAACTCCTACTCATTCAATTAACCCATCGAGTAGTCCAACACCTTCTGCTTCAACTTCTCCAGCAGTTACTCCTTCTACAACAGCAACAAGTTCAGTAACTCCTACTCCTTCAGTATCAGTTACACCAACCACAACTTCAACAGCTTCAGTAACTCCTTCTAATACACCATCTTCAACACCAGCTCCAACAGTTACGTCAACTGTTACACCTTCAATTACACCAACAAATACAGTTACTTCAACAGTAAGTGTAACTCCTTCAATATCAGTTACACCTTCTGTTACAACAACCCCTTCAGTAACTCCTTCAGGTACTGCCTCTCCCTCAGTTACACCAACAGCTTCAGTCACTCCTACGGTAACAATTACCCCTTCTGTTACACCAACAGCTTCAGTCACTCCTTCAGTAAGTATAACACCTTCATCCACACCGGCTCCTTCAGTAACACCAACACAATCAGTTACTGCAACAGCCTCTATCACACCTAGTATAACTCCATCAGTAAGCGTTACATCATCTGTTAGTACAACACCTTCAGTAACTCCTACAAATAGCATTACCCCAACTGCTTCAATTACAGTTACACCGTCTTCAACACCCACTGTTACCCCATCGATTACTTTATCAGCAAGTGTCACCCCTACGGTAACTCCAACCGTTACATCTTCTGTATCAGTGACCCCTACAGCATCAGTTACTCCATCTATTTCTATAACACCAACAAATAGCGTAACTCCTTCATTAACACCTACAAATAGTACTACACCTACAGTTACAATAACTCCTTCAGTTTCTGTAACAGCTTCATCTACACCTGCTGCATCACCATCTGTAACGGTTACACCAACCAATAGCGTAACTCCTACAGTATCAATAACACCTACAAATTCAGTTACACCTACGGTAACTCCTACAAATTCAGTTACTCCCACAGTAACAGTTACTCCAACTAATTCAGTCACATTATCAGTATCTGTAACTCCATCAGTTACGCCATCAGCAACACCAGCTGCATCAGTTACACCAACAGTAACTCCTTCTGTAACATCTTCAGTATCAGTTACACCAACTAATAGCGTTACACCTACAACATCTATAACACCTACAATCAGTATAACACCTTCTACTACACCTACAATTAGTATATCGCCTACAAATAGCGTTACACCTTCTGTTACTCCATCATTGACGCCGACAACAACAGCTTCAGTTACACCATCAATTACATTATCATCATCTATTACACCAACTATTACACCAACAGTAACATCAACAGTTTCAGTTACTCCTACAAATAGTGTTACTCCTTCTGTTTCATTAACGCCTACAAATACCATAACACCGTCAGTTACACCTACAAATAGCATTACACCTACAGTTACAATTACCCCTTCAGTCTCTGTAACAGCTTCATCAACACCTGCTCCATCACCATCTGTAACGGTTACACCAACCAATAGCGTAACTCCTACAACATCAATAACTCCTACAAATAGCGTCACACCATCAGTAACTCCTACAAATAGTGTTACTCCAACTATATCGGTAACACCTACTAATTCGGTAACTCCAACAGTTACTGTAACTGCTTCAACTACCCCCTCATCTACACCAGCTTCATCAGTCACCCCTACAGTTACTCCTTCAGTAACTTCAACAGTATCAGTAACACCTACAAATAGTGTTACCCCATCAATTTCAATAACACCAACTAATAGCGTAACTCCTTCAGTTACACCATCTATTAGTATATCTCCTACAAATAGCGTCACACCAACAGTTACACCTTCCATAACTCCCACAGCTACATCTTCAGTCACCCCATCAATTACATTATCTTCATCTATAACACCAACAGTTACTCCAACTGTAACATCAACGGTTTCAGTTACTCCAACTAATAGTGTAACCCCAACAGTTTCAATAACACCTACTAACAGTGTTACCCCTACAGTAACTCCTTCAAAAAGCGTTACCCCAACTGTTAGTCCAACTAATAGTGTAACCCCAACAGTATCGGTTACATCTACTGTTAGCGTCACTCCTTCAGCTACACCTTCATTAAGTGTATCAATAACACCTACAAATAGTGTAACCCCTTCTGTTACCCCTTCTACAACACCATCAAATACACCTTCAGTTACTTCAACTCCAAGTGTGACACCAACTGCTAGTTTAACACCTACAAGCAGTATTTCACCTTCAGTTACAGTAACTCCCACATTAACACCAACAGTTACTCCTACAATAACATCTTCTGTAACGCCCTCAACCACACCTGCACCCTCTATAACACCAACAACAACACCTACTAATAGCGTTTCACCTACCGTTTCAGTTACTCCTACAAATTCAGTAACTCCTACAAATAGCGTAACACCTACAGTTACCTCTACACCTTCAGTAACAACTACACCATCAGTAACTCCAACAGCTACGTTAACGGCTAGTTTAACTCCTACAGTTACCCCAACAGTTACATCTACTGTAACTGTTACACCTTCTTTAACACCTACCGCAACTCCTACTAATTCAGTTACACCAACAGTAACTTCTTCAGTTACACCTACAGCGTCAATAACACCTAGCACTACACCTTCAGTTTCAGTAACTCCATCTTTAACACCATCCCCTTCTCCTTCTCCTATAGTATTTTCAGCATCTTATTTAATTGTAGGTGGTGGTGGCGGTGGTGGTTGTAATTGGGGTGGCGGTGGTGGTGCCGGTGGATTTTTATCTGGTCTTACCAATTTATTTGAAACCGTAACGTATACAATTAATGTAGGTTTAAGTGGTGTAGGTGCTGCATCTACCGGAAGCGGTACTAATGGTGGTGATTCTTATATAAGTGTTTATGGTGCTGGAATTCCAAGTTTATCAGCACAAGGTGGTGGTGGTGGTGGTTGTAATTTAACAGCTTCTACTGCTTCAAATGGTAATAATGGTGGTTCAGGTGGTGGTGGTGGAGGTGGTGGTGCTGCAAGAAGTTCTGGTGGTCAAGCTGTAAGCGGTCAAGGTAATAGTGGTGGTGGTGACGTTGCAGATAATAGCGGTTCAGGTGGTGGTGGTGGTGCGGGAGCAGCTGGATCAAATGGTACTACAGCTAATAATGGTACAGGTGGTTCTGGTGGTGTGGGATCAACATCCAGTATAACAGGCACAACTTATTACTATGCGGGTGGTGGTGGTGGTGGTGGTAATAACGGAGCAACTGTTGCATCAGGAGGCCAGGGAGGTGGTGGTAATGGTGGTATTAATAGTGGTGG
>Ga0209777_10007926_pt1 | contig 11685 bp, 7 predicted proteins | sample FrelakmetHBP12HB_FD_187147 | JGI IMG/M metagenome (GOLD analysis project Ga0209777, IMG submission 187147) | Freshwater lake sediment microbial communities from the University of Notre Dame, USA, for methane emissions studies -HBP12 HB (SPAdes)... | ecosystem: Environmental > Aquatic >...
CGGAACTAACTATACGATAAATAATGTCGTTATTGAAAACAATACATTCTATAGTGGATTTCATACAACAGGGCCTGACATAGAATGTATAGCTAGTGGATTTAATGCGAGCATAAACAATATTACTATACGTAATAATTTGCTGTATGACGATCCTTACACAACTGGCACGACACATTTAATGTTTTTACAAAATTATGCAGGAGGAAGTACTATAACGGGCATAAACATATATAATAATATTTTTAAATATCCTATAAGTGATGGATTGCATCTAGAAGCAATTAAAGAATCATCAATATATAATAATGTTTTTTATGGACATAATCAAGTAAATACAAATGGCGGCAATTTTGTTATGTATGATCTTGGATGTACAAATTCTAATCTTAAAAACAATATATTTTACGGTAATCAGCCTTATGGAATCAGTTATTACACATTCAATATTTATCTCGGTTCGGGAACAAGTTACAATAACATAAATGCAGATTATAACTTGCATTTTGACACAGATGCAAGAAATAAAATTGTATTTATTGATAATACTCATTATTATTACCCAACAACATGGAGCGCATTAAAAACTTATTCTGGATGGGAATCGCATAGTCCTATACCTCAAAATCCTTCTTTTTTTTCTACAACTAATTATCATCTGCAAAACAATTCACCTGCTATACACACAGGAGTTTACATAGGAATATATCCCACTGACTATGACGGTTCTCTTTGGAACAATCCACCTTCTATTGGTGCTTACGAATACTCATACAATGCTTCAACCAATGCGACAGCGCCTACAGTCACAACTGCTGCAGTCACATCTATCACTAATACTACAGCATACTCAGGCGGAAATGTCACTTCTGATGGAAGTTCTAGTGTTACAGCTCGAGGTGTTTGTTGGAGCACGAGTTTAAACCCGAGCATAGGCTTAGGCACTAAGACTTCAGATGGTACGGGCACTGGATCTTATATCAGTTTTTTATCTGGGCTAAGTGCAAGCACAAACTATTATGTCAGAGCTTATGCAACAAACTCTATAGACACAAGCTATGGCTCGAACATCCAATTTACGACAACAAATGCAAGCACCCTTATCATAAGTTCTACTAGGAGACTGTACAAGATCAACAACAGAATACTTTTGTTCAATGGGCACCCGATTTCATGGCAATTTTAAAACAAATAATCATAGGCTATGCAACATGGATCTGGTACTATCTCTACAAGCCTTATAGAAATAAACGCAAAGAGCTGGCATTGCAACGAATGAATATCTGTGAATCTTGTGAACATTTCTGGAAATACACAAGGCAATGCAGTTTATGCTGGTGTATAATGCCTATCAAAGTAAAAATGTATTTTCTACTGGATAAAGACAATAAAAGCATGGGTGGGTGCTTGAAAAAAAAGTGGTAGAAAATATTGAATATATAGAATAAAAAGATGGCTACAGATTGCCCTGATGATAATAAATCTTTAAGTGCTGCATTTCCTGAGTACACAAATGCTGGAGGTCTTGAATTTTGTCAACCCACTACTACAGGTGTCAACTCTATTCTTGATGTCAATAAACTTGCGACAGCTGCACAGCTGTATAATGGGCTCAATAACATCGCAAATCAACTTTTCGGTTATGAGGCTCGTTGGTTCAGAGCTGTTCCACAACAGCGTTCTAAAGATGTCATATTTCTAGAATACACACTCTCAAATGTTGAAGATGAGCCGCTTTGCGTCAAGGTGATAATTCCATCAGGCAATGTTCCTGATAGCAAGTATAATTTTGATCTGATGGGCCTCGAATATGAAGTTCCTTTAGAAATCCAGATAGACAAGAAATATTGGGAATCGATTGCAGGCTTTGGAACTGCACCTCAAAAAAAAGACATTGTCTATCTACCGCTGCCCAACAAGCTTTTTGAAGTAGAGTCTTCATATCTGTTCCGAGGGTTCATGGAGCAGGAGACTGCTTGGAAATGCAACTTGAGAAAATACTCTCCAGAAGCTTCAAGAAGAGAGTCAGAAGAACTACAAAAAACAATAGATCAATACACTGTCAGCGTCGAAGAAGTGTTTGGTGGCGCAATCAAAGATGACATTGCTAAGCTTGTAGATGATCAACAAATGAGTCAATTCAATGGAACATCAAAAGACAAGTATAAGCACGTTGATCCAGCGCTCAAGACTATTCCGAATTCTATTATCATGTATGGCACTGTTGTTGCCCAGTCATTTTATGACATGCAAACACCTGATGCTTTTAATGCTATTACATATACTGCAACTGACAAAATAACTGTCAGTGACAATAGATCTGTGCTAGCTTGGATAATGCCAAGAACAATTCCTGCAGTGCACAGAGAATATGTAGTCAAGTCTATGGCGTACAATGCTTATGGCTATACAGATCCCAGCACTGCAGCAGTCATTCTAAGCAATTATGACATAACTATAAACTCACAGATGTTGTTTAAAGTTGGTGATATTTTTGTAATAACACGTCAAGGATATCTTAGCTTTTATGCCACAATTTTAGCTGTTAGTGAAAATCCTGTTGTTTATCACTGCAAGATAGACACTCCAGTAAAAGACTACTTAACTTCAATAAAATCTGATTGGGTCAGTCAGCCTAACTACAAGATGATGCTGAAATCTCCGATAAACTTGATAGATGGTGTGGATGATAATACAGTTCACAATTTTTCAATCAATATTTACGCGAACCAATATGTAAAAATCAAATATGGAGTGCAAGAATACATTACTATATTAACAAACAAATTATTAGACAACACATGGTATGGGATCGTGATCAATCTTGGAAATTCATGGAATCAATACAACATGTATGTTTGGCAAAAAAGTGACACAGACCAGAACGCCAAGCTTCAGAACATATTCTATAAGACTATTCCATTCATGCCCGAAGAGGTCTATGTCTCTAGCTTTACGATCAACAAATCACCGTCATATTTAACAAATTTAAGGATATACACCGCGACTATCGAAGAAGAGAAACAATCGAATGATCTTTTGTCATATTTCATTAAAGATGGAGATCAGACTGTTTTGGCGGATAATGGAGACTATCAATTACGTATACCTTACATATCGAAACAAAAATAATATATAGAATACACACTAATTATTAAAGAATTATGAAAATAAGAGATGAAAGAGATGAATTAGAAAAAATCATAAAAAATTCACCCGAAGAAATTAACGATAATGTGCCTGCAGGCAAAGATACTCTTGAAATAGAAGCAGAGCCCTTGATGGACATTGATTTTCTAGATCTCAAGAAACAATGTGAAAGAGAAGCTCGAACAATGATAAAGAACGCAATATCATTCATGATTCCAATAGATATGATCAAGGAAAATAAATATCTTAAAGATAAATTTAATGTAGACACTTTGTCATTAGCTGGAATGATTTATCAGTTAAGAACTAATGAAGCTGTGCAAAAGGCTCTCATAGATCAAATCAACATGGGCGCAGCGCACCCCCGAATGTTTGAAGTGTTTGGCAATTTGTCAAAAGTGATTGGAGAACTTAATAAACAATTACTGCAGACTACTGAGGCGTTAAAAGAAACTTATCGAAACTTTAAAAATGATGTCAAAGAGCAACGAACTGAAGCTCTTGGACCGCAAACTCATTCTATGGGAATGATAACTACGGGAGACGGCGGTGTTGTCACTCGTGGAACTAAAGAGCTCATCAATAATGTCAAGCGTTTAAAGAACATAGAACAAAATACTATTAAAGATGTTTCATTGAATTATATCGACGAGTCTCAACTTATTCTCGATCTTCCGTTTAATCAATAAAAAATACTTATGCCTTCAACAACAATTTGGAATAGTGCTTTAGTTCAACAAACATTGGAAAAAATTAGAATGAACATTTTTACAGATATGTCTTGTTTTCATATGGGAGACATTGAACTTAAAGCTGGAAATATCAACTGGTATAGTACATCAGAAGAAATAGATGAATTTCATAAATGTTCGGGAAATGTAGTTTATTTTGTTGAAAAATATTGTAGATTTTTAACTGATGCTGGGAGAAAAACAGTAAAATTACGAGAAAAACAAAAGACAATACTGGAAGCATTATCAAAAGAATCTTATAGTGAAAAACTTGATGAATTAATCCCCGATGTTCGTAATCTTATTATGATGCAGTCACGACAGTCGGGAAAAACGACTACTATTTGTGCTTATTTTGCATGGTATCTTTGTTTTCATAATGATAGAAATTTAGGAATTTTGGCTAATAAACAAAATACAACATGGGAAATTGTAAATAAAGTTACTGATGTATTTAAGGGTCTCCCATTCTTTTTGAAACCTGGGATTATAAATATAGGAGCAGGACATATGAGACTCGATAATGGGTGTATGTTAACTTCACAAGCAACAACAAAAACTGCACAAATAGGATATACTATTCATGTTCTTTATGCTGATGAATTTGCCCACATTTTGCCATATATTGCTGATGATTTTTGGCGCTCAGTATATCCTACACTTGCATCTTCAGAGATATCACAATGTATTATATCTTCAACACCTGCAGGAGAAACTAATATATTTTACGAAATTTGGAGTAAAGCTATGGAAGAGAAAAATTCTTTTATGCCTATTAGAGTTGACTATTGGGAAGTTCCAGGTCATGACACCGCTTGGGCTGAAAAAATGAAAAAAGACTTTGGAGAAGAGAGATTTGCACAAGAGTTCGAGCTTTTATTCAATCATGGTGACTCAAATCTTTTATTAAGTGCAAATGACTTAAAATTCATAAGCAAAATTAAAAAAGACTATGAATTTATTGAACTTGAAAATTCTGATTTAGATGAAAGTGTTTATAGAAATTTAAAGTGGCATCCAGATTTTAATCCAAATGCAAAGTTTGACAAAGCAACAAGTAGATTTATCATAAGTATTGACACCGGAGAGGGAAAAGATGAAGATGAAGTAAAAGACAATGATTATAACATTGCAAACATCTTTAAAGTAGAGTCAAAGACCATGCCACAGCTAAAGAGGCTTAGGACTGATGAATATCGCATCAGGAACATGTTCAGGATCACTCAAATAGGCATATATAGGGATAACATTAAAGATGAAGAAAATTGTGCCAAGGTCACTAAAACAGTTATCTTTGATCATCTGGGTGCAGACTTATGCAAATTGGTTGTAGAGATGAATTTTAATGGAAAGTTCTTTTTAGGAAAATTTGTTGAACATGATGACTTTTATCCTGAACTTATTTTGCACACTTATCATACAAAGCCCATTCCGGGAGATAAATTGCCAAGAAGGAAAAAAGCAGGCTTTAAAATAACTGGAGGTGACAAAGACTTTTTCTGCAAATTAGGAAAACAGATGATTTCAAAAAGAAATATGATCCTTAACGAATTAGAAACATCAAAAGAGTTTAAAGCATTTGGAAAAGACAGGCACGGAAAATATAGAGGCATTGGAGTGCATGATGATATTGCAATGAGTGCATTGAATATAAGCAGATTATATAATGAAGCAGAATATGAAGATTGGCTTTATGACTTTTTTGATGCAATGCCAGAAACACCTATTAAAAAATTCATAAGTGAATTATTAGGCAAATATGTTGAAACAGCAGAAGAAATCACTGATGATGAATTTTCTACATTATATAAAGATAAAGTGATTGAGTCCGAGCAGGACAAGATTATGAAGATTTTTAATGAAACAAATAATAGACCCGGATTAGCAGGAATGCCAACAATGCCAACAAATAAAAATATGTTTAGTTTTCCGTGGAGAAAGTAGTAAATTTTGCATTTTTAAACTTTAATATATAATAAAAGAAGAATAAAAATAAACTTTTAAACTATGTCAAAAATAGCACTTGACCTTTCACAATTCCGCTCATCCGGAATTTACACCGTGGAGCTGGATAACACTGAACGTATAACTGTAACAACTCAATCACTGAGATTGGTGCCAGGTTTTTCAGCAGTAGGTCCTTTTAATACACCAGTGTTCATAAGATCTACAAGAGACCGCGACAGATTCTTTGGACCAATTGATTCAAAACTTGAAAAAAGAGGGTCATTTTTCCACAGATCTATTGAAACTTGTCTTTTGACTGCTCCAGTTTTTGCTCTTAATTTGTTAAGTGTAAATGATGTCAATAATAATAGTAATACTGATACTGTTGAGTTTGTTGGTTTGGGATTAGATTGCAGCACTATAGATACACAAGTTAGAGATGCATCAATGTACAAAGACATATACATCAATTTCTTTAATCGTCAAAGATTCTGGACACCTGACACAGAGTATTTGCAAGGTGTAGTTACTAATAAATATGCAGCTTCATCTATTCAAAGTGCTCCATTGCTTCAAATAGCCAATGTAGGGACTAAGAATTTGTCATTCATTGTCAGAAAAGCAATAGGCCTATCACAATATAGTGTTTATGCAGTCAATTGGTATGGTTCTGCCACGAACATTCCTTACGAATGGATTCGTCCTTATGATCTGATGAAAGATTTCTTTATTCAAGTAATTGCAGTTGAAGGCAATTGGACCAATTATACTGCATTGTCTACTGATCCTTATTTCTCAACTTATTTTAATGCAGATGGCATTATTCCTAGTCAACTAAACAATTTCATCAATTTGTCTCAAGTAAATCTAGTGGGCTCATGGACTGGTTGTATTATTCCAGATTTTAAAGATCAAACAGGTTCAGAACAATATATCGAAACTGTAGTCAATGCTGCGACAGCTTTGACAGGAATTTTAGTGAATATCAACAATGAAGCTCTTGATCAATTACAGTGGAACTCAACTAATTGGGCACTTGGAGATGGCTCTGCTACTGCTCCGTATCAAGTAGATCTTGTGGGTCACAATCTGATAAGCAAAAATAGTGCAAAACAAACTTTTTTAAGCTATGATATTAGTGTTGTTGACAGCATATTGCACTCAACTATTCCAGCTGCATTATATCCAATTGGAGACACTACATATAAATCATTTGCTATAACTAATTCTTCATTATCAACATACAGTATTGTATCAGTTGGTGATTTAGTTAAAGCTAATTCAAGCATCACTATTCCAGGTGTGACATATGTAACAGGAAAAACATATGATGGTTCAGCATACATTATCACAACAGCAGACGCAGCAGATCTTACAGGTGGCAATTTAACAGCTCAATTACCAATAGATGATCCATCTGTGTGCACAGCATACAAATTCATCAAACTCAATGGTTTGCAACTTCTTAACAAGCATCTTCCTGGATTTGACATAAATGGTGCTCCAAATGCAGAAGAAGGAGTAAAGAAAATCTATGGAATGCTAGCAGATGAGGGCATTGAAAGAGGCTTGACCAATCCAGATATGATCCAATATCGCTACATTGTTGACACAATGGCATACGGACTTCAAAATCAAATGGGTGGAAAATCATATCTTTCATCTTTAGCTAAGAAACGTGGAAAAACAACTGCAATTCTTAACGCTCCGTCAATTGCACAATTCTCAACTGCAACAAATCCACGTTTCTGTGAGACATTCGTAAGTGGGCAGGATCCTGTTCCTATTTTCAGCACAGAATTCATTGCACAAGGAGGAAACCCGGACATGCCAAGAGCATTCAAGTTCAGTTTCCCGAATGAAGATATGGGATCAAAATATTGTGGAGTGTTTGGCCCATTCTTAAAATATAGTGATAATGGAAAATTGATCTCAATTCCACCAGCTGCAGATGTTGCAAATGCATATGTCCAGAAGTTTTTAGGTGGAAATCCTTATGCAATCATCGCTAACAGAAACGGAATTCTTGCAAACCCAAATCTTGCAGGTGTAGAATACATGATTGACAAAACTGACAGAGATTTTCTTGAGCCCTTTGGCTATAACTCAATTATTGAAAGACCTTCAACAGGACAAGTAATGATCTATTGTAACACTACAGCATATCAGGATGTCAAGAGTGATTTCAACAATTTGCATGTTAGAGAGTTACTTAACACGATAGAATTACAAGTAGAAGAAGTTTTGCAGCAATATGTGTTTGACTATAATACTCCAATAACAAGGCTGAACATAGTTAATTCAGTATCACCAATTCTTGAAACAATCAAAGACGCTGGTGCTCTTACGAATTATACGATTACGATGGATGAGACCAACAATACCCCAGACATTATAGCTGATGGTTTTGGCATAATAGACATAAATGTTTGGATATCTGGAGCTCTTACAAAAATTGTTAATAGAATAACAGTTAACAGAATCACCGGAGCTACAACTGGAGGATTTGTTTATTAAAAAAATGAAAAATATAAAGAATAAATAAAAAATAAATTAAAGCAAAATGGCAGACATGACATCGCAAGGCAGCTTCGGATTATCACACTTTAGAAATTCTAGAGCAGCCCAAGAATTATACGAACCGGTGTATTTGAATTTATTCACAATACAAATTTCATTACCAACAGCAATAGGCTCTGATACTGAGAATACAAATTTATTGTTAGAAAACGTTCAAACTATTGGAGGTTTGAAGTCTCACAAGTTTCCGGCATCACCAATAGCACAATACTATAAGTGGGCAGCTAGACGATTCGCTGGAGCTAAGCCTTCTGAGACAACAATGGACTTGACAATAGACTTCGAGGTCAACGTAGACAGGACTCCAAGCGCTTATGTGTTGAAAACGCTCAGAAAATGGTGTGATTTAGTTTATGACCCATTGACGGGTAGGACCGGAATTAAGGCAGATTATGTTGCTCCTTGGATGCTTATAACTCTCTATGATAGAGCTGCTAGGCCCTTTTGGCAATGGAAATGCTACAATGTATTTCCAATGACTGCTCTTCCAGAACCAGCTTTAGGTTATCAAAATGAAGAGCTCTACAAAATAAACGGATTTGGCATAGCCGTCGACAGCTGGGACGAAACTATTGTATAACTTATTAGGCGCACAAGTATTTTTAAAAGCTAGATAAATTTTTTCTAGCTTTTTTTATGCCATATCCATTTACTATTTCCCACTCCCCAAATTCTTACATAATTTTTTTCCGTCATTATTTCATATTCTGTCTTATTTGGGTCAGCTCCCTCTTTTATTAGTTTGTGTTTCATAAATAAACTTCTATGAAATCTATGTGTACAATCGCTCCACCAATAATTTATTTTTGTATCTCCTATATTTTCAAATCCTAAAACGTTATATATATTTCCTATGCTTATATCTGAATTTGCATAAGAAATTATTTTGTCAGGACTATGTTTATTTATAAAATGATTAAATAATTTAGAAGCTCCACCCCTGACAGTAGAATTTATTTTAGAACAAAATCTGAGTAGTTCGTATTCATTTTCTTTTTTTGTTTTTTGCCCTAAAATAAAACGCAATTTTCCAAATGTCATAACAGATATTAACTCTTCATTAAAAAATAATCCCAAATTTATAGAAGATTGGCAATTTCCTTGAATATGATTATTATTTAAAAATATAGTTTTTTCTTGATTTGATAATTTTTTTATTATACATTTTCTTGCATCTATTTTTTCTTGATTAACATTTAAAGCATTACATAAAATAGATTTAATTATATTTTGTTTAAAATTCCAATCATCTTCCCATATAGTTATTAATTTTATTCCTTTGTTTTTAAAAAACATAAATTTATCATAATGATAATTTTTTTCTCTATAATTTTCGCTATGCCAATATAAACCATTAAATTCTATTCCCAAATTTATTTTTTGAATATAAATATCCAATTCGTGATTTTCAATTTTTCTATAATTTTTTTCTATTTTTCCAATATATTTTTCTTTAATAAATTCATATATTTCAATTTCTTTTCTACTTGAATAATTACAATTTTTATGTTTTTCACAATATACAGTAAACCCAAAGCCCGGACGTTTAACTAAACGTACTTTTTCAGAACATCCGTTTAATGCGCAATTTGGCGTTTTAAAAATTTTATTTTTTAAAAAATAAATTTTTTCAGAAAACATCAAATCCAAAGATGTGTCTAACGTAAAATTATTTACAATTTTAAAAAATTGGGGCATATATTTTTTAAAATATTTGGGCGTTTGTTGATTTGAACAACAAAAGTGAATATTATTTAACGCCGTTACACAATTTATTTTATCTTCTTCAGATGGTATATATAAATCACTTAAGTAAAACTCTTTACATTTGGGACACAGGGATTTATATTCTTGCGGGACTTGAGCTTCTTCTATTCTTTGATGATCATTTATTTGTTGTCTTCCGTGTATTTTACAATCAATAATGTATTTAGATGTAGCAGGAAACAATTCTCCGTTTTTTAATCTAGTATCATTATTAAAAACTATCTGAATTTTTCCATTAATGTCTCTTGCAGTAATATATTTTTTAAGAACCCAAATTAAATTTTTTTCTTTAATTATTGGATCATCTTTTTTAACGTAAAAGATTTTATTGTTTTCATCTACATATTTTAAAAAACCTCTTTTCCCCATAGTGTAAAGTTTTAATTATATATATCAAAAGGGTTGTGCAGTTTTGCAAAATAAAAAATATTTTCTTAAAACTTTTCTTCTTTTTGCCCATATATAATATATAAAATAAAAATTATATTATGAGCAACACAAATGATGATTCTGGAGAAAAACGTGAAGAGATATTGAAAAATTTTGTTGAAGCGCAAGAAGCTCCACCGACTAATCAAGTTGGGCCTAAAATAACTGAAGTCCCGAAAAATGTAAAAAAACCGTGGGATAAAAATATGCCACTTGCAAATCAATTAGGCTGGATCCCTCTCCCTATTAAAGATCTTCCCACACAAGGATTGTTTTATCCGAAAGACACAGTGATAGCAATTCGTTCAGCTCTTGGCGGAGAAATCAGACATTGGTCTACATTGCAGGAAGATGATCTCTCAGCTCTAGATGATATGCTTAACTATGTCATTGAGCGTTGTGTAACAATTAAAGTTGAACAAATTCAACCAAGTGAATATACGGGAAATATTTTATCCTGGAAAGACATCAAAGAAGTTGACAGATTTTATCTTCTTTTAGCAATTCAAGAGTTGACATTCCCACAAGGAGAGAACAAGCTTCAAGTTAAAGTCTCAGACACTAAAAAAGTAGATGTCAGAAAAGAAATGGTGCATTACATTTCATTTGAGCCTGCATTGATGAAGTATTATGATGAGGATCAAAGAAAGTTCATTCTTAAGTTTAAGACTGGAAAGAGACTTGAACTAGATATTCCGAGTGTTGGTGTGACACAGTGGCTTAAGCAGTTCGTTTTCCGCAAACAAAGAATGCAGGAGTTTCTGGACGAAGATTATCTGAATTTTGCTCCTTTTGTTGTTACGCAATGGCGTGGATTAAATGATGACACCTATGCAAAATTTGTTGAAGACTCTCATGCTTGGGATGTTTCCACAATATCAGTGCTGGTCAAAATCAAACAATTATTCAGCGACACAATAAATCCTGTGATAAAATACACAGACGAAGGAGGTGCGGAGCAATCAGCTCCCTTAAACTTTCAAGGCGGGCTTAAATCTCTTTTCATTGATGCAGATCCATTTGGAAAATTGGTCTAAAATCGAATTCATTTTTGCACATAAATTACATATTTCTCCAACAG
>Ga0209777_10007927_pt1 | contig 11682 bp, 13 predicted proteins | sample FrelakmetHBP12HB_FD_187147 | JGI IMG/M metagenome (GOLD analysis project Ga0209777, IMG submission 187147) | Freshwater lake sediment microbial communities from the University of Notre Dame, USA, for methane emissions studies -HBP12 HB (SPAdes)... | ecosystem: Environmental > Aquatic >...
AAACTCGATCCATGAAAAATGGACAGGAGGAAACATGAAGCGGCAGCTTGTCCTCGTGGTTCTCCCGGTGGCGCTTCTTCTGGGCGCCGGTTCCCCGGCGCACGCCGACGTCAGGCTCGATTTCGACATTCCCGTGATCATCTCGGCAGGCGTCAACCTCTCGGACCTGACCGGCAGCACGAGCGAAAACGTCGACCTCTCGGGATTGCACATTCCCCTCCCGTACGTCGAGCTCGCGTACCAGTTCGGTGACGGCTCCCTCCGCGGCGGATTCGGTCTGCGGACCTACACACTGTTGGTCGAGTTCGCCGGATGGCCGATGGGATACGTGGAGGCCGAGTTCGACCGGCTCATCCTGCGGGCGGAACTGGGCGGGTTCGCGTTCTTCCTCCTCGGCGTGTACAACAATGTCGCCATCAACGGGTACACGCTGAAGACGGTCATCCCGGACGTCCAGGTGTCATACGCGATTGCCCCCTGGTTCCGGCTCGGCGTCGGCGTGCTGGCCATCAGCCCGCTGGGCAACTTCGACAACTTCGGGTACCTCTTCTACATCAATGGCCGGTTCGTGCTGACCTTCAAGTAGACGCGGCGTCCCGGCGTCGGGCAAAAAGCAGGCCCGACCATTCCGCATCGATGGCGCACACCTTGTAATCCACGAGGCCGGCGGACAGGCCGGCCTCGCGCACGGCGCTCTCGGAGGGTCCCGCCGACCGCTTGGACGCGCCGGGACCTCCCGAGCCTTTTTGAGCGGACTTCTTGCGCCAGGCGATCCACAGCGGCGCTTCGGCTGCGAACGCGGAAATCCTGCGGATCTCCCAGCCCAGCTCAGGCGCACTTCCTGTAAACCAGATCACGAGACCCGGCTTCCCGCGTGCGCCTGCACGGAGCTTCGCTCCCTCGGGCAGCTCGCCGAGGACCTGGGCGAATCCCGGCGGTGCACCGATGAGCGCGACCGTCATGCCCGGCTTGATGCCGAGCTTCCTGGGCAGGGGCGCGCCCGAGTATCCAGCGGGCTGTGTCAAACAGAATCCACCGGGTACGTCGGCGCCGAATCCGCCGAGATCTCGCCCGCGAGGTACGTTATCGCGCGGCCGCCGATCTTCACCCGGTCACCCGCGTCCTCGCAGACGAGCTCTCCCCCGCGCAGGGAAACCTGCCGCGCGCGCAGCGACTTCTTTCCCAGGCGGCGCGCCCAATACGGGATCAGCGTGCAGTGTGAGGAGCCGGTGACGGGATCCTCGGGAATGCCGACGCCGGGCGCAAAAAAGCGCGAGACGAAATCCGCCTCACCGCTGTTCCGCGCCGGGGCCGTGGCGATGACGCCCATCCGATCGATCCTGGACAGAAGCGCCATGTCGGGGGCCAGGCCGCGCACATCCTCCTCGGATGCGTACACGACGAGGTAGTCCCGTGCACCCCGGATCTCCACCGGCTCCTTTTTCAGGCCGGAGAGGAGCACGGTCGAAGGCACGCAGGGAAGCGCGGGCCGGGAAGGGAAATCGAGCACGAGCAGGTCGTCCCGCCGCTCCACCGTGAGGGGTCCGCTCGGGGAGCTGAAGACAACCGACGAGCCCTTCCAGCCCCGGTGACGGAACAGCACATGGCCCGCGGCAAGCGTCGCGTGGCCGCAGAGGTCCACCTCCACAGTCGGAGTGAACCACCGCACTTCGCAGGCAGAGCCTACGGTCACGACAAAGGCCGTTTCCGGAAGGTTGTTCTCCGCGGCGATCCGCTGCATGAGCGAGGGGTGCAGCCAGCGATCGAGGAGACAGACGCCCGCGGGATTCCCGCCGAACACCGAGCCGGTGAATGCGTCGACGTGCCAGAACGGGATCGTCATGGAGCGCACTCCCCGTTCTTCGAGATGTGGGCTCCCAGGGACTGCAGCCGCTGGGTCAGGTTCTCGTAGCCGCGCTCGATCTGGTAGACGTTCTGGATGCAGCTCCGCCCCTGGGCGCACATCGCAGCGATCAGCATCGCCATGCCCGCGCGCACGTCGGGTGAGACCAGCTCGGATCCCGAGAGCCGGGACGGACCAGTGACCACGGCGCGGTGCGGATCGCAGAGGATGATCCGCGCGCCCATGCCGATCAGCTTGTCCACGTAGAACATCCGGGACTCGAACATCTTCTCGTGGATGAGCACCGTTCCCTCCGCCTGGGTTGCCGCGACGAGGGCGATGCTGATGATGTCCGGCGGGAAGCCGGGCCACGGCGCGTCGTCGATCTTCGGAATCTGTCCCCCCATGGTCGGCACCACCTTCAGGGCCTGTGCGGCAGGGACGCGGATGGTCTCCCCCGACGTCTCCCAGGTGATGCCCAGCTTCGCGAACCCCAGCTTCATCATTCGCAGGTTGTGGGGCGCCGCGTCCTCGATCTCGATGTCTCCCCGCGTGGCGGCGGCAAGCCCGATGAGGGAGCCGACCTCCATGAAGTCGCTTCCGATCCGAAAGTCCGTGCCGGCCAGCCTGGGGACGCCCTGCACCGTGAGGATGTTCGAGCCGATCCCGGTGATCCGCGCCCCCATGGACGCCAGCATCCGGCACACGTCCTGCACGTGCGGCTCGGAAGCCGCGTTTTCGATGACGGTCGTGCCCTCGGCGAGCACCGACGCCATGAGGCAGTTTTCCGTGGCCGTGACGGACGTCTCATCGAGAAAGATCTGCGCCCCCTTCAGCTTGCGGGCGGACAGGACGAAAAAGCTCCCCGTCTCCACGCGCGTGCCCAGCTCCATCAGCGCGAGAAAGTGCGTGTCCAGGGGACGTCGGCCGATGACGTCGCCGCCGGGCGGGGGCAGGAGAACACGGCCCTTCCTGGCCAGGAGCGGCCCGGCCAGCAGGATCGATGCGCGGATCTTCTGGGCGAGGTGCGGCGGGATCTCCTCGCGGAGGATGTCCAGTGTCTGGATCCTGTACTCGTTGTGACCGAGCTTCTCCACCGCGCTCCCGAGCACCTTGAGGATCTCGATCATCACGCGCACGTCCTCGATGTCGGGGAGATTGCGCAGCACGACCGGCTGGTCGGTGAGGAGCGTGGCGGCAAGACAGGGGAGCGCGGAGTTCTTGTTTCCGCTCGCCTTGATCCGGCCTTTGAGGGGAAACCCGCCCTCGATGACGTACTGGTACGAAGACATTCTTCTATTATAGAAAGACGGAGAGCATGATCAAGGGAACTGCCTTTACTTCGCGGGCTTTTTTCGATACTTTGGAATCGCGCCGCGGATCGCGGTACGGCAGAGCGCGGCGGGCGCAGGGTAAGGCTGCGTCAAGGAGAAAGGCAATGTTGAAGGAATCGGTGGAAACGGCGCTCGAGGAAATACGGCCTGCGCTTCGCGCGGACGGTGGAGACGTGGAGCTCGTCGGGGTCACGGACGACGGTGTCGTCACGGTGAAGCTCACGGGCGCCTGTCATGGCTGCCCGCACGGAATGCAGACGCTGAAAATGGGCATCGAGACGCACCTGAAGAAAATGGTTCCCCAGGTGAGCGAAGTCCTGGGAGTATAGAGGATGCAACGACACGGAGGAAGATGAATGGACAAGCAGCTCGAAAAACTGATACAGGACCAGATCAAGAACGAGTGGTACTCGGCGTACCTGTACCTGTCCATGGCCGCGTACTTCGAGGCGGCCAATTTCGAGGGATTCGCGCACTGGATGTACAAGCAGGCCGGCGAGGAGCAGGTGCACGGGAAGAAGATGTTCGATTTCCTGGTGGACAGAGGAGTGAAGGTCGTGCTCCAGGCCATCCCGCAGCCGTCGTCGGATTTCGCCTCTCCCCTGGACGTTGTGGAGAAGACCTATGAGCACGAGCAGAAGGTCACCGCGCTCATCAACGCCATAGCCGACCAGGCGGACAAGGTGAACGACCGTCCGACAAAGGTCTTCATCCAGTGGTTCGTGACCGAGCAGGTGGAGGAGGAGAAGAACGCCTCCCGGATACTCGACCTCCTGAAGAAGATCCCGCCCAATTCCGCGGGCATTTTCCAGCTCGATCACCAGCTGGGCAAGCGCGAGTAGGAAGGGAAACGTCAAACACGGCAGGCTCCCGCGCGCGCGGGAGCCTTTTTTTATGTGACCCGAATCACCTCTCCCTTGACACCCTCCAGCGCGGTTCATATCCTTGATGGACCGAATCGGAAAAAGGAGTGAGTATGAAGAGAATTTCCGCGCTTTTCCTCGTGCTTGGATTCGCTCTATCGGTTTCCAGCGTCTGGGCCCAGAGCACGCTGGTGTACGGAACCACAGACAAGGTCACCGATATGGATCCGGCCAGTGCGTACGACTTCCACACTTGGGAGATTTTCCAAAACGTCAGCTCGGGCCTCATGGCATACACGCCGGGGACGACAAACCTCGTGCCGGCACTCGCCACGGGCTATACGATCAACGCAGCAGGGGACGAGTACACGTTCAAGCTTCGCAAGGGTGTGAAGTTCTCCAACGGCACACCGTTCACCGCCTCGGTCGTGAAGTGGAATATCGACCGGGTCGCGAAGCTCAACGGCGACCCGGCGGCCCTCGTGACTCAGTACGTGAAGTCCGTTGATGTCGTGGACGACTACACGGTGAAGTTCGTGCTGACCGGGCCCCTCTCCTACCTGCCCGCGCTCGTTGCAACTCCCACCTACTTCCCCATGGACCCCAGCGTGTATCCGGTAGACAAGATCGCAAAGGACGTCGGTGAGTTGACAGGTGGGGAGATCGTCGCCCTCGGGCCGTATCGCCTGACTTCCTTCAAGCGGGACGAAGAGGCGATCTTCGAAGCCAACCCCAACTATTGGGGCAAGGAACCGGGCATCAAGAAGATCATCATCCGATATTTCGCTGATGCCACCACCATGCGGCTTGCCCTGGAGAAGGGAGAGATCGACCTGGCGTTCAAGTCGATGAATCCTTCCGATGTGAACGACCTGATGAAGAGCGGCAAGTTCAACGCGGTGAAGATCCCGGGCCCCCAGATCCGCTACCTGTGTTTCGAGACTTCGGAGAGCGTATTCACGAACAAGGCGCTCCGCCAGGCGGTTGCCGCCCTCATCAACAGGCCCGAGATCAACCAGAAGGTGTACCTCGGACAGAATGCACCCTTGTACTCCATGATCCCGATGGGCATGAGCTACCATACGGATGACTTCAAGACCGCGTGGGGAGATGGCAACGTGGCGGCGGCGGAGAAGATCCTGAAGGGTCTCGGCTACACGAAGGACAAGCCTTTCACGTTCGACCTGTGGTACACCCCGAGCCACTACGGTGACCCCGAGGTGAACATGGCCGAAGTCTTGAAGGCCCAGCTTGAAAAGACTCCGCTGGTCCGCACGACGATCAAATCCGCCGAGTGGGCCACCTACAAGCAGCAGTTCAACAACAAGCAGATGCCTGCCTACTTCCTCGGCTGGTACCCCGACTACATCGATCCGGACGACTACACATCGCCCTTTGCCCAGACCGAAGGATCCAAGGGCAACGGGATCTTCTTCTCGAGCAAGGTGTGGGATGACCTCTTCATCCAGGAGCAGCAGACGACCAAGGACGCCGTGCGCAACTCCACCTTCGCAAAGATGCAGAAGATGTGGACGGACGAGGTCATGACCGCGCCCATCTACCAGGGCAACCTCTATGTCTTCTCGAAGAAAAACGTCAGCGGCGTGAAGATCGGGCCGACGTTGATCTTCAACTACGATCAGCTGAAGCTCGCGAAATAAGGAGCCGGAAAGCACTCATCCGGGCCCCCCTTTCGGGGGCCCGGATTCTTTCTCCCCGTCATGAGACATCTGGCAAGCTACATCCTCACGCGCTTTCTTCTTGCAATCCCGATGGTCTTCATCATGCTCACCATTGTTTTCGTCGTTCTGCGCGTCATGCCCGGGGACCCCGTGAACGCAATGCTCGGGGGACACGCGCCGCAAAAGGTGATCGACAAGAAAAAGGAGGAGCTCGGGCTGAACAAGCCCATCGCGGCGCAGTACGTGGATTACCTCGGAAAGCTGGCGCGATTCGACCTCGGCGACTCGATGATCTTCAAGCAGAAGGTGAGCCAGCCGATCATCGAAAAGCTGCCGGCCACCATCGAGCTGACCCTTTTCGGTCTCCTGGTCAGCCTCGGGCTGGGAATTCCCCTGGGTGCCTCCGCTGCCCGGCGCCGCAGGTCAGGCGGCGACTTCGGCATCCGCCTATACGCAAACGTAGTGTACTGCATCCCCGTTTTCTGGATGGGGCTCCTCCTTCAGCTCATCTTCGGGATCTTCCTGGGATGGTTTCCAATTTCCGGGCGCACCAGTCCCCGCCTGGAAGTGTCCTCCTTCTCGAAAACCGGCTTCTACATCATCGACACGCTCAGGATAGGCAACATCGGTGCGTTCGGCGACGTGATGTGGCACCTCGTGCTTCCGGCATTCACCCTTGGGATCGTGCTTTCGGGCATCTTCGTGCGCCTGACACGCGCGAACATGCTTGACGTGCTGAAAAGCGACTACATTCTCGCGGCCCGCGCGCGCGGCATCCCCGAGAGGCGCGTCGTGTACAACCACGGCCTGAGGAACGCACTCATCCCCATTGTGACGATGCTGGGCCTGCAGTTCAGCCTTCTTCTGGCCGGGGCGATCCTCACCGAGAGCACTTTCTCCTGGCCGGGGATGGGCCGGCTTCTCCTGGAAAGGATCTATCTCCGCGATTACCCGACGATCCAGGGAGTCATCGTCGTGTACACCCTCGTCGTGAGCGCCATGTCGCTCCTCGTGGACCTGTTGTACGCGGCGATCGATCCGCGGGTAAAATACTAGTGAGCACGCAACCGGCTCGTCCCCCGGCTCCCTCGGCACGCTTCTCAATTGCCGGCGGCCTTGCCTCGGCCATGCGCTGGTTCGGTCGTTCCCGCAGGAAATACCGCACCGAGTGGTGGATCATGATCGCGGGTGTGCTCATCATCGTCCTGATTCTCACGATGACCGTCTTCCCCCACGTGTTCGCACGGTTCGACCCGAATGACCAGGACGCCGGCGGGCAGATGACGGCGCCCAGCGCGGCGCACATCATGGGCACTGACAACCTCAGCAGGGACGTCTGGGCGCGCGTGGTCTACGGGGCGCGGACCATCCTCGGAGTGGCCATCGCCGCGGCCCTCCTGTCAGCGATCATCGGGATCCCTCTGGGACTCCTGTCGGGATTCGCCGGGGGAATGTTCGACCGCATCCTGTCGCTCATCATGGACTCGGTCTATTCCTTCCCCGGCCTGATCCTCGCCATCGCCTTTGCCGCGATGCTCGGTCCGGGAGTGATCAACATCACCCTGGCCGTCGCGGTCGTCTACATTCCGACGTACTTTCGCCTGGTGCGCGGGCAGACACTCTCCATCAAGGAGGAGGTCTACGTGGAGGCGGCGCGGGCAATCGGGGCACGGAGGGGCACGATCCTCAGCCGCTACGTGTTTCCGAACGTCATCGCCACGGTGGTGGTCGTGCTCTCGCTGAACATCGCGGACGCGATCATGACCGAGGCGGCGCTCTCGTACATCGGCCTCGGCCTCCCCGCGGGCATTCCTGACTGGGGCATGGATCTCTCCATGGGAAAGAAATTCCTCCCCTCGGGCGTCTGGTGGATGATCACCTTCCCGGGCCTCATGATCATGCTCCTTGCGCTGGGCTTTACCATGCTGGGGGAAGGCCTTGCTGAAATCCTGAATCCCCGGCTCCTGGAGCGATAGGCATGCCATCCGCGGAAAAAACGATCCTCGAGGTGCAGGACCTGTCGATTGCCTACCCCATCTCAATCGGTGTGGTGCGCGCGGTGGAAGGCGTGTCCTTCACGCTGGACGACGGAGAGGCGCTCGGCCTGGTCGGCGAATCGGGCTGCGGGAAGTCCACGCTGGGGCTTTCGATCCTCAAGCTCCAGCGTCCGCCGGGACGGGTGACCGAAGGAAAAATCATGTACCGGGGCACGGACATCCTCGGGATGAGCGAGCGAGCCCTGTTGAAAATGCGCGGCCAGAGCATCTCCATGATCTTCCAGAACCCGCTCACGTCGCTGAATCCGCTGTTCACCATTGAGCGGCATTTCCTGGAGACGATCCATTTCCATGATTCCTCGGTGCCGCGGGAGAAAGCCCTCGCGGCGGTGGAGAAAATGCTGGAGACCCTCGGCATCGAGAGGAAGCGCCTGAAGGAGTATCCCCACCAGCTCTCCGGGGGTATGCGCCAGAGGATCATGATCGGCCTTGCCCTCATCATGAACCCCGATATCCTCATTGCCGATGAGCCCACGACCTCGCTGGACGTCATCGTTGAAGCGGGATTCACCGATCTTCTCCTGAGCCTTCGCCGCATCTACAAGCTTTCCATCATCCTCATCACGCACAACCTCGGGCTGGTCGCCGAGATCGCCGACAGGATCGCGGTGATGTACGCGGGCAGCATCATGGAGATCGCCCCCACGGAGGAGATCTTCGCCCGGCCCCTGCACCCCTACACCCAGGGGCTCATCAACTGCGTGCCCAACATCCTGGTGGACCAGAAAGAGCTCGTGACCATGCCGGGCAGCCCGCCTGACCTCGTGGACCCTCCGATCGGCTGCCGTTTCGCTCCCCGCTGCCCGCATGTCATGGCGGTCTGCCGCGAGGGAGCCCCGGCCCTTCTGGAGCACGCCCCTGGGCATTCGGCCGCCTGCTGGCTGTACGCAAAGAGTACGCGGGAAAAGCGCGTAAACGCGGTGGAGGGCTGAAGATGGCGATCCTCGTGTCCGCGGCCGAGTTGGTGAAGGAGTTTCCGCTCCGCGGGACTCTCTTCGATGCGTTCTCCCCGCAGAGAAAGTGCGTCCACGCGGTTGACCGTGTGACATTCTCCATTGCCGAGGGCGAGGTCCTCGGGCTTGCCGGAGAAAGCGGCTCGGGAAAATCCACCACGGGACGTCTTCTCCTGCGCCTCATCGAGCCGACGTCCGGCGTGGTGGAATACCGGGGGAGGAACGTGACGTCCTTCTCGCCTCGTGAGCTCGAGACACTGCGAGCAAAGGCGCAGATCGTCTTCCAGGATCCCAACTCTTCCCTGAGCCCGCGCATGAGCGTGGGCCAGGCCATCACGCATCCGCTGCAGATCCACGGGATCGGGACGCCGGCCGAACGCCGGGAGCGCGTACTGGACCTTATGGAAAAAGTCGGACTGTCCCCTGCCGGTTTCATCTACAGGAAATACCCGCACCAGCTTTCCGGCGGCCAGAGCCAGCGAGTCGTGCTTGCACGCGCGCTGGTGACCGAGCCGGACTTCCTCGTCGCGGACGAGCCTATCGCCATGGCCGACGTTTCGGTGCGCGCCCTGATCCTGCAGCTCATGCGCCAGCTCAAGCAGGACATGGGGCTCACATACCTTTTCATCACGCATGACCTCGCCACGGCGAAGTATCTCTGCGACAGGATCGCGGTGATGTACCTGGGCCGGATCGTGGAGCTCGCGTCGCGTGATGCCCTTTTTTCCCGGGCGCATCACCCCTACACGAAGGCCCTCCTTGCGGCCGTGCCGGTGCCGGATCCGAAGGCACGACGCGACAAGAATTTGCCGAAAGGCGAAATTCCCAGCGCGATCAATCCGCCCAGCGGATGCCACTTCCATCCGCGCTGCCCGTACGCCATACCGAAATGCCGGGAAGCCCGCCCGCCCCTGCGCGAGGTGGCCCCCGGTCACTTCTCCGGCTGCATCCTCGACTGAGAAGGAGAATCGCGAATGAAAAAGCGGCGGCTGGGACGGACCGATATCGAGATCACACCAATCGGGCTGGGATGCTGGCAATTCTCGCAGGGGGCGAACTTTGCTGGGCGCGCCTGGGCCACGCTTGGTGAGGAGACCATTCGGGATGTCGTGGAAGCTGCCCTGAAGGGCGGCATCAACTGGTTCGACACCGCGGAAGCCTACGGCAACGGCAGGTCGGAGCAGAAACTCTCAGAAGCCCTTTCATCCCTCGGCATGAAGCCCGGCTCGGTGGTCATCGCCACCAAATGGCAGCCCTTTCTCCGCAGCGCCCGATCCCTCGCATCGACCATCGACCGCAGAATCGCGTGCCTGGGCCGGTATCCAATCGACCTGTACCAGGTCCACAACCCCATGAGCTTCTCAACGATCCCTGCGCAAATGAGGGAAATGGCGAAGCTCCTGGCCGCAGGAAGGATTACGTCCGTTGGTGTGAGCAACTTCTCCATGAGGCAGATGCAGGCGGCGCATGACGCGCTGGCCGCCGAGGGAATCGTCCTGGCTTCAAACCAGGTCCGGTTCAACCTCCTGGACAGGAGCATCGAGCGGAATGGAGTGCTCGAGGCAGCAATGAGGCTCGGGGTCACCATCATTGCCTGGTCGCCCCTGGCCCAGGGGATTCTCACGGGACGGTTCCACGAGGACCCGGAATCCATTCGAAAAACGTCGGGACTGCGGCGGATGATGAACCGGCTCGGCCGTGGAACGCTGGAACGCACGCGGCCCCTTGTCGAGGAGCTGCGCGCGATTGCCCGCGCCCACGGGGCGGCGGTCTCCCAGGTCGCACTGAGCTGGGAGCTGAGCTTTCACGGTGATGCGGTGGTGGCAATTCCCGGAGCTTCACGCCCGGCCCAGGCTGAGCAGGCCGCCGCGGCCGCGGACCTCATTCTTTCGCCCCGGGAGATCGCGCGCATCGACGAGCTCTCGCGTCCCCGCTGATGCGCAAGGCCTACGACGTCATCGTCGCCCTGGACACCTGCATCGACATGCTCCTCCTGGGCCGTGACGTCGTGCCCGAGTTCGGCCAGAAGGAAAAGCTCATCGACGGCTACACCATCACCATGGGAGGTTCCACTTGCATCTTCGCCTGCCAGGCCGCCAAGCTGGGTCTGACAACCGCCGGGGTCGGGGCTGTAGGCGACGACGATTTCGGCAGGTTCATCCGCTCCTCCCTCGCCCGCGCGGGCGTGGACGTCAGCCGGTTGCGCACCGAGCTGGGGATTGCGACGGGGATGGCATTCGCGCTGTGCAAGCAGGGCGGCGACCGGGCGATTCTCACCTGCCTGGGAAGCGCGGACGCCGCAACGGGAGGCGACCTGCCGGAAGAGCTGGTCGCCTCTTCGCGCCACCTCCACGTGGGAAGCTATTACCTGATGCGCCGGCTGCGTTCCTCGTACGCATCCATCCTGGAAGCCGCGCGGAAAAACGGGGTGAGCGTGAGTCTCGATCCGAACTGGGATCCAAAGGAAATCTGGGACGGGGTGCCGTTGCTGCTTCCCCACCTGGACATCCTCCTGCCGAACGAGAACGAGGCCCGCGCGCTCGCGCATGACGACACGGCTGCCGGGGCCCTGGAAAAACTCGCCGCACGGGTTCCGATGGTGGCCATGAAGCAGGGCCCGCGCGGGGCGGTCCTCAGGAAGGGAAGAGAGATCATTCATGAACCCGCTCTCGAGGTGCAGGTAGTGGACACCGTCGGCGCGGGTGATTCCTTTGACGCCGGGTTCGTCTGGGGATTTCTCTCCGGCCTTTCACCCGCGGAGTGCCTCCGGGCAGCCTCCGTGTGCGGAAGCCTGAGCACCCGGCAGGCGGGCGGCACTGCCGGCCAGCCGGATGCCGCAGAGCTCCGTTCACTCATGGTCGGGTAAGCGCCGCATGCCGTCCCGACGCGCCGCCTCTTCATTTTTCGCCAACTATTTCCTGCTGTATGTTTCCTTCGGGATCCTGGTCCC
>Ga0209777_10007928_pt1 | contig 11682 bp, 12 predicted proteins | sample FrelakmetHBP12HB_FD_187147 | JGI IMG/M metagenome (GOLD analysis project Ga0209777, IMG submission 187147) | Freshwater lake sediment microbial communities from the University of Notre Dame, USA, for methane emissions studies -HBP12 HB (SPAdes)... | ecosystem: Environmental > Aquatic >...
ACCGTAGGCGGAGGTATCAGTGATCTTGCTGATATCAGGGGCCTTTTGAATGCCGGAGCAGATAAGGTATCGATTAATACCGCTGCTGTAAAGTCCCCGGATTTAATTAGCCAGGCTTCCAGAAAATTTGGCAGTCAATGTATTGTAGTGGCTATAGATGCGAAACAAAGACACCAGGACACCAGGACACCAGGACACCAGTGGGAAGTTTATATTAATGGAGGCAGGACCCCTACGGATTTAGATGCCATAGAATGGGCAAAGAAAGCAGCGGATTTAGGCGCAGGGGAGATTCTGCTCACAAGTATGGATTATGACGGCACAAAAGATGGCTATGACTTAGGACTAACCGAGGCTATTGTTGAAGCGGTCAATATTCCGGTGATTGCCTCAGGCGGTGCAGGTAAATTAGAACATTTTTACGATGTTTTAAAAAAAGTAAATGCGGCTGCGGCCTTAGCCGCTTCAATTTTCCATTATCAGGAATATAGCATAAGGCAGGTAAAAGACTATTTAAAAGAAAGAGGAGTGGCAGTTAGGCTATGAAAAAAATGAAGAAATTTAATTTAAGCAATCTTAAATTCGATCGGCAGGGCTTGATTCCGGCAATAATCCAGGATTCTAAGACAGATGAGGTTCTTATGCTTGCCTTTATGAATAAAACTTCACTACGCAGAAGCATAAAATTGGGCAAAACTTGTTTTTGGTCGCGCTCCCGGAAAGTTTACTGGGTTAAGGGGAGTACTTCCGGAAACTATCAATTCATCAATTATATAGCTTATGATTGCGATATGGACGCACTGCTGATAAAGGTGCGGCAGGCGGGCCTAGGTGCGTGTCATACCGGCAATCGCAGCTGCTTCTATAGAAAGATGGAGCCCACCCGGACTAAAGCCTGTGGGCGGAATACTCAAGCGGCCACAACTCATTCGCACCCTAAAGGGCGCGGTTTTAGGCCGCGGAGTATAAAATAATATGTATTATCCTTCATTGAGCGGATTTTTAAAGTTGTCGAAAAAAGCCAATGTAATTCCGGTTTATAAAGAAATCAGCGCGGACTTAGATACTCCGGTTTCAGCATACCTGAAGATAAATAAAGACGATTACGCTTTTCTGCTTGAATCCGTGGAGGGCCAGGAGAAGATCGCGCGCTATTCATTTTTAGGAAGTAGGCCGTCATTAGTATTTAGAAGTAAGGCCAGGAACATTGAGCTGGAATATCCGGACAAGAAATTGATCAGGAAGTTTACTACAACCGATACTCCGCTCAATGAAATTAAAAAAATTATGCGAGATTTCAAGGCCGTAAAAATCAAGGGCCTTCCGCGGTTTTGCGGAGGCCTGGTGGGCTACATCGGATATGATATGGTCAGATTCTTCGAAGATATTCCCGATAAGAACCCCGATGATTTGAAATTGCCGGATTCCATATTCGTGCTTACCAATACCATTTTAGTCTTCGACCACGTGAATCACACCATCAAGATTGTCAGCAATTGTATATTGCCGAAAATTAAGCGTGAACTTTCCAGGTCCGGGAAGATAAAAATTTACCGTAATGCGATTAAAACAATTGAATCAATTCATCGGGATTTTAAGCAGCCGGTTAAAGAAAAGCTGCAAAAGCGGCAACTAAAAAGCGCGCGCATAAAAATTGAATCTAATTTTAAGCCTTGGGAATTCAAGAAATTAATCAATCAGGCAAAGCGCTATATAAGACGAGGCGATATCATCCAGGTAGTCCTATCGCAGAGATTTAAGGCCAAGATAAAAAAAGAACCTTTTGATATTTATCGGGACTTACGCAGTTCTAATCCTTCCCCATATATGTTTTTCTTAAAGTTAAAAGACGTAACATTGATCGGTTCTTCCCCGGAAATGCTGGTGCGTTGTGAAGACGGCTTGGTAGAAACGCGCCCTATTGCCGGCACCCGTCCGCGGGGAAAGAGCGAGGAAGAGGATAGGAGATTGGAACTTGAATTATTGAATAGCAGTAAAGAAAAAGCAGAACATATTATGCTGGTAGACTTAGGCAGGAATGACTTAGGCAGGGTCTGTAAATCCGGCAAGGTGGGGGTGGGTGAGTTTATGCTTGTGGAAAGATATTCTCATGTGATGCATTTGGTCACTGAAGTAAAGGGGGTAGTGGATAAAAGATATGATATTTACGCTGTTTTGAAAGCAAGTTTTCCTGCCGGGACAGTCACTGGAAGCCCAAAGATACGCGCCATGGAGATTATTGATGAATTGGAGAACATCAGGCGTGGGCCCTATGCCGGTTGTGTCGGGTATTTCAGCTTTTCACATAATATGGATACCTGTATTACCATCAGGACAATAATTATTCAAGATAATGCCGCTTATGTTCAGGCAGGCGCTGGTATTGTCGCGGATTCTATTCCAGAGAAAGAATATTTTGAATCGGTAAATAAAGCCAAGGCACTGATAGAGGCGATTAGCAAGTAGAGTGCTTATATCATGAAAATTGGAATTTAAAAAAAGGAGGAACAACAAATGGCAGTACATATTCGTTTACGCAGAATAGGCAAGCGCCCTACAAAGAGGCCGTATTTCCGGGTGACGGTATTTGATGAACGCCGCAGTCGCGACGGAAAATTTATCGAAGAGATAGGTTTTTATAATCCGGTGACCGGGGCTGTTAAGATAAAGAAGGATCGTTATGATTTCTGGGTAAAAAACGGCGCACAGCCTACCGCAGCGCTAAAAAGTCTGATTAAAAAAATACCAAAGGAGGCCTAAGATGCCGCAGGCACAAACAGTTAGTCCGATTATTAGTCTTATTCCGTTTATTTTTATCTTTATTATTTTTTATTTTTTACTTATTCGTCCCCAGAAAACAAAAGAGCAGGAACACCGCAAGATGCTGGAGAAACTGGAGAAGAATGATGAAGTCGTCACTTCCGGAGGCATCCATGGCACGGTAGTCAATGTCAAGGAGACAAGTGTTGTTTTAAGAGTTGACGATAATGTGAAAATTGAGGTAGAAAAAAGCTGCATCTCTTATGTAATGAAAAAGGTTTCTTAAAAAAGGAGAGAAAATCAATATGGAAAGAAAACTTTTATATAAGATAATTTTCATTCTATTCGTGATCGGGCTTTGTGCCTATTTTACCTTTCCATTGAACAAGAGGATAAATTTAGGCCTTGACTTAAAAGGCGGAATGCATCTTTTGCTCAAAATCGATACGAGCCATTTAACCGGCCATGCCAAAGAAGACGCCGCCGATAGGGCGGTTGAAGTAATTAGAAATAGAATTGATGAATTTGGCGTCAGAGAGCCCTCAATCCAAAAACAAGGCGTAGACGAGATCATTGTACAACTGCCTGGAGTAGCAGACAGGCAGCGCGCTATAGATATAATCGGCAAGACCGCAATGCTGGAGTTTAAACTTGTTTCTAAAGACACGGAAAAATTAAAGCAGGCATTAGCAGGCAACCTGCCTGAAGGTTATGAACTGAAATATACTCAAGAAGAAAACGTAGATAAAGAGGCGTTACTTTTAGAAAAAGAGGCGGTTCTTACCGGAGACGCTCTGACTAACGCCGCGGTTAATTTTAGCCAGGGCCAATTTAATGAACCGGTTGTTTCTTTACAATTTAATCCTGAAGGCGCAAAGAAGTTTGCCGAGATTACTACCAATAATGTGGGCAGGAGATTGGCCATTGTTTTGGATGGCAAGGTTCAATCCGCCCCCAATATCAAAGAAGCTATTCCTTCCGGGCAGGCAGTTATTAGCGGCCGTTTTGGCGTAGAAGAGGCACAGGATTTAGCACTAATTTTAAGGGTTGGCGCCTTGCCCGCCCCCATGCATATAGAAGAAGAAAGGACAGTTGGCCCATTATTAGGGCAGGATTCCATTAATAAGGGGGTTAAAGCAAGTGTAATTGGATGCATACTGGTTGTTCTTTTCATGGCTATTTATTATCTTGTAGCGGGAATAATTTCCGATACCGCTCTTCTATTGAATTTAATGATGATTTCAGGCGGGTTAGGGATGCTGCCTGTTTTATTTCCCGGCGTATCCGCGACCTTAACCTTACCCGGTATCGCAGGCATAGCTTTATCTTTAGGTATGGCCATAGATGCCAATGTGTTGATTAATGAACGTATCAGAGAGGAGTTAGCCTTAGGAAGGCCGCTGCGCACTGCTATTGCTAATGGTTACGATAGGGCATTCACTGCGATTTTTGATTCTAACCTGACCACTTTGATTTCCGCCTTCTTATTATTTCAATTTGGTACTGGCCCGATCAGGGGTTTTGCCGTAACTTTGACTATTGGTTTAATTGCCAGTCTGTTTACAGCTATTGTGGTAACCCGGACTATTTTTGAAATTTTGTTATCTTTAGGTTGGCTAAAATCATTACCAATGTTAAGGCTGATTAAAAATACCAAAATTGACTTTGTCGGCCTAAGGAAAATTTGTTATGTTTTTTCTTCGATAATAATAGTTGCAGGTTTAGTTGCACTTTTTCATAAAGGCAAAGAAGCGTATGGAATTGATTTTTCCGGCGGCCAGGTACAAGAATATAGTTTTAAGTCTGCGGTGCAGATTGATCAATTGCGTTCAATCCTGAAAGATTCCGGCTATAGCGAGGTCACTATACAACAATTTAAGGAAGACCCCCGCGTTGTTTTAATAAAAACCGCCAGTTATAAAAACGATATTATCACTGATCTATTAAAAAAGAAATTTCCCGATCAGGATGTCCAGGTGTTAAAAATCGAAAGAGTAGGGCCTATTGCGGGTAAACACTTAAAAGATAAGGCTGTAAATGCGCTTATTTGGTCTTTTATCGCTATCGCGATTTATGTAGGTTTCAGATTTAAAAATTTAAGTTTTGGCGCGGCCGGTGTAATTGCTTTAGTGCACGATGTTTTGTTTACCCTTGGGTTTATGGTATTTACGGGAAGGCAAATAGACCTGTTAAGTGTTACTGCTTTTTTAACCATCGCGGGTTATTCTATAAACGATACTATAGTGATTTATGACAGAATTAGAGAGAACATGCGCCTCATGCGAAAGACTTCCCTTGCCGAGCTGATAAATATAAGCACGAATCAGACTTTAAGCCGCACCGTTCTTACTTCTGGGGTGACGCTTTTAGTTGTTTTGGCGATCTTCTTTTATGGCGGCGAAGTATTGAGTAATTTCGCCTTTGCCCTGCTTGTCGGATTCATTATTGGTACCTATTCTTCTGTTTATGTGGCCTCGACTTTGGTCCTTGCCTGGCAGCGCCGGAAATCTCAGGTTTAAAATACAACCTTCAAGACCCGGTCTTGATTGATGGGTCTTGAAAATCTAAAGACCGGGTCTTGAAAATCTAGATGTTTAAGTCTCTGAAATTATTTACCGGGGGCAGTATCGATTTAGAAAATATTTCGGCTGCCCTGATTGATTTTGGCTATAAAAGACAGGAGAAGGTCCTTGAAGAAGGGGACTTTGCCCGTCGCGGGGGAATTATCGATATATTCCCGCTCACCTTTGAACTGCCTATCCGTATTGATACTTCGTCTTCTCATACCACTGGATCAGCATCAGATCAGATCCAATCCATAAAGACATTTAATCCTGCCAATGGTGCTTTGCTTTGGGAGCACAAGATAGCCATCATTCTTCCGTTCAAGAAAGCTCATGTTTCTAAAACTTCGGCCTTTCAGGAAGAATTTCCTTTGGAAAATTTTGTAGATATAGAGTCAGGTGACTATGTGGTGCATACCCGGCACGGTATCGGAAGATTCTTAGGGTTGGAAAAAATCAAAATTAAAGATACCCCTAAAGAGCATTTAGTGATTGAATACGACCGGCAGGAAAAGTTATACGTGCCTACGGAAGATATGAATTTGGTGCAGAAATATATCGCTTTTCAAGTAAGAAGGCCGAAGCTTAACCGTCTGGGGACTAAAGAGTGGCTAAGAATAAAAAATCGCGCCAGAAAAGGCATACAAAAGTTAGCCTGGGAGCTTCTGACCCTACAGGCAATGCGTATGTCTTCAGCCGGATTCACTTATTCTAAGGATACTGATTGGCAGAAGCAATTCGAGGCGGGTTTCCCATACAAAGAGACTCCTGGCCAGGTAAAAGCCACACTTGAGGTAAAAACGGATATGGAATCTCTTAAGCCTATGGATAGGCTGCTTTGCGGCGATGTCGGCTATGGAAAAACCGAGGTAGCGCTGCGCGCCGCCTTTAAAGCGGTAATGGATGATAAACAGGTGGCCTATCTTGTGCCGACGACAATTTTAGCCGAGCAGCATTATCATAATTTTAGCAGCCGCCTGCGCGATTTCCCGATAAATATCCAGATGCTCTCACGTTTTAAAACCGATTCCCAGCAGAAAGAGATTGTCAAGGCTTTAAGCTTAGGGGGAGTTGATATAGTGATCGGAACGCATAGATTATTATCCGATGATATAAGTTTTAAGGACTTAGGGTTGATCATTATTGATGAGGAGCAGCGTTTTGGAGTAAAGGCAAAGGAAAAACTAAAAACCCTAAGGCTTACTTGCGATGTGCTTACCCTTACCGCCACACCAATTCCTAGAACTTTGTATATGAGCCTGATGGATGCCAAGGAGCTATCCGTGATAAACACCCCACCCCAAAATCGGTTGCCTGTAAAAACTATTGTGGTAGAATATGATGAAGAATTAGTCCGCCAGGCAATCACAAAAGAATTAGCCAGAAAAGGCCAGGTTTTTTTTGTCCATAACTGCATTCACGATATTGACAAGATAAAAGAAAGGCTGATCAGGCATTTGCCTGCCTATGCTAAATTAGTGATTGCCCACGGTCAAATGCCTGCAAAAATGTTAGAGAGGGTAATGGCTGATTTCTCAAGTGGCGAAATTGATGTCTTGGTTTGCACGATGATCATTGAATCGGGCATAGATATCCCTAATGTCAATACTATCATCGTCAATAATGCCCATATGTTTGGGTTATCAGACTTACATCAGTTGCGCGGCAGAGTAGGCAGGTTTAATCGCAGCGCCTATGCCTATTTTATGATTCCTAAGGGGGAATTACTGGATACGGAAGCTAAAAAGAGGCTTCAAGCTTTACAGGAGCACTGGCAGCTTGGCTCTGGTTTTAGGATCGCCATGGAAGATTTAGAGATTAGAGGGGCGGGTAATCTTTTAGGGTTTCAACAACATGGTTTTATTGCAGTGTTGGGATTTGATTTATATTGCAGGTTATTAAAGGAAGCAATCACTAATTTTAAAAAGGCAGGTGTGTATGGGAATGGTTAAGAATATTCTTGTAGTTTTGTTTCTCTTTTCTGGAATTTGCTTTGCTCAGGATAAAATTGTCGCGGTTGTAAATGACGAAATAATCACCCAGAAGGACTTAAACGATTTCGTTAATTTTATGCGCATGCAGTTATCCATTGAATTAACCGGAGAACAGTTATAACAAAAAATCCAATCTATGAAAGCCGATCTACTTGATAAGTTGATCGAAGACCGCATTATTTTGCAAGAAGCCAAGAAAAACAAGGTTTTAGTTGATGAGAACAGGGTTAAGGCAAAAATAGATGAAATAAAAGGCCGTTATGGCAGGGAAGCAGAGTTTCAGGCCGCTTTAGTCCAGCAGGGGTTAGTCCAGGCTGATTTAGAACTAAGGTTAAGAGAGCAGTTGCTAATGTATAGCATCATTGAGGCTAAAATAAAAAGTAAGATTGTCATTCGCCCAAGCGAAGTTACTGAATTCTATGAGAAAAATATCGAGGAGTTTAAAACGCCGGAAGAAAGAGAGTTTGAGTCTATAACCACAAAAGATAAAGACTTAGCGCAAAAAATATACGATGATTTAAAAAAAGGCGGTGATTTTTTAGAAACCGCCAAAAAATACTCCCTGGATGCCAAGAGTTTTAATGCCAAAAAGGGGAGTGAATTAAAAGAAGAGTTAGAGGGCGTGATCTTTAAGATGAATCTCGCGGAGATATCCGAACCGCTTAAAATAGAGGATACTTTTCATATCTTTAAATTGACTAAGATAATTCCTTTCCGGCAAAAAAGCCTGACAGAGGCGCAAGATAAAATTCAAGAATTTGTCTTTAATAAAAAAATGCAAGAAGACCTGCTCTTATGGTTGAATGAACTGAAAAAAAATGCCTACATTAAAATCTCCACGGATTAAGGTCGGGCTCTCGATGGGGGATCCTTCCGGGATAGGGCCGAGCATAATCCGCAAGTCTCTAATTGGCCTTAAAAATTCAGCAGAATTTCTGGTCATCGGCGATAAATGGGTTTTTGATAAAGCTGGCAGCTGTCCCTGTCTGCCGGCCAAGCAGGAGCTTGCAGCTGTGAGCCATAAGTTCATCGATTTGCATAACGTCCCACACAAAAATTTCACATTCGGCAAAGTCAAGGCCGAGTATGGAAGGGCCTCTATAGAATATTTAGATAAGGCCATGGGATTAATTAGAAATAAGGAAATAGATTGTCTGGTTACCGCTCCTATTTCAAAGGAGGCAATAAATCTGGCAGGTTTCACCTGGCGAGGCCATACCGAGTATTTAACTCAATCGTCTGGCGTAGAAAATTTTGTGATGATGCTATTGAATAAAAGATTAAAGATCGCCCTGGTTACCAGGCATACGCCGCTTAGAAGTGTGGCACTTCAATTAAATGAAAACAATGTATCTAAAACCATTCTTATGACTTACAAATATTTAAAAGATTGGTTTTCAATTGAAGAGCCGCGCCTTGTGGTTTGCGGCCTAAACCCCCATGGTTCTGATAACGGGCTTATCGGTAATGAGGAGAATAGAATTATTAAGCCGGCAATACAGCGTTTAAGCAAAAAAATAAGATATATTGATGGGCCGCTGCCATCAGACGTTGCTTTAGCGCAAACACTGGGAGGTAAATATGATTGCGCCATTGCCATGTACCACGATCAGGCCTTGATTCCCTTAAAAATTACAGATGCGCGTAGCGGTGTTAATATCACTCTTGGCCTTAAGTTTGTCCGGACTTCTCCTTTACACGGCACTGCCTTTGATATCGCCAAAGAGCCAAAATTAGCCGATCCCTCATCATTCATTGCCGCCATCCAACTCGCCATAAGATGTACTTTAAACCAAAAAAACGCTTAGGGCAAAATTTCCTTATTGATAAGAACATTCAAAATAAGATTATCAATGCCTGTAACTTTAAGTCAAGTGATACGGTATTAGAGATAGGCGCGGGAAGGGGAGAATTGACCCAATTGATTGCGCAGCGCGTAAATAAAGTTTACGCCTTTGAAATCGACCGAAATCTGTGCAGCATCTTAAAAGATAATCTTATAAATCATAAAAACGTGGCTATCGTCAATGGTGATTTTCTAAAAGTTGATCTGAGGGAATACTTTAAAAAATCAGATCATAAGATAAAAATAATCGGCAATATCCCTTACTATATCACCACACCGATCATCGAATATCTACTAAAGTATAAGCAAAATATTGAAATTATATTTCTTACGGTCCAGAAGGAATTTGCCTTAAGGATGTTATCCAAAGCGGGGAATAAAGATTACGGGTCTTTTAGTTGTTTTATCCAGTATTACACTAAACCTAAGAAACTATTTTTTATTACCCGGACCTGTTTTAAACCAACTCCTAAAGTTGACTCTTGTTTTTTACAGCTGGAAATAAGGGGGGAGCCACCGGTAAAAATAGAAAATGAGGCGTTGGTTTTTAAGATTATTCGGGCAGCTTTTAACAAAAGAAGGAAGACCTTAAGAAATAGCCTGAAAGAATTAATCCCAGGCGCAGATTTAGAGGCTTTCTTCAAGCAATACGAGATTGATCCTAATATCCGCCCCGAGGCCCTGTCTTTGGAGGATTTCGCCCACCTGGCGAATATTTAGCGGCTCTCTACTTTGGACGATTTTTCAGCTATTTGGCTATAATTTTGTGGGTCCTGTCGAGGTATATTTCTCGCAGCACCGCTCGGTTTTCCCCACCGAGGAAAACCTTCGCTTCGTGAAGATGCTCGCTCTCACTGACTTTGGCTTAGCGGGTGAACCTTGGCCGCTCACATCTTCAAGATGCTGCTCAAAACACACCTCGCCACCCCCAAAATTTAATCCAGGCCACCCGCTAAATAATTGACATTTTGAAATGTAAGTAGTATAATTGTTCTCAAAAGGAGGAATTATGACAAGATTAGTTCTTATTTGGGTTACGTTCGGTATTTTCCTAGTTTTACTTATGATTGTTTTTTATAGTTTAGTACTTCAGCGTAAGGGGATGAGGAGGGGAATAGGTGGCATAGATGAAGGTTTAGAAATGCAAAGAAAGAGCATGGAGCTTTCTAGAGAATACTCCGAACGAAGTAAAAAAGGCTTGCAAATTGCAGAAGACGGGTTAGCCTTACAAAAAGAAACCAATCGTTTATTAGAAAGATTAATTTCAATAGTTACAAAAAACAATTTGACGAATTAGTTCAAAAGCAATTCTCAAGTTAAAGCCGTTTTTCCAATTTGGGCTGGATTTTATATCCAGCCTTTTTTACGATAAGAAACGCTTTTAAAGAAGAAATTAGAAGATGACTCTATTTTAGCGGGTGTCTAGGTTTTGTTTCGAGTGGGGCGTCCGGTTCTTCTAAAAAATGCCAGTGGCGGGTTTCGAGCGTCTCCCTGCCGGTAGGCAGGAATGGAGGTTTGAGCTGATATCATATAAGGTTTCAGGTTTTTTGCTGGAGCGTGCATTAGAAATCTTTTGGCAAAAGTCTGCAAGGATTTACGCCGAGTGAAGTACTGAAACGCATTGCGTAAGTCTATGCGGGAACGAGGCGTAAACCGTAGCAGACGGCAAAAGATTTCAGCACGCGGAAGCATAAAAACTTGAAACCAAAAATCAGCCTTAGTGAGAAAGGGCGATAGAGGCAATAACATTGCGTTCCCAGGAGAAACAAGCCAAGGTAATCTGAGAGTAAACCCGTTGATGAACCTGCGGTTATAATGAAAAAAAAGGTTGACAAAGCGGGTTTTATAAGGTATATTCAATACTTTACATAAAGCCAAAGCCGACGGTTTCCGGTTGAACCAAGAATATCGGATTTTGTCGTCGAGTTTTATGCTAATTCGGGAAAATCCTTTTTCTTAGGAGTTAATCCCAAAAAATAGAGTTTATTTTTTTATCGCAAGTTGCATAAGTAGTTAAAAAGAATTTCACAAAATTCTTTGTTGGTGGTTTTTTTGCCTTTTAAGGTTTGCGTGTAGCTGCTGGAGTAGCTCAGTCGGCAGAGCACGTCCTTGGTAAGGACGGGGTCACGGGTTCGATTCCCGTCTCCAGCTTAAAGATTTTTAGGAAAGAAGATGCGCGAGATAATTACTTTAGAATGTACAGTTTGCAAAAACAGAAATTATACTACCAAAAAAAACAAGAAGCTACATCAGGATAAATTAGAGCTCAAGAAATTTTGTAAATATTGCTATAAACATGCTCCGCATAAAGAAATTAAGTGAGGACATAAGTTATGGAGAATAATTTTAAAAATATTAGCGACATAACTTATAAGTCCGAACTTACCCTTGACATCAAAGATGTCAAGGGCCAATTCGCGTGCATAAGTTTTAGGGGCGTCCGTTAATTGGCTAAACGGCGGGACTCCAAATCCTGTCCTGGGGGTTCAAGTCCCTCCGCCCCTGCTGATGGGAAGAG
>Ga0209777_10007929_pt1 | contig 11681 bp, 12 predicted proteins | sample FrelakmetHBP12HB_FD_187147 | JGI IMG/M metagenome (GOLD analysis project Ga0209777, IMG submission 187147) | Freshwater lake sediment microbial communities from the University of Notre Dame, USA, for methane emissions studies -HBP12 HB (SPAdes)... | ecosystem: Environmental > Aquatic >...
CATTTTTTTTTATAGTTAATTTTGTGCCGGAGTGGTGAAACTGGTAGACGCACGGGACTCAAAATCCCGCGGGGCTTCCACCCCATGTCGGTTCGATTCCGACCTCCGGCACCAATTTTTTCAATAAGTTACCCACTATCCTCCAACCTCAGTTTTTCTCTCGTTTTCATCCTTGGTGTCCATATGGGTGTCCATCGGGTTAATAAGTGTCTTTAATTCTGCCTCGTCCACCATGTTGTATCGCTTAAAAACCGACATTGTCTTATGCCCGGAGGCCGCCATGATTTTGAAGTAGTCATGACCTTCCCTTCTCCAATTATTTATACGGGTATGTCTGAAGTCGTGAAACCTGAAGTTCTCGATTCCCTCCTTTTTGCATATCGCCTCATGTGCTTCCCTTACCATACCTGCTTCAATTGGCTTTCCATTCCGATAAAAGACTCTGTCAAGATTTAACGGTCTCACCTTCATGGCGTGCTTTAAGACCTCCACCAACTCAGGATGGATGGGGATGCTCCTTCCTTGTTCAGTTTTAGTATCCTCTGGCCTCAAACGGATAAATTCTGTTCTTAGGTCCACTCGTGAGGGAGCGAGGTTAATAATCTCTCCCCTTCTCATGCCAGTAAAATAAGCCATTGTGGCAATCGGAAGATACCATGAAGGGCATTGCCTCTTATATTTTTCCCATTCTTGAATTGAAAGGACTCTGTTTCTTTCATTGTTTTCCTTTAATTGACTGACGGCTAAGGCAGGATTGTATTCTATCTTTCGGTTTTTGAAAGCTTTGGAAAAGATGGTTTTCAGGCAGGCGATTTCACGGTTCACTGTTGCAGGCTTGTTTGTCAACCCTTTGTAGTTCTTTTGATTGAGGCTATGTTGCCGGTAGGTTTCGATCAACGAAGGGCCGATGTCCTTCACCAGCTTAGAACCAAAAAAACTTTTCAGTTTCTTTGCACTCCTTTCATCTCTTTCATAGGATTTTTTTGCCTTCACTTCAGGAAGGCCCAAATACCATTTAGTCAATTCATCAAACCAGATCCTATCTTCTTTCTTTTTATCAAGAAACCTTCCTTCTGCTCTTTCCACCAGGCGTTTTTGGAGAACGGTCTGGGCAAGGGCTTTATTTGAACCTATCCTCTCTCTCTTTCTTTTTCCAGATGCATAAAATTCGATCCAAAAAATTCTCCCTGAAAACTTAGAGAGAGGAGCGCTGCACTTTTTACACAGCTGAGTCTTCTTCATCTTTTTATATCGTTCTGATTTATCTCTTTGCCGATAGCGACACTCTGGACATTCAACCAATATAGCCATATTCAGCCCTCCTCCCTATATCTGACCTTTCCACCACTCTTAGCCTTGCGGCGCTTTTCGTATATCTTTTGCATCGCTTCTCTCTGTTTTTTTAGATAGGTCTTGTATTTTTTTGGATTTTTCTTGAGGGCATCTCTTCTCAACCGGGATAATCTTTTCCAAGAACAAGCTGATGAACAATAGATTTTCTTTTTCTTTGAGATGTGAAGGAAAAGCTTTTGACATTCCTCACACCTTTTTATTGAATCTCTGGGGAGAGAATTGATAAATTCTGCCACGTAATCAATGATAGCTCGCCCGAATGACTCCTCGGTAGAGATCTTAATACGCTTCTGACCTGGTGTTCCTGGTAGGCGACGAATCTCATAGTGACCATCGTCGGAAACGGTCAAGGCCTTTCCAATTGGAGCTAGTTCTAAAAACATTCTTCCTGAGGGCCAGGATTCAGGAGTTTTAACAAGTTTAGAGAAGAACCTTTTAACTTGGGCTTGAACACCTTTAACTTCTTCTTCTGAGAAAATTTGGTGAATAAAGGGCCCAGTATAGGTGGCCTTGGGGAATTGAAATACGGTATCCCAAAGATGACTTAGCCTGATATTCATGATGTCTTTTTGTTCTTTTGAGAGATTGTCCCATTCAGTTTGTACGAAGTCCAAGATCCAGGACAGCTTAGTTACATTATGAATTTGTCCCATCTTATTACCCCCTCCGAATTGAAATAACACAATAATAGTCTATCAAAAATAGGATGTCAAGGCAATTATATTACACAATTAAGAATTATGTTGACATTGTATAATATCATTATATATAATTAAGACATATTAGCCAAAATGATATCTTTGAGAAAAAGGAAAGAGGTGAGATTGATGGAGAAGCTTTTGAATGTTAGGGAGAGCGCTGATTCTCTCAGAGTGAGTCGCCATACCATCCGCTGGTGGTACTACCAAGGGCGGTTGCCGGGGCTGAAAATTGGGAGGAGAGTTTTATTTAAAGAAAGCACCATCGCAGGGATAATCCAGAATGGGCTCCCGGAGGGAAAGTTCCAGTCAAAGAAAAAATAAGGACGTGTGCTTTCTACAAAGAAAGGAGGTGGTTCGACGTCAAGATTCTCATAGATATAGAGGTAGAGGCAGAAGTCGACCAGTTCTTTTTATGGGGCTGGTTAAAGGTTATTCAATTGCGTTCTTTAAAATTCACAGAAAGGGGTATGGTTATGAAGAAATCTAATGTCAGCAAGAACAAAGTATCAATGTCACAGAAACAGGACATGAAGCATGGCCTAAAGAAGGAAAAGAAGAAAGCCCTGAAGGTCCCAGAAGGGGTAAAAAAGGAGATGTCCCTTGTCCCTCAGGCGACACCAGAATCATTTCCAACGGTGCCAGTCGAAAAAGTCTATGACCAAGATCCTTATTTTGGCGTGGATTCTACCGCTATCGAGGAAATCACCATCCTTTATAAAGAGGAAGAAAGAAAGGATCCGGAGTTTGCGGAAGTCAATGAATGGCTCGAAAAAATAGGTGAAGGGAAAGGGGGTGACGAGGATGAGGAATGAGAAGAATGAAATAAAGGTTGGGATCGAGCTAGCAAGAAAGGTTGCTGCGGCCTACCACCGCCACCTTCACTTGAGTGCTATGACCGCAGCAGGAAGGGCAATCCTGCTGGGAAGAATCCTCCTTGCCCTAAAGAAATTGACACGAAAGGCCGGTCGCCTCTGGACCGTTTGGGCAGATGAGAATCTGAGCTTCCTTAGCGAAAGAAGCAGAGAGAGGTGTATGTTCCTGGCGTCACGACAGGATGGTTATAAGTACATTACCTTCGGACAGGAACGACTCGAATCGCTCCTTATAGCGACAAAGAACGTTAAAAAAGAAGAAGATTCTGATCCCATTAAAACTTTCTTGAAGAAGTATAAGATTCCCTTTTCAGAGGATTCAGATGAAAGTCCTGGACAATTTAAAAAGATGATCGATGCCGCTCTGGCTAACGAGAAACTCGAAAAAAATGATATTTTTGTCGATTTCACGAGGATTAAAAGGATCATAGACTGTGGTGTCAAGGTGGACAACAGCCTGATCCTACGACTTCGTGAGACCAAGGCTGCGGGTGGGAGCGAAGAGCGCCTCTTAGAGCTTCTCTCAATTAATCGTGGGAAGGTTCTACCAGCCCCAGGTTCCGAGAAAAGGTATCAAGACTTTAACACCTTGTCTACCCGCCTCGTTAAGACGTTGGAGTATCTCTCCCAAGACCAGAAACAACTGGAAAAGATTGACTCAGCCATTTTTCAGCGGCTCCTTGAGAAACTCCAGGCACTGAAACCGATGCTTGTCTTTGATGAGGTAAATGACACCTAACCATCGACCCCCCATGCTCTTCACAGGGCATGGGGCTTTTCACATCAAATAAAAGGAGAAGGTCAATGAGACTTTATCAAGCCTCCATGAGCCTGGCTATCCTGAAAGAATATTTCAGACTTTTTTCCGAACAACTCAACGTTTTGCTCTCCATCGCCTTAATTGGAGGGGAAACCAAAGGGTTTCTTATTGATTATCGAAACATGGTTGATAGTATTGTTGCAGACAGCGGAGCATGGTCGGTGGCAAAAGGAAAATCAATGCTTTCGATTGATGCCCTGATCTCGTATTTGAAGCAGTGGGGGCATCTCTTTGACCGATACTTTAATTTCGACACCAACTTCAGCGACAAGGGGTTTAAGGACAACTACAGCAATCAGCGAAAAATGGAAAGGCAAAATTTGTCCCCTGTTCCGGTGGTCCACAACTTTTTTGACTCCGAAATTGATTTTTATATGAGCCTAAAAAAATACGAGTGGTTGGCTCTTGGGTCAGCTCAGACTAAGAATCTCAGTGACCTCGAGTATGCTGTTGACAGGATTAAACAAAAAGACCCAAATGCGAAGATCCATTGGTTTGGAGGCTCCAGGTATGACTGGCTAATCCAAACCCCTGTGGCATCCTGTGATACAAGCTCATGGGCAAAAGCTGGGGGTTTTGGATATATCCTCTATTGGAATAATCACGAGGAGAAGCCTTACAAAGGCCATAGAATCTATGTTGGTGGCCGTATCAAAGACGAAGACGATGAAAGTTATCACTTCGTCACTTACCCTTGGAGGAAGGAGTTGGAAGAATACCTCGACAAAACTTTTGGGTTCGAATATGGGGACCTCCTGGGCTATGAGGATAAATTCAATATGCAGTTGATCAATACCCGTTTCTATGCGGACCTTGAGAAAAGGGTTAATGCTGAGCGGTTAAAAAGAGGGATACCTCTAGAATGAAAAGCGCCAAATTTGGCGGATTTGGGTTTTTAAATGAATGGGTCAATCTTATTATGGTTGACCTTCTTTTTTTCCGGAAAGAAACTGACCTCTATCTCTTAGAATTTCTTAGAACATATAAGAAAAGTGGAGGTGGTAACGATGTCAAAGAAACTCACAAGAGAGATCAGTTTTTTTACAACCGAAGAGATGTATCAAGGACTACGACAGTGTTCAGAAGCAAGAGAAATATCCGTTTCTCAGTTACTAAGGACCTTAATTCGAGAATTTTTACAGTCTCACATCTGCATGGATACCGAGTCTACTGGTATGAAGCAATGATATAGGAGAAGGAAATGTTAAACAGGGACGATCTCGAATATTATTGGGAAAGGGCAAAAGATGCGGACTCTGATTTGAAAAAAGATCCAACAAATCACGAATTGTATAACGCTTTTAAAAGCCAAATAGAGATGACTAAAAGTGTATATGAGGGTTTTATCACAGAAGGAAATGAATTGGACGAAGAGCTTCAAAAAAGACTGAATTTGATAAACGAAACGTTAAAAAAAATGAAGGAGTACGAAGCTAAAGTCGCTGCTAAAACTGCTGAATCTAAAAGGTCTCTGCCTTCTGAAAGAGCTGTTAACCTCTCGATGTATCCTACCAAAAAACAGACTGAAGAAGATGGAAGTACCATCTACTATTTCCAACTCAAAGGAAGGAATACCTCAATCACCGGATATTGGAATTCTCAATCCTACATAGTCATGGACTTTGCCGCGAAATTAATTCTTGAGAATGAAGACCGGCTGAAAAACAATCCAATTGAACTACCAAATAATGAAGGCATGCCTTGTAAATACTGGATAAATTTTAGTAACCGAGAATTCAAAGAGGCTACCGGTAAACAGTGGATGCAAGGGAGAGACATATACAAATTGATAAGTGAAGCTGGGGAAACTCGTGTGAAAAATTTGAGATATGGAATTATCGAAAAAGATGAGAAAGGAAAAAGTCACTACAAGGCAATCATCCTTGAGGGTAATTTCTTTACGTATGGGAGAAATTCAACGGATGAAGAACATTATCTCTTTTTCGATAGTATTCTTGGTCATGCCTTTGTGGAAAACGTTTTGAAAAAGATGAATGACTTCATTCAGATTTCGCTTTATGGATTATCAAACCTAACTCAAATTCTCTACAGAAAATTTATACTAACAAGCGCTTCTCAGAAAATTAGGATTAAGGTTGACTCAATTATTAGGGGTTTGGATTTGACGGACAAGGACAGAAATCATCAGCTGAAAAGTATCCAGAGAATATTTGATGAGCTTTTAAGGAATCACCTCATTTCCAGTTATGAGCCAAAGGAAGTTACCTCTTTGACTAAGAAGTTTGAAGTTGTTAGATGTGATATCAAAGGCCAGAAGATGAGACAAATCGAAGATAAGGGCAAGTGAAAAAGATGAGTAAGAACTGGGTGAAAATACCTGCCATCAGGTTGACAAACCGAGATTTCAGGTTGACGAACCGGGAATTCAGGTTGACGTACCGAGACATACCTGAAGTTCTATTTTGAATTTAACCATTTAAAGTTGGTCTTGAACCGGGATAGAATTTTAAAGAATATTAAAGAAGGAATTATCTGCTCCTTCGGAGCATCTAATTCCCAAAAATCTATCATTGAGGCTATTAACAAAATAGCAAGAAATGTTTTTGATAGAGCTTTAGTGGGTTTAGTAATTTTCTTCTTTAAGGGAAATTCAACCACGGTAGAAAGTTCTTCTTTCAATTCCTCTGGACCTTCCCTTGAAATTACATTCAAATAGGGTGATATTTCCCCTCTTCTATTAAATTCAACCAGGGCAGTGATCTTTCGGTCATCCACCTACATTTAATTGAACAGCTAGCTATTCAGTTAGTATTGCCCGAGTCCCTGTGCCGGATTCGTTGGGTTGGTGTGATCCGGTAAAGAGAGGAGACTGGATTATCTTTTGGTTGACGATTACACCTACAAAGAATTGGGATACGCTCTTTACTTGACCTGAAGATTTACGATTGAAATCGAGTATAACGTGGAGTTCAGAGGCGAGCTTTCACCGAGTCCTCTGGAACGTGTTGTTGGGCGATTTTGTTTTGTTCTGAGCTGAGACATGGGTGCATTATGGATTTATTCAACAAGCTTTTTCTGTAAAAGGTAATTACTCCCCCCATCTTTTAATAAGTAACGATCTCCATTTATTGCCCCTACCCATCGTTTAAGTTCGATATAATCCTTTTTTATTAGCGAATTCAAAATTAGCTGACATTTAGGTATCGCAATTTTTGCCCTTTGGGCAATAGCTTCCAAAGAATACCCATGTTTGTCGTATTCGGACTCATCCATTTTCCAAATGACCAATTGTACAGTTTCATCTTGATTTTCAGGGATTTTCTTGGAGATTTGCTCTCTCTCTGTGTTTGTTTCTTTGAGTACAGTCCCATTTAATTTGATAATTGTGTCGATATGACGTTCGAACGATGCTGGCGGTTCAGGCGTTAATCCTAGTTCTTGAGAAAGATCAGAAATTAACTGTTGTAGCTGTGGGCGATTGGAAGACAAAGCATTTATCCCAGCAAGAGGCCCTCCTAAGATATCAGTATTTGTTCCAGGAGCAATCAATGGTATCAGTGGCCGGTTAGCACCCCATCTAGCGCCTAACTCAAATACTACATACATTGATTTTATACTTTCAATTGATATCACTCCTATAAATGCATCTGCTTGGTGGACTTCTTTCTTTAGCTGCTCATTGGTATTAGCCCCTCCAGGTAGGCGATATCCATCAATACTAGTACATCGGATTTGCGAAGAGCCAAGACCCAAAGCAGTCCGCAATAAATCTATTAGTGCTTGTACAAAAAGACTATCTTTGCTGCTATGACTAATAAATAAGCGGATTTTGTTTTCTGTCATTTTCCTCTGATGCTCCTTTTATGATTTTAAGCTTATTTAAATACTCCGTTATTTGTAAGCATCCTACCCAGTCAACTACTTTTTGTCAATGAAAATTCGAGGTTGAGAATTTCGGTCTGAAATATTGTATGGACAAGGTCTATACGGGTCTGACGAGTACAGGAAGTTATCCTCGGTTTCCCGAAAAATTCGTCCGGCAAAAGGTGATCTTGAAGCTTTCACCTACAAGTCATTACTGACAGCCATACTCAGGAGTCAAGGATTACGAGTTGAAATCATCGGTCGGCGTAAGGAGCTTGGGAGTCCGCCTTGATACCGACGTTTAGGATGTTTTTTTGTTCTTTCTCTCAGACGGATTACTTTCGGTGCCCATATGCTCTGAGAATGTACTATGGATCAATTCAGAGTATTTATAATAGTCAATGCATTGGAGTCGCCTTAAACGGTCAGGCAATGATTCTGGCTCGCAGCGATGCAAAATAGGGATAATCTTCTTCTGTAAAACCCAACCGGCACCCCACTCAGAAATAACCCATTCACTCTTCATGCTGTTCGGACTGATGAGTAACCATAATTCGCGTGCCCCGTGCAATGCAACCCGAATCTCTTCTGCAAAATCCTCTCCAGGACGAATACATTTCTCCGCGAGAAATGCCTTCCCACCGGCAGCCAAGATTCCTTCGTGGAGCTTGAGAGCCTCCTGGCGATCTTCCGATGCATAGCTAAGGAACACGTCATATGAATAACCAATCTTTTTTCGGTGATCCCTGAATGCTTCTTCCATCTCTATCTTCTGCCATATCTCCAGTTCGGTTCTCTTTCTTGCAGAAAGTTGTAATTTAGTCCGAGTAAACATCGGACCTTTCTCTACCACCTCTCTTTCCCAGTCCCATCTATAATTGGCATCCTGCTTCTCAATATGTACATAATCACGCTCCGACTTTGGATGTTTATAGTAGAAAAAATCGGTCTCGGAAATCAGTATGTCGCCCCGTCCTTGCGCGGATAACAACAACGGATCTGCTGTAGTTCCTTGCTCCACAAAGTAGTAGAAGTCACATTCAGGCTCGTGAAAAAGCAGAAGTATGAGGGACTGCAAGTCTTCTTCTGTGCTAATGTCATCCTTCTCAATAGTTCTAAATACACCTTTCTTTATTGAAGAAGGCATGATATTGGGGAATATGGGGATGCCTTCCTTCGGCATTTCTTGGGTAGGCTTGGCAACAGGAGCATTGAGTTCAAGTTCTTTAAGGGCCTCTTTGAGGATTTCTTCTGCCACTAATAGATCGCTTTCGAATATTTTCTGATCTTGGGGAGTCCAACGGCGTTTACCGATAGACACACGTGGCTCCCAGAAGTTTAGGTGTGAGAACCGTTTGGTGTATGAGTGACCCTCCCCGAATATTTCTCCCAGGCTGTGTTCTATACGTTGTTGCCATGCTTCAAATTTCGCTGAAAAAGCGTTTCTCTGACCTTGAGGAAATTGCGAAATTTGACTCAGCCCTTCACGAATGCGCTTAACATGCAAGATTCTGCCTTTGTCCATCCGCAAACTCGTCCTGCCGCCGTATTGACTGCCAATTGAAATCTACATTTTTTGTTAGAATCTGTCAATCAGTAGTTCAGGAAGGAAGAGGTGGAAAAGTGGGTTGTAGGTTCCACCTACAAGTCTTCAGTTTGAGACGACTCCGAGGGTCGACGATTACTGGTAGAAATGCGCATGATTAAATGAAGGGATCTTTTTTTACAAGTCACCCACACTCACTTCAGCCCAGCCTTACGCAAGGCGTTGCAAACATCATCTCTTTTCGATTGCTCCTTAATTAGGGATGTCTTTGCGAAGAAATCAAGTGAGAACTTGGGATTTATCCTGAGAACTTCTGCAGCCTCAGCCCGTGCCTCCTCCCCACGACCCATCTCACTGTATGTAGCAGTTAACATTATGTGACTCCATTGAAAATTAGGCGCACGCTGGATTGCTTTTTTATATGCCGAAACCGCCTCCTCGTACCGCCCCGTAAACATGAGGGCGTTGCCCAATACTTGATAGTTTAGAGCCGAACCGACAGGGTTGAGTCGGATTGCTTTTTGGAGCAACGGAATGGCTTCTTCCGACCTGCCTGCGAAGTCTAGACTCCTGGCATAATCGACAAGGACAGTCGCCCCACTGGGGTTGAGGGCCACAGCCCGTTCCCCCTCAGCAATCCCCTTTTCATACTCCCTTTTTTGGGTATAGAGATAACCTAAAAGACCGTGGGTTTCGGCAAGAGTATCATCCAGGGCAAGGGCTTTTTGTACCATTTCTATGCCTTTCTCAATGGACTCCCGGGGGGACTTAGTAGAGCCAAGCCAATAATCAAGCGAGTGTACATTAGCCATGAGGAGATAAGCCATTGGAACCTCTGGACACATTGCAAGAACTTCCTCTGCTATGCGCTGAGCCAGGTTGTTGTCCTTGATATTACGACGCTCCACTAAATCATTCCCTTCCATTATCTTCAAATAGCAATCGAGACCTTGCTTCCCTCTGTAATATTTCCCGTATCCCAAGGATAGTTGCCCCTCCGTCAACTTCACTTGGATGGCCGTCAAGACCTTTAGGGTGACCTCATCCTGCAGGGCAAATATGTCTTTCAGATCACGATCATATCGCTCTGCCCAAAGGTGATTCCCTGTGAGAGCGTCGATCAACTGGGCGGTGATCCGAAGGCGGTCGCCAGACCTCTGCAAGCTCCCCTCCACCACATACCGGACACCCAGCTCTTCGCTTACCTGCTTGACCTTCACCGGCTTTCCCTTGTAAGTGAAGGTCGAATTTCGGGCGACCACAAACAGCCTTGGTACCTTGGAAAGGGCAGTGATGATTTCCTCGGTCATCCCGTCGCAGAGGAATTCCTGCTTTGGGTCTTCACTCATGTTGACAAATGGCAAAACAGCAATAGAAGGCACGTCGGGCAAGGGGAAGGCCATCTTCTCCTTGGAAGCGACCTCAAGTGGAGGAGCGGGGCGAAAATATAAACTCCAGATCGCAACAGCAGCTATTACCAAAATCAGAACTGACACAACAATGAATGCTGTCTTCTGCCACTGCCTCGGTTTAGCCCTTTTCTCGCCTAAAACCTTCCCTGCTGCTTCAGGCTCCATCAGAACCCGATAAACACGCACTGGTTTTGCGATGTTCTTTACAGTCTGCTCCCCGAGATATTCATACCCCAGAGATAATTTATTCTCCACTTGGTCATAAGCGGTTCCAGAGATGCAAATGCCTCCTGCTTCGGAGAGACTTTCCAAACGGGCTGCGATATTGACTCCGTCCCCCAAGATCTGCTCTCCATCCTCAATCACATCCCCAAGGTTGACACCGATCCGAAATTCCATCCTTCGGTTCTCGGGCAACTCAGCATTTCTGTTTTTGAGCTCTTTCTGAATTTCGGCAGCACACTCAACCGCATCAACTACACTTGCAAACTCAGCAAGAACATTATCCCCTGGAGCATCCACTACCCGTCCGTGGTAATTCTGAATGAGGCCAGCCATTACTTCTTTGTAAGCATTCAGGGTGCGGACTGTCCCTTTCTCATCTTCCCCCATGAGACGGCTGTATCCCTTGACATCGGCACTCAGGATGGCGGTGAGTTTGCGTTTAACTTCTTGGGTGGTCATGGAGTCTCCCCCAAAAACTCCATAAAAGGAAGGAAAAAAATAAGGTTATTTAGAAGGTTTTTTTACTCCTCTATTGATAAAAAACTACTCTTTTTGGATAAAAATGTCAACAAGAATCTAACGATTACCATTTGAAATATTGTATTGTAAGGCGAAATCTAAAAATGATGACTTCAGGAAGGAATCTTCAGGAACGATATATTTGAACCTAATGCAGAGTGGCTTTATGGTCTGCGGTGAATGCAAACTCTATTTTATTTAAGGGCATGGTTTTTGTATGATTTAGCAAGAAGTTAAGATAGAATGGAGAGCCTTGAGTAGGTAGGTATTGATTTCAAGAGTCTCTACTCACCTTTGTTTTCCTTCTTCTCAAATTCACTTAGTTTTCTTCGAAGGTACTGCTTCAGGGCATCAGGTTTCTCGCAGAATTTGACATCCCCTTCACAGGTCGTACTGCCACTGTCTATG
>Ga0209777_10007930_pt1 | contig 11681 bp, 21 predicted proteins | sample FrelakmetHBP12HB_FD_187147 | JGI IMG/M metagenome (GOLD analysis project Ga0209777, IMG submission 187147) | Freshwater lake sediment microbial communities from the University of Notre Dame, USA, for methane emissions studies -HBP12 HB (SPAdes)... | ecosystem: Environmental > Aquatic >...
AAAACTGGTGAATATCTATTCGCCACACATATGCATTGCCTACGCTGCAATTGTTTCGACGGTCGTTGATAACACGCTGCATCTGATGCTTATGTATTTTTTATTCACATTCACGATACAGTTTTAAAAAATAAAATACAGTCAGGTTTTATACAAAACAAAAAGGAGATTTCTGTGGATACAATAAAAATTATCCAAAAAGTTAAAAATGATCCAGAAAAAAATACGACAATACTCACATGTCGCATATCGTCATTTTTATCAAAAGATTTGTCAGACATCTGTAGAGGGGAGAAATTGAAAAAATCAGATGTTGTTGAAGCAATTGTTGAGGAGTTTATCGCATCTTACAAGAAAGTTCGTTTTCCAGAGAAGAAGAAGTGAAGAAAATGAAAGCAATCGTTGGCTATAAAACCCAATTAGATGTGAATAATAAACAGGCTTCACAAATAGATATGTTCTGTGGTGGAGCAAGATTTGCTTGGAACTGGGCTTTGGCTAAACGAATTGAGTTGTATGAGAAAGAAAAGAAATCTACAAATGCAATCAATCAACATCGTGAACTGAATGCTCTCAAAAAAAACCGAGTTTGTGTGGATGTATGATTACTCAAAGTGTTGTTTTCAGGAGAGTTTGAGAGATTTAGACAAGGCTTTTGATAACTTTTTTAGAGGAATAAAAAAGGGTCAAAGGATTGGTTATCCTAAATTCAAAAGTAAGAAGAATGAGAAGCATTCTTTTCGGGTAACGGGAACGATTCACGTTAGAAATAAATATATTCAGCTACCTAGACTTGGTAAATTAAAAATGCATGAAGAAAATTATATACCAGAAGACGGGAAAATTCTTTCAGCAACTGTTAGTAAAAGAACTGATAAATATTTTGTTTCCGTACAAGTAGAAGTCGAAGTATCAGAAAAAATTACTTCTAATGAAGAAAATAAAATAGTTGGTATTGATTTAGGAATTAAAGAATTGGCTACTTGTTCAAATGGCTTGGTCTTCAAAAACCCAAGACCCTACAAGAAAAATCTCTGTAAACTAAAAAGGTTTCAAAGAAAGCATTCAAGAAAACAAAAAGGTAGCAGCAATGAAAAAAAGTCAAAATATGAACTTCAAAAGTTGCATTATAGGATCTCAAATATTCGCAAAGACAATATTCATAAAATGACAACTGCTTTGACGAAAGACAAGTCAATAGCAATTATAGTTTTAGAAGATTTATCCAATAAGAATATGATGAGAAATCACACTCTCGCCCAGTCACTAGCAGATAGTAGTTTTGGTGAGATAAAACGTCAATTTGATTATAAGTGTAAAAGAGAAAATAAACAACTTGTAGTTGTTGATAGATTCTATCCGTCTTCTAAAACCTGTTCAAAGTGCGGCACTATAAAAGAAGATTTGGAATTATCCGATAGAATTTTTATATGTTCATCTTGCGGATTAGTAATTGATAGAGATTATAATGCAAGTGTGAACTACCCTCAGCTAAAGCAGAGGGCTTCTCAGTCGATATGTCTAATAACATAAGCATTCTTGAGCTAACCCGGTAGTTCCTACCGTTTTTATTCCTACATTACGAATGTTGATAGCAGCATTATGATCTCTATTATGATTCTCCAAAGTCAAGTAAAAAATCAATTATTTTAGCCAAATTCATCCCTCACCTAAAGGAAAGGGATTTCTTTGGCGAGAGGTTAAATATAGAAAGACAAGGTACTGTTGGTTTGACAGGAACCGCTGCTATAAACAGCAGCAACGCTTCTGGAGAGAGTAAGTTACAGCCAAAAGGCAGTGACTCTCATAAAACCTCGCAAGAGAAGGAAAGAAGAATCTAACATAAAATTCATTCAATTGCTAGTTGCATGAATTTTTATTAGTTTAGAAGAACAGGAGTTGCTTAATCGTTGGGGGCGTCTAAGCAACTCCGGCTAGAAAGATAAAAATGTGCTGTTAACCATATCGAGGATATGGGAGTTTTTTGCAACTAAAAAACCCTTAGTTTTTTTAAACTAGGGGTTTTTTATTATAAAACCTGCCGAAAATAATTTATGATGGGTGGGGATGCTTAAAAAGTAAGTACACACTTATATTTTTAAAAATGAAAGGAGATATGATATGAGCGAAACGTATTCTAATTTAGATTCTAAACAAATTGATTTACTTAACAAAAAAATGCAGCAAGTGAGTAACGATCCCATGCTGGCTGACGAACCAAAATTTGCAGGAACATCCCCAATGTCAGCTGCGTTTGGAGTGCCTCAGCAAACAGTGCCACAAACAGCACCAGGAATATCTGCAATTGTGTCTCCTGATAGTATTTTCGTATCTGAACAAAAAGCGGATGTAATAAAATCAAAAATAGCCGAGATCGAACGTGAGCTTGGTGGGCTGACAGCTGAGCCTGTCTCCGAAAGTGAAATGACCTACCGAGACAATTCTGGAAATGAAACGTTCTATGTCAAAAATATCTGTGGAAGACACTACATTCTTAGTGACATACAGATAGACAAAATACCTGCAGGCAAGTCGGTAGATTTGCTACAAATGGCCTCTATGGAAGACTTGAGAAAATCAAGGGATTTACGGAAAGCTGTCCGAGGAGTAGGTACTGAAAGAACCTTGCAGCGCTTGACTGAAAGAGAGTACCTTGAAGAAAAAAGAAGAGAGCTTGAAAGTAAAAAAAGAATGGCTATTATGCAGCAGCAAGACCAACTGAAAAGAATGAATCAGCCTCAGCAACAACAGGAACAGCAGCTTCTCCCGCACGAACGGCAATTCGATTCATCACTGTCTTCTCGAGGGATTCGTCCCGCTATTGAAGCTCGACTTGGAAAGCTTGCCCTCAGAACAGACACCAATCCTGAAAATAGACGGCAGGCAATGTCCAGTTATGAGTTTATATCCTGGGTAATGCAAGAACGATTATCTCATGCTGAGATAGAAAATATTATGGGACACCCCAGTGTTGTCAATGATCATGACATCAGGGCAGCTCTTCTTGAAAAGAAAAAATCAACCCCACCGGAATAGGAGATTACAATGCTCAGACTAGTCAGTATTTATGAACAAACGTCGGATCACATTACGTTTCAAACGGAGGAGTTGAGTAATAACGTAGTTCCCTATGTTGTGTATGACACGAGTACGGGAATTTCTATCAATGTCATGGAGGATCAACCGACATGGAGGTGCGTGGCAATAGAAACATCAACAGGGTCAACTGAGTTTCGATTCACTATAAATAATAGTAATCTCTACCCGGCGACATCTAAAACCATTGTTGATTATACCACACTCAGTCCGCGTTTGTTCAAAATAATGACATTGCAAGAATATACAATTCTTAATGATGTCCTCATTCGATTTGACCTTGTTCGAAAGCGCTTGCCCAACCCAGGGATTGGAATAGCCTCAACGGATGGGGTGGGTGAAGATGGTGTTGTTGCATTTACTGGTGGTCATGAAAAGAAAATGATGATCAGTGAGCTCATGCAAATGGCAGAAGGTGCTGTTGTTGAAGTAAATGGAACGCCTCCCCGAACACAATTCTGGCCAGCGTATTTAGATCTAGAGGATGATAAAGCATACAATCCCTATTATTCAAATGCAGGTATTCCCAATGATATGATGGAACTTATAAAAATGGGAACTCTCATTCGATGTCTCATTTCTATGGGTATTCTTGAAGTTGACATCAGCTTCTCGACATCCGACAGTGGTCTCCAACTCACCTTCGACAGAGCTTCTCATGTTAAAGGGTGGCACGATTCTCTATTGACAGAGTACAAGGAAATGAAGGCGCTATTTAAATGGAACCATGCTAATCATGCGGGTGTGGGAGTCGGGACACTTCCGTTTTCTGCAACGGGGTGGGCTGGGGTTCTTATGAATAATGCTACTGTAGGGGGCACTTTGGGACTCAACTCAGTTTTGGGATTCACTAGCCGTGGGAACACGCCTCTCTAGGTGTTATGCTACAAAATAAGGTAAACTTTTAAATTATTTACAGAAGCTATTGACATGTACGTCTAAATAATGTATATTTGTATGAAAAGGCGTATATGGGAAAGACATCTAAAACAGTGCAATGGAAATTGGATAAAATGGTTGATGCTACAAAAATGTCTGATCTGGACATTGCTGAGATGACGGCTGACTGGGCAGCGATGGGGGAAGAAAGAGGAAACAGTCCTAAAGAGTGGGCTGATAAAAATGTTAACAAGCGCTGGAAATTCACCAAAGACCAAGAAAAATTGATTTATGAATTAATAAAGTCAGTTTGGGCGTAAGATCTCCTTTTTGATTACACTTTATTCCCCCTACGTCAGGGGGAATTTTTTACAATTTTTTTAAAAAAATTAGTATACTTTTTTAAAGTTTATTACATAAAGTTGCATTAGTAGCAATTTACGTGAGGGATTTCTAATGAAAAAGTTTAGTATCATTGTGGTAATTCTGATTTTTGTTTCATCAATAATTGCTTGTTCATCAATCTCTGTAAGCAAAGTGCAACCATCTGGTAATCTGACGGGGTACATTTTGTTAAAAGATGGTAAGAAAATTTCATTTGAGAAGGCGTTTGTCAGTGTTGATGGAAAATTGATCAGAATAAACAGCACACTTGTTCGCCAAACAGTTCTTATGGAGAATGTAGCAAACATGTGTCTCAGTAAAGATAAGATTAAAAAGTAGATTAAAAAGTAGATTAATAAGATTAAGTAACTGCCCCCATTCGCAAAAGGACCCCTGGAAACAGGGGTTTTTTCATAGCCAATTACTTAAAGTTAAATGAACATTTTATATATTTCTATCTTAGAAACAACTTACAGGAGGACATCCATGGCTTATTCAGGCAACATTAAATTCATATTCGAAACACAGAACGAAGCCCTTGTAGAAGAAACCCCCGCAGGCGCTACTTCCTATGAGCGTCATGTTAAGGTTAACGCTGACTTCTCTGCAAAATCAAGGGGAGATGCTATCAACTACAACTACAATGCTCGTAGCAACTTCAATGATGGGCATGATATAACCATCGTATAATATTTTTTGGATAGCGCAATGATGGATAAAAAGTTGGAAAAGACAAAACAAGAGGAGTATCTAGCCATGCTCTATCCCGATTTAGATGTACCCAGTATTATCTCAAATCCTGTTGAAAAGCGAGTTAAAAAAATGGCTGCACCAACATTAGATATTCCTTCAATAGAGGATAAACCTGCAGGAGGAGCTCCACTGGGTGCAGCGGCACCTCTGCCAGGGGGAACTCCAGGGGAAGCTCCGACAGGGCTCCCCCCATTGCCTAGTGACCCTGCTGGTGCGGCTCCACCAACGCCAGAACCACCCAAAGAAGAAAAACCAAAGAAGAAAGATATGTCCTCTAAGGAAAAAGAAGAGCTCCTTTCATCTCTGGATGAGCTTCGGGATCAGATCAAGTCAGTTAAATCTGAGCTTGAAATGTCAGTAATGAAGGACGAAATAATTGAAAAGGTTCAGAGTCACTATAAGGGACTAGAGGAAGAATTAAATTCCCTTAAGAAAAAAGAAATACCGGAACGAAAGTATTTTGACACTGAAGGTGCATACAGAGATCGACTTTATGGCATGGCTACCAATATGTTGGACGAGTTTCTGCCTGCTCTTTTTGAGGAGATACCAGAATACAATTTCACAGCTACCCAGGTTAGCAGAATGTTCGAAGACGGTACCGTTGCAGATGCACTTATTCTACTTATGGCGACAGTCCCACGAGAAGGTATGAAGTATGATTTCAAAATAGAAGTACCTGTTCTGAACGGACTGATGCAATATCCCATGTACATTCAGCGGGGCCAGAAGATAGTACCTTTGACAAAAGCAGAGATTCAACGAGAACTTAATTCAATGTCGTATCGAAAGCTTGATGCTGAAGAGCCGTACAAGAAAGATAATATTTACAATAATATTGGAGAAAACACTCATCGTAGGCCAGATAAACAAAAATGGTATGAAACTGCTCCGAATACATACAATCAAGTGGCAATACCACCCGATCACATACAATCACCTCAAAGAGGAAAAGGAGTCCAATGAAAAAAGACAATGTCTACATGACCCGAGACCTTGCCTCGGCCACATACATTGCCTATAATGGAATTAAGTTTGCAAAAAACTATGATAAGGCTATACGATCATGGATTTTTCAAGACCCTGATGTGTGTGAAGAACTCGATTTAAAATTACGAAATGGTGAGGCATTTGTTGAAGTTATAAAATATGAGTCGGTACGACGAAATTTGCTCGGAATGGTTAAAGAAGGGGGAGACGGAACACTAGAGATGAATGGATATGCAAACGGAAAAAGAGACAAGTCTAATAGAGATTCTTCTCGAGATAGCCAGTAAACTTGATGAGATCAACTATCGTTTAGAAGCAATCGATCAGAAGTTTACTAATTTTTCTAATCAAAGAAAACCAAAAGAAATGTCTTCAGCAGCAAGGGTAGAGGAATGGACAAACCGTTTGAAAAGAAAGTAACAGGTGTTTTAGTTCCACTCACACGAAGGACACATGAATTATTTAAACACAAATGCTATAGCGAGGGGTATTCTGTAACTGAAGTGCTTCAGATTCTTGTTGATCAGTATACAAACGATAAACTTATTATTAAAGACTAGTCGGGCAGTTATGAATAAAAAATCAGACATGGGAGTATCTGTTTCAGGGGCACCTGATTCTTTATCAGGTAATCTTGATTATGCCTTCCCTCAGAAATTTCAAGATCCCGGCACAGATGAATTCAAAACAATAGCTCCTTTTGATGTTGTGCACAGAGCACCTGAAAAAGTAGAACTTCAATATAATGATGCGCTTAAGCCAACCGTCCTTCCTACAGACTCAAAATATGATAACAATAATAAATCAAATACCGTCGATTCAGGAAATAAACAGGTTGGTGATACTGACTTAGCAGCTAAAGCCAATAGATCATCTATGGGATCATGGAGTATTGCTATGAATGAACAACAATTTTCGAAAGTAAGTAGCATTGATTCTCTTATAAAAACTGCAGAAGACGACTCCATTAAACGAAAAATAATGGAATGTTTTGCTAAAAATGAAAACCCCCCCGATGCAAAAATACACAAGATGGCAGAAAAACTTGGTATCGAACCTGATAAAATGGAAGAGGCTATTTATAAACTGCTATCTTCTTTTCTATCTCAAGGGAAATCAAAAGATTATACTGGTGAGTATGATCCTAAAGAATTGAGAGTGGGTATTGAAGTTGAGATGGAGCATACGAATGACAGAGATATTGCAGAACGGATTGCACGGGATCACCTCGCAGAATTCAAACATTATTACACTGCTCTGAAAAAAATGGAAGAGGAATTAAAGACCCAATCTCCGGGAGAAGCTGCATGAAAGATTTCAAACAGTTTATACACACACTTTGGGACGGAACAAAAGTTTTTCTTGTTCATGGCAATTATGTCAGAGATAACATTACAGATGAGTTCATTGGTGGTGGACACGGCTATCAGGACGAGGAAATACCAGAAGATGAAATTTGGGTCGAGCATACAGAAGAACCCGCTGATATCAAAGAAATACTTGTTCATGAAATCACAGAATATATATTTATGAAATATGAAAAAGAAGACTACGACCATGCTCATGAAATAGCCAACAGCATTGAGGATACTATTCGTCGTATACCTGATTACCCAGGTGAAGCCGCACCAAAGGATACATATCAAAAAGAAAAAGAAAATGATATGAAAGATGTTTTGCCTGGTAATGAAACGAATACCGGAATGGTTTTTATGGACAAAGCCGGTTCCTTTAATAAAGTAAGTTTTATTGTGCATATGCCGGAACACAAAAATTCCTCTGGAGAGAGCGCTCCGTATGTAATAAAATCGCACGAAACCAATAAAATTCTATCTTCTCATAAAACTCGTGGTGAAGCAGAAAAACATTTAAAACAAATGCATGCGCACTCAGGTTTGTTTATAGGTGTAAGAAATATAGATGAACTTATTTCAGGAGGTACGTATGAACAATGTAACCTTTACCGAAGCTGATTTTTCTAGCATGGACAAGAAATCAAAAGAGATGCTCGGCTGGACTTTCAAGGAAAAATTTGGTATGAGCATCAAAGAAATGGTTGCTGATCCGGTTAAAGGCCAAGAAGCAATTCTTGCAGCTAAAAGAAAAGCTGGTATCGTTGATAGAATAAAAATTGGAAAGATAATGGATTTTCTCACTGAGCCTGATTGGGAACAGACTTTAAAGGAGAAACTTGCTTAATGGAAAAAGACTGCTATGGTATAGTTTACAAAGCGGTGAACTAACACAACTCTAAAGAGTTGTATCTTCCTGCTTCACAGTTCACACTTACGAAAGACTTTAAATAATCTATCGCAGAGGTATTAAACTCCACAGGCTTAAAATTCCTACATTCCATAGGTATTGATTCTAAAAGAATATTATTGGCAGAATGAACATCTCTGTCTTGAGAATAGCCACAAGAACAATTGTACATTCTATCTGCTAATGTTAAAATATTTAATTGACCACATTCAGGGCAAAGTTTTGTACTTGGAAAAAATCTATCAACAATATGTGTCTGCGGAAGTTTCTTTAATTCCGAAATTATACCACCTAAAATTGATTGTTGCACTTGTTTTCCAAATAATCCTGCGTGCCATCCTTTAATATTTTCATTTTGAATTGCTATGTGAGAATAAGTATTTTTTAAGAAACTTACTATTTTGTTTTTTGTATCTTGTTTTTTATTATTCTGTTTTTCATAAGCTAATGCAACTTTATTTTTTTGTTTCCAATAATTATGACTTCCTTTTTTCTTTTTAGCTAATTTTCTCTGTTCTCTTTTTATTTGAAAAGATACTGGAAATTTTGTTTGAAATTTTATTCCATTACTTAATACCAAATCATCTTTAATACCAAAATCTATACCTATAATTTCTTTGTTTGCAATTATGTCTTCTTTTGGAAGAAAACAAGTTACCTTTAAATAATAGCCAGAAGCTTTTCTGATTAAATTAGCATTCGCAAATTCAGCTTCTTTAGGGATTTGGCGTAATCCTTTAATTTGAAATAGAGATTTACACTTTTGGATTTTTAAAGTGTCATCTTGAAACTTATATGTAATTCCATATTGTTTCAAAGGAATAGAGTTAATTTGACTTTTAAACTTTAATTTACCAACTTCTTTTTTCTTTCCTTTCTTCTTTTTAGTAGAGAGAGATTTAATTGACCCCCAAGTTCTTTGCAATATTTCTTGTTTTACTTGACTTCCCAGAACTTTTAATTCTCTTATTTCCTTTTCTTTATCTTTATTTAAAATTTCAACTTCTTTCTTTTTGTAATCATAATTTTTTAAATCATTAAAATTTAAAATATCATTGTATACCCATTTTGCCTCAAGAAAAATTCTATTTAAAAACTCAATTTGCGGCAAATTAAATTTATTTTCAGACAATTTTAACTCATAAACTTTGCATGTTTGAGTTTTTCTTTTTTCTCTTGTTATTAAAAGAGAATCTTTTATTTGTTGATTTTTAGTTTTCATAATTTTCTTGTGATTTAATATATTCCATAATTTTTTCTTTTGAAATCTTACCTACTGTTGAAATATAATATCCATGAGTCCAAAATCCACTATTCCAAAAATATTTCTTTCTTAATTCTGGAAATTCCTTAAATAAATAATATCCAGTTATTGATTTTAAATTTCTAACAACAGAACCAATAGAATACGTTGGTTGTAATTTTAATGCAAAGTGAATATGATCTATTTCTATTGAAAAATCTAATAATTCATAATCATAATTAATACAAATTTCTTTAAATTTATTCTTTAAAAAATTCTTGACTTCATCATGCAATACCTTATGCCTATATTTAGGACATATAATAAGATGATAATTACAATCAGATTTATAATGATGTTTTTTCATTTTCTAAATCAAATTCCCTAATTAAAGTTTCAGAAATTAACCCACTTAAAGTTGTGCTTTTTTCATTTTCTACATTCCCCATAGAAACTATTTTTTCAAGTTTTCTTTTATATTGCTTTGGAAAATTAAATATTATCTTTTCATATTCCATGTTAAACCTCTTGTTTATTAGTATTATCATATATAATACTATATTACAATATTATAGAAAAGTACACTACTTTTTTTATTTTTATCAAAAAAATTCATTATTTTTGCCATTCATACACACATCTAAAGAGGGTGTATCTTTCTGGCAATAATTGTAAAAAGAGAAATAAAGTTTCTGGAAAAAATAACTATTTTTATAAAGAAGTGGATGATTCTTTTATTATAAAATTGCATAAAGAAGGAAAAAGTGTTCCAGAAATATATAATATTACTGGAATAACTAAAAGAATAATTCATACAAGATTAAAATGGAATAATTTAAAATGTAATAATAGGTTTGCCAAAAAAATAGTAGATACAAACAAAATTCATTATTATGTCCAGCAAGGATTAAGTTATAAAGAAATATCAAATTTATTCAATGTTTCAGAAACGATAATTAGCAAAAACTATAGAGCTTCTGAATTTTATAAAGGAAGACGTACTTCATGGGATACTATTCGTATAAGACAAGCTAAGAGAGTTCCTAATGAAAGCATTAAATAATATTCGGATCATGTGCGACTTAGATGGAGTACTTGCCAATTTTGCCGGAAGATTCAAGGAATTTGGACACGGAACTATTGATGAGTTTACCAAAAGGCATGATCACGACGACGCAATTCTCTGGTCATTTATTAAGAAAAAAGATCCTGAATTCTTTCTCAATCTTGAGATGATGCCTGATGGAAAAGAACTCTGGAGCTATATCAGACAATTCAACCCTACAATCCTCACAAAAATACCCCAATGGGCGCGTGCTTCGGCGGATAAGAAGAAATGGGTTAAAGAACATCTCGGAGATGTGAAAGTCATAACTACCACCAAAAAAGAGAAATATGTGGAACCTGGTGCCATTCTTATAGATGATATGGATGAGAATCTAGAAGCGTGGGAAAAAGCAGGAGGAATTGGACTAAAACATACTTCAGCAGCTAAAACCATAAAAGAACTTAAAAAAATAATGAAAGAAACCCCCAAGAAGACTGCATCAGAAAGATATATGTTTGCAGGAATTCGTAGCATTGAAGATCTTCTGATAAAAGAAGTTTCAATCTAAAACACCTACTTTTCTACTCTTTTACAAAATAACTCCTTAAAAACAAATACATCACCTTTATATTTCAAAGATAGCACATACTGTAATCATGTTATATAAGGACACGCCAATGCTTACTAATCGAAAACTCAATGACCAGATAAAAGCTATCGAACGAAGTGGGCAGGCAGACGGTCGCTCTAAAGAGTATATCATGAAAACAATTATTGGCAATGCATCTAAATACAGTGAGGAACCAATGGATATCACAAAGAAATCTATTCAGCTTGATCCGAATGATTATAAAACAATCGAAGAACTTATTACGAAAGTGGCGGGAGTTAACAATATCAATGATGTTGTATCTGTAACAATGAATCTGACCAACAACGATTGTATCGTTAAATTTAGCTGTGAAGAGTCTGAAAAAAAGAAAGAGGAGAAGAAGGTAGATGAATCCAAATTGGAGGCATAGTATG
>Ga0209777_10007931_pt1 | contig 11681 bp, 21 predicted proteins | sample FrelakmetHBP12HB_FD_187147 | JGI IMG/M metagenome (GOLD analysis project Ga0209777, IMG submission 187147) | Freshwater lake sediment microbial communities from the University of Notre Dame, USA, for methane emissions studies -HBP12 HB (SPAdes)... | ecosystem: Environmental > Aquatic >...
TCAAAACAAAGTGTTCCGAGGACAGACGCAGGAAGTATGATTATGAATCTTAGTTCTGGTTGTTTAAGTAGGGAGTATGACTACTAAAAGGGATTGGATGTAAATGACCCCAGACAATAGCCAAAGTGGAAAGGACTTAGTAGAGGGTAATTCGACCTTTAATTCTTTTTCACTACTACCTCCAACTACCTTATCAGTTGATTTAGAGGAACATCAGAATATTCTTCTTAAAGCCCGCTCTGAATCTTTAGGTTATTTGGTAACTGGAAAGACACCTAAAGATGTTGTTTTCAAGAAACCAGGCAGAGGTGGAAGTCAACAAGATTATGTTCCTGGTTGGTGGTTTATTGAACAGGCCAACGCAATCTTCGGTTTTAATGGTTGGTCAATGACAGTAAAAGAGTGTAAAGTAGATGAGAAAATAGGCACTAGTGGTCAAGTACAATCATTAGTACATATTGATGTCTATATACCAGGTAAGCATTATAAGAAGACTAATTCAGATGGTTCTGTAGAAGAAGTTGATATTCCTGCCTATACGTCTTGGAAAGAGCAGTGGGGTGGTGCAGATATTAAGAGGAAGAAGGGTACATCTGAAGTAATAGATTTGGCAGATGATAAGAAGGCTGCATCTACTGATGGGATGAAGAAGTGCTTTTCTTTAATGGGCTTTGCTAGAGATATTTATGGTCGACGGGAAGTAATAGATGAACTTGCAGGTCTATCAGATGAAGATATTAAATTAAGAAGGTTCCTTGCCAATGCTAAAGTAGTTAACCAGAATTGGACAAAGGAACAATCAATAGAATGGATTGAAAAGACTTCAGGTAAGAAGTTAGAAATTTTAGATGAAATAGATGTATTCGCCTTGATTGGTAAATTACCAAAGGTCTAGTAGATGGAAGAAGTTAGGCCCATTCATCCATGTGCAGAGGAATTACTTACTGGAGAATTCTTATTTTCTCCTTTCAATGAGATTCCTTGGCAATACAGAGATTTGAAAAGGGTTGAGATGTCACTTAATGAAGTTTACCAAAGATTTGGCTTCTTTAAGAATAGGTTGGTAGTACCAAAGGTAGGATAGGATGAAAAAGAGTAAAGTTGGCTTTATAATAATTAGTATGGTAGGTCTTATTTTACTAAACTTCTTTGGTAACCAACTTAGTGGATGGTATTACTTTACTTTCACTGTTTTAGGTACATTCTTCTTATTAGGAATAATAGCAATAATGGTTTATAGACTTTTTCTTAAAAGTCAGGTCCAGGGTATACAGGGCAGGTGTGAAATTTCAATCGAGGAAAAGAGATAGTAGAGATTAAAAAATTTAATTTAGATTGGGTAGGGGAGGGCAAACCCTAAAAGATAGTGGGATGACAGATAGTCTCCCATTGCAACTAGGCGTTGCAGAAAGAGAGTTTACATTGGCAGACAAGAACAGTAAGCAAGTTTCAGTAGACATGTCCGATGCAGTAGTATTTGAGGCGATTCCAGACAGAACACCTGCCTTGGTTACCTGCACGGTATGGGATGAGAACGCAATCGGCAAGAATTCAGGAGAGCCTAAGGTCCATGCCGAAGTAACAGTTCTCGAACCCGAAGAGTTCAAGGGTAGGAAGATTTTTGAGGACATCAACCTCAAGAATGTGAATACCAAAGGGCGCCTTATTCCTATTCTTCTCGCTACCCCGGATCTGGGTTACAAGTCAGATAAGGATATCAAGGTTGCCAATTTCAAACTGCCGACCAAGGCCCAGATGGAAGGCCAACAGTGGGCAGTGTCAATCCGGATACAGAAGGGCACCGGCGGTTATGCCGATAGCAATCGCCTTTCCCAGTTCCGCCCAGGTGAGACTTGGGGCCAAGAGATTGCAGGCGACAAGGACGAGTAAAGTCCTTAAAGAGGGGGTAACGTCATAAAGACGGATGCGCATCGTGGGTTGCCCTCCCACCCTCCTCTTCTTATTTGAAAGAAAGAAAAGATGACAGATAGTGACCACGCATGGTTATTAGCAGGAATAGTATTTTTAGTACCTGTTTGTGTTACCATGCTAATTATCTGGCTAACTTAGGATTATGAATTCTTTAATAGTAATAGAAATGCCTTACATAGGGGGAATCTTATCTTTGAATCAGTGCTGGATAAGGGGTAGAGGTGGAGTCCGAACTAATTCCTATCACCACATAGTTAAAGTATGGATGTCAGTCTTGGCACAGAAAGCAGAACCTTATAAAGGTTTATTAAAGCCTTTAGTCTTTATCCAGACATCAGCAGTATTTCAAGATGCCAGATACCCTGACCTAAGTAATTTATCTAAGGTTACCAATGATGCCTTAAAAGAGGGTCTTGGAGTAGATGACAAGTATTTCAGGAATATTGAAGGTAAAGTAAGAATTGCAGATGAAACAGTTGAACCTCATCTTACCTTCACTATTTGGGATGAATCTTTACCAAAGGAACTTATACCACAATAGAATCTAGAGAAAGAAAGAGGTAGTCAAATGTCTACTGGGGAGCAGCTGGTAGTAATGACTAGAAAAGATCTTGAGGAGTTAATTCCTTACCTGCAATTCATCAAAGATAATACCACCTTGGATAGAGAAAAGAAGATTGCAGGCAGCACAATCCACCAATTCAAGAACAAGTTGGCAATTTGGGATAAGAGTGTAGAGAGGAAACAGGTACTCTTAAAACCCTCCCAATTACGGATGGTGGCAGCACTTAGAGATGTTTACGAGATTGACCTATCCTATCCTTTGAAGCGATGGCAGGTTCCAACTAAGAATTAATAAAGTCTGGATGGTAGGCCCTTAGGTCAAGGTAGTCAGTATACAGGGACAACAAAGGCCAAACCTGCTACCTACTATATGTAGTGCCAATACGTGCAACTAGGTACGTTCGGAACGGTAGCTACTGACTACCTAATAAGGAATTATTTTGAGGTGTATTAGATGAAAGTAGTACTTGAAGTCCAAGATTCACAAGAGGAAGATCCTCTATTTAAAGTGTCTTTTGAATCAGACAATGAAAGTATAGTCTCACTAGATTTAGAAGGCAGAACCTTGAAGTTTAATCTTGATGATTTCTTAAGGTTAATTAACTTCTTTGGAACTTAAAATTTGTCTATATTAATACCAATTTCTTTTGGGATACTTAACCTGATACTATATTTAGTATCTTGGGCTTTAAAGTAACAGTACCTCCTGACAGGTTAACGATTCTTTAAACGTACCGTTAAAGTCGGGGTGACAGCCAGTAGATACTTTGTTCATTAAAAAGAATGGACCGGTGTGAGGGAATCAACTAAGGTCTCTGTTTCAGAGGCAGGTTAAGACATTTCAGAGTTTTCTAAACCTTGGTTTAATCTTAACTGGGTTCCTTAGTCCCTGAAGGTCCTATTTAGAACCTTTTGAGTTGTACTATGGCAGAAAGGAATGCATCCCTAGGCCAGGGAGTTGAGAAAATGGTACTTTTATGTACTGCACGGGAAATGTTCCGATATATGGAACAAAGCTCATTTGTGATTGACCGTATCGCAGGAACAGCGTAGGCAATACTACCTTATCACAACTCTATTTTAGTACATTGTAGTATATTTCAGTAATTTTAGTTAAAGAGAAGGAGGACGTAGGTTCGATACCTACCTGATTCGCTTTGCGAGGATGTAGCTCAGTCGGGTGAGCATCTTCTCTTTATTTGGGGAGTGGTGAAGAGTGTACGCTAGACAACTAGACTGAGTACTACAACTGATAATACACATGGTCTAGTGGTATGTGTAGGCAGAAGTAGTACAACCAGGGTGACAATGGCAACTTGAAGTTCCAGTCACAACTCTGGCGTTCTAAAGAGATGGTTATTAATGTCTTACTTTAGACGTTGCCCAATTCCCTGGCTCCCCATTTTAAAAAGTGAATATTGAAGTAATGAAGAAGTGATGGTTCGGGTAGGCAATTTTAGACCTATTGCGTCATGATTTCTTCTTACTTCTTTTGGGGAACTGTAGAACGCAAAAATGTGCTAACCACACAGCCCACTGTACAGGGTAGAAAGGCAGCTTAGGTCCCTACTGTGGTGGTAGGATAAACAGAGATGGATGAGAGAAATCTCAGAGTCTATGGGCCATGAGTGGACTAGGTCGAAAGATCCTAGAGACTAGCATAGGACAAGTTCCTTGAATGCTCTAGCCCTTAAAATCTTGTACAGTACAGTTCCCTCTATTAAGTTATCCCTAGTGTAGGACTCCTAAACAGTATCCAAATGGGAGTAACTCATATATGGATACCTTGTTTAGGAGTCTTACAGTAGGGAATAAAATGGATGAACTTAAATGGATTTTTCAGCGAACCTTAATTACCTTTTTATCTTGGGTAATTTCAGGAATATGCTTAGTAGGAGGAGCAGTTCTACTATTTCACAAAGGAAAATTCTTCATAGTCTTAGGTATTATTTTAATACTAGCAGGAATCTTCTTTGTTATGTGTGCCCTAGCATTAAAGAAGTGGTTCTTCTTAAAAGGAATTAATCCTACAAATAATACTAATTCTTCTCAGCATAGTTTTAATACTTGTCCTAGTTGTAATTGCACAGATATAGATACCAAAAGAATGCCTACTTTCGGAATACCTGGATATTTAAGGGAACACCGATGTTCAGGATGTGATAAAAAGTTTTGGACATCAGAGGAAAGGTAAGTAAATGGCAGGTAAACTGGAAACATTAAAGGTAATTACCCAGGCAATTAATCAGCACAAAGGTCTAGGCCTCTGGTTGGCTATTCAGTTAGCTGGAGTACTAGCAATTATAGTAGTTGCAAGTTTAGAAATTGCTAGTAAACATAGTCCTTTACATCTAATCTGGTTTATTCCCTCTGTCATTCTTTTCTTATGCTTAGGTATCTGGTTGGGCTGTAAGAGATAGGTTTGGAGGGTAAGTAAATGGCCAGTAAAAAGAAAGCAATAAGGATTACCAAAAAAGATATGAAAACCAGGAAAGTAGATTGCCTTACCTGTCCTATACGGAAACGTACAGATGGTTTAGGAGTATGTAAAGGAGACTTTCCTTTAGCAAAGAATTGTCCACTAGCAAAATTAGTATATGCACAGCAAGTCGAGGAAGAGAATCCAATAGCCTTTGGAATCCAATAGACTTGTAAGTTATCCAATCTTATTGTAGAGGTTTAGATGAGAATTTTTAATAAGACTTTAACTGAGGAAGTGTTCCTTAAGGCTTGGCTTCACTGGTACAAGAAAGCTACTGATGTAGAAGAGTGTGTAAAAGATTCGGGTTGGGAAAACTGTTCTTTCTGTCTTTTTACGGCTAGAAAGGGTATAGGCTATAATTGTGAAGAATGTCCTGCTAAAGGACTTTGGAGAAATGGAGACTGTTGTGCTACTGGAGGAGAATATTCTACCTGGAAGTATAATAGAACAAATGTTGCTTGTAACCTAGAGTCTGCTAGAGTAATGTTAACTGTTATAGAAAAAGCCTACTTAAGGTGGAAGGAAAATCCAATGGAGTCTACTAGTAAAGAATTTACAGTATTTGATAAAAGTGGTAAGGTTTGGACAAATTATCCTTATGCACTTTGGATAATGTATTCCCTAGTTAAGTTACCCTGGTGGTTAATTTCTAAACTGATTCCTTATTGGTTTGTGGCTACTCTCTTTGAGACCATACTTCTAACTTTTGAAAAGAAGGATGGACAGGCAGAATCTTCTATAAAAGATTTATGGCACAATAGAAATGTAAAAACTAATATGTGGATCCAGTTAGGTGTTTCTTTCTACTCTTACATGGTAATACTTATGATTGTATCTGGATTTAGTATTAATTGGGATGCTAAATCCACAACAGTACCTACAAATATGTGTCTTGATTGGTGTTGGTTAGTACCATTTGCAGTATGTGGAGCTATACTAGCATTATCTTTAGTTGCAGGTTTCTTTTGTCTATTAGAATCAGATTAAGAACAAATAGTATATTTTATCTGGAGGTTTTATGAGCAAATCCGCAGTAGTACTTTTATCAGGTGGACTTGATAGTTCCACTGTCGCCTACATCGCCCGGAAGGAAATGGGTTCCAAGGGAAAAATTTACCTTTTATCATTCTTGTATGGACAGAGGCATTCTTTTGAGTTGCAATGTGCCAGAAAGATTGCAGAGGAACTCTGTTCTCCATTCCAAGTAGTTTCAGTAGGATTAAAAGGTTTAGTTGAATCTGCATTAGTAGGTTCTTCCGCTATACCCACTTCAGGAGTAGACCCAAAAGTTATTCCTACAACATGGGTGCCTCAAAGAAATAGTATATTCTTGGCACTGGCATTTGCCTATGCAGAGACAGTTGAGGCTGAATTCATCTATGCTGGTATGAATGCAGTTGACTATTCAGGCTATCCTGACTGCAGGCAAGAATTCCTCACTCATATGGAGAAGTCACTTAATCTTGCCTCAAAGAAGTATGTTGAGACAGGCAGAGGATTTGGTCTGATAACTCCTTTAATAGAGATGACCAAGGCAAAGATAATCTATACTGGACTTGAACTTGGAGTTCTTTACGATAAGACCTGGTCATGCTATAAAGGTCCAGATGAACAGGGTCGTGCTTGTGGGGAATGTGACTCATGCCGCATCCGTTTGGCAGGCTTCGCAACGGTGGGAGCACCAGACCCTCTGAAATATAAGGAAACCAAATAGACTATATCATGATAGATAGATTTCAAGGTGAATATAGGTTCTTAAGTAATTTCTGGAATTCACCAGTAGAGTTTGAAGGTAGAACTTATCTTAATTCAGAGGCAGCCTTTCAATCTGCAAAAACTCTTAATCCTAAAATTAGAGATGAGTTTACCAAATTAAATCCTTATGATGCAAAACAGGGGGGTAAACACCTTAATCTTAGGACTGATTGGGAAGACATTAAATTAGATATAATGTATAGAGTGGTATTAAGTAAATTCCAACTTAGTTCAGACTTAGTAACCATGCTTCTTGAAACTGGTGATGAAGAATTAATAGAAGGGAATACTTGGAGAGATACTTGTTGGGGTGTCTATAATGGTAAGGGCCAAAATAACTTAGGAAAAATACTTATGAGAGTAAGAAGCGAACTTAAGGAGACCAAATGACAAACGAACCAAACTTTGAACCAGCGGCGAAACTTCTCGTGGGAGAATTACAGTCCCTCTATTCCACATGGAATGGAGTTGCCCAATTCAACGGTACTATAAACCGCCTAATGGAAATGTACAAGGAGAGGTGTTGGTCCCCTGAGAAAATAAAAAGTGAACTTGACAGGGTATTCAAGGACTTTGATGATAACTGTAGGGAAATGATAATAGCAGGACCTGCATCAGTATGGTCAATGTGTCCACATCATCTGCTTCCTTGCCAGTATTCTGTTATAATTGGTGTAATTCCTGATGGAAAAGTTCCAGGAGCCTCGAAGTATACAAGGGTAGCAGATATATTAGGTAGGAGACCCATTATGCAGGAGACTTATACAACTGAACTTGCTGATTACATTCATAAGAAGTTAAATCCTAAAGGTACGGCAGTTCATGTAGTTGGTTCACACACCTGTATGATGTCCCGGGGAGTACGACAACCCGAAAGTAACAGGTTAATGACCACTGCACTTAGGGGACTCTTTATGGATAATCATTCAGTTAAAGAGGAATTTATGCTTTCAGTATCTTTGAGATACCAAGGTACCCAATAAAGTGTATATACTACGTAATCCAGAGACAGATAAGGCTATTGAAGAGAAATTTGGTAAGCCTGATTCTAGTAGGTCATTTATAGATGAAGGTCTACTTTGTACTCCAATGGGTAAATGGAAACTGTGGAGACTAGATTCTATGGTTAAGGAGAACCTCTTTGACAGCATCAACTAAAGTTGCGCCTTTTAAGAAGTGGGTATGTGGCAACTGCTCAGAGTACAATCCTGGGCAGAAAACCTGTAGTATATTGAAGTATACTGTAGATCCTCAAGACTACCTCTGCTGTGTAGGATTACGCTATTTCTCAGATAGGGGAGCTACTTTCAATCCTGAACCCAATTTTACACTAGTGGGTTCCACTACTAGAAGAGCTTCTTTGCCTAAAATTCCTTGTCTATCTGGTCATGAGGGTTATCACAGGAAGATTAAGTTAGGATTGGAATGTCCAGATTCTATAGCAGACTACATACTACCTTTAGGGGACATCTATTTCATGTTAGCAAAAGAGGTTCTACTTAAGACTAAGAACCCCTCAACAGGTAGACCTTATCTAGAAGGCCAGAATTTTGAACCTAATGAACCTTCCTACTTCCATAAATTCTTTAGGCCAGTATACTTGGACACTAGTGTGAATGAAGAGGGTATTCCCTGCTCTTTAGAGGAGATGAGGCAGGCAGCCTACCAAATAAATCCTAATAAAGTGGTTGCACAAGACTTCCTTGGAGATTCAGAGAAGACACTTAGAGCTCTTCCGGAAGCAACGGAAGCATTTGGTAGATCTGACTTACTTCCTGTAGTTCAAGGTTCCTCATTGGAGGAAGTTTTACACTGTGCAAATGTCATACGGGGACGTAACTTTACTTCTGTAGCAGTACCTTATGACTTAGTATTGGGTAGAACACAACCAGTGGATAGAATGGCAAGAGTACGTTCTGCTATAGTTCATTACCTAGTTAACACTCTGAATTTCAGTTCCGTCCATCTTCTAGGCTTAACCTCCCTTGAAGAATTATATCTTTTCTTCTTAGATAAGCCTACAAGGGATGGGATAGATTCCCTTGATACAGGAGGTCCAGTTCTACTAGGATTAAATGGACTTTGGTACCCCACAGAATATATCTTTAAAGGTACTCCTACTCTTAACTTGATGAAGAAAGTAGGAAGTCTTATGGAGGGAATCTCAGATATAGGATTGACTTGGGCAGTCTGGAATATCGCATTCCTGAAAACATTTCTTTAGGAGGTATTCTTTTGAGTATTAACGACGAAATAAGTAAGATAATGCAACAAGAGAAACCTATATATGAGATGGGAGATATTCTCCAAGATATTATAACTGGAGAAATAGGAACAGTAGTAGGTATACTACAAGCTTATGGTGCTACTTCTGTGTGTATGAACTAAGTCCTACAGACCTTGGAGAGTATGAAGGTAATCTAAGATTACCTGAAGGACGACTTATAAAAGTAGAGAAAGTCTAGTGCTTCAGAAGTTCAAAATTACTATAAAAGGCAAGAAAACCAGAGAAGTAGAAACTCCTTTATCTGGACTAGAACTAAAGTTTCTAAAAGAACTAGAAAATTCTTTATCTAAAGCCTGTGAAGAAGAGGGATTGGAATCTCCAGTAAAAGTTGAGAAGGTGAAAAGTGAAAAATCCGAAGAATGTTAAAGTGACTTCAAAACCAAAGATTAGAAAAATACAAGGTGTACCAACAGAACTAGACCATTTAAAAGAAATTGCAGAAGACTACAATTCTTCTTATTCTGGACTTCCTAAAGTAATAGTCCTGGCAACTGGTGGTTTAGATTCCACCTTGTGCATTGCTAGGCTTGCTTCAGTTGGATTTGATGTAACTCCTCTATTCTTTGATTATAGTCAGTATCCAAAAAGATTAGAGGAAGAAGCAGTAGGGAGTTGTGTAGATGGGCTTCACTTAAGGTATTCGGACCTATGGAAAGGTACCCTTAACGAAGTAGAAAAATCGACCATCTTTCTTAATCCTGTCTCTGAACCAGGGATTGCAAATCTTAATGGTAGAGAAGTAATGCTTATAGGAGCAGCAGCTTCCTGGGCTTATATACATGGAAATGACTTCTCTTATATAGCAATAGGTTCTCATAGTGAGAATGTAGCTCCAGGTTGTAAACCAGGTGAATTCGACTACTTAATGGATAGAACCTTAGAAGTAGCAACCGAAGGTAAAATGAATTTACTATTGCCTATCCGGGATTTATTAGAAGAACAGGTAGGCAAAGAATTACATGGTTACCTTAACCTTAAGTTAACTTTTAATTGTTACTGGGATCCTCCTTGTGGATTCAAATCGAGGAAAGAATCTTACAGATGTCCTGGTTGTCTAAGGAAGGCACTTTCAATGAAGTCGGCAGGAGCTTATTCTGAAGAAGAAATGAAATGGCCTAACTTGGCTAGAAAAACCTATGAACCACTAGATGGAATTTCAGAGGATAGGAAGTAAAGTTTAAAAAGGAAGGATTCATTCATGCCACACAGTAAAGATATAGAGAATTACCGAAAGAGCCTACGCAGGTCAAAAGATAAGTGGATAGATTGGAAAGTCCGTCCTGCAGAGCTGGAAGATGTACTTGAAATAGCCAAATTGTCTATTCCGGTTAAATATGTTGTACCACCTTATGGACTAGATGCTAATCTTATTTCTAAGTATATTGACCAGTGGGTAGTTGTAGAAGACCCAAAGACAGTGGAACTTGGGGGAGCTGAACATTCTGTATCTAATACTTATATAGATGATAAGGCACTTGCCTACTTAAGGAACCTTCAACAGATAGATGAAGAAGTATTAACAGACTTCTTCGAAAATTCAGAAGGTGTAAAGAGGGTTCTAAAGTCACAGATTGCCTGCCCAGGTAAAGGCTCTATGAAGGCATTAGTAGACTATCAGAAAGAGAACTTCGATGAAGTTTGGATATGGTTCTCTTTAAATTCTCCTGTAAGAGACTTCTGTATTAGGGAAGGATTTGAAGTAGAAGGTCAAAAGGTTTACACCTTCATGAATATTTGGAAAGGCAACTATTCCAACTTTGTGGTAGGGAAATGGAAGAAGAAACCTAGTATCTATAAAAATTTAGACCAAATAATTTTAGATAGTCGTTCTTTAGCTGAACTTACAGGTAGGGCAGTAAGATGGAATTTAGAGCCTATAGACTCTACTCCTGAAGGATCTAATAAAAGATTAGAAGTCTTCTTTTCAGAGATGAAAAATAAGTGGGACAAAGGTGCTAAAGAGCATGGACCAAAATTCAAGACAGACCCTTTTGAAGAGGCAATGAATGAGTGTCTTGACTTGGCCTTATATGCTAAGGTAATATATTTCAGGATTCAGGCTCTACAGAGTAGATTAGGTAAAGAAGGAGTTATCAATGCCAGAAAAAGTACCCCCTACAAATCAACCAAATAAGAGAGTTCGTTCAGAAATCTATGAGAAAGTAAAGGCCTTAAAACTCAATTTCACTTCCTTCCCTCAACCTGAACTTTTGATAAGAGTTCCTAATAAATATCCAGGACAGGTTGAAGTAGAGCATTGTGAACCTGAGTTCACATCTCTATGTCCTTTTAATCCAACTCAACCTGATTATGCTAAGATAACTGTGGACCTTTTCCCAGATAAATGGAATCCTGAACTTAAATCACTTAAGATGTACTTCGCAAGTTATAGGCAGGCTGAAGTATTCCATGAAGAGATACCTGCGATGGTAGCAAATTCTCTATATGAACTTATAGAACCATTCTATATTATAGTAGTATCTGAGTATACCCCTAGAGGGGGTATCTTTACTAAGGTAAAGGCATCAAGAGTACGACCAGGTTGGGATGCAATGCAACCTGTAGAAGTTAACTTGGCAAAGTTTGGAATTAAAGTAGGTCAGTAAGGAGATTAAACCTTAAGGTATGGGAACTGGATTAGACTTATCCAAATTATTCGTC
>Ga0209777_10007933_pt1 | contig 11680 bp, 6 predicted proteins | sample FrelakmetHBP12HB_FD_187147 | JGI IMG/M metagenome (GOLD analysis project Ga0209777, IMG submission 187147) | Freshwater lake sediment microbial communities from the University of Notre Dame, USA, for methane emissions studies -HBP12 HB (SPAdes)... | ecosystem: Environmental > Aquatic >...
GCCGCTTATGAGCCGGTAGGTGTATTCGACGTCCCCTACACCATAAGCTGGGCAGATATTGAAAGAGACCTTTCCGCCTGGCTGGGGAATCACATGCAGCAAAACGCCCTCACCGAGCTTTATAGACTTGAGGCTAAGATTAAAGCAGCAAATAACAAAGATATAATTGCCGATTGGAGGAATCTCCAGATATCCGACCATTTTTACTACATGTGTACGAAATACTTTGCTGATGGTGACGTACACAAATACTTCAACCCTTACGATTCGCCGTACGACTCATATATCAATTTTATGAATGTCCTTGATAATTTGAACAGCCGATGCAATAAGCTGCTCTACCAAAAAGAACAGAAAAACATCGGTTCCGTTATCGGTAAAAAACTTACAAAACAAAAACATAAAGAAATGAAAAATTTGACAAATGTCATATCTCAATAAGGAGTCTACTATGAAAATGTCCGAAATCAAGAAAAAGGCAAAAAAACTCGCCATAAATCCAGGTCAGATGAACAGGACCGAACTAATTCATGCCGTTCAGAAAGCAGAGGGGAACACACCTTGCTTCGGCAAATCAAACGGTCACTGCCCTTACACTAATTGCTGTTTTGTGGAGGATTGCCTTCCCGTCGCAGTAAGAGTCTAAGATAACTTGCTCATCTGTATATTATAGACTATGCAGAGAATTCGACAATGATTTTTGCATCTTGACAGGACTCGGCCATGGGAGGTATATTTCTGTACCATAAAACCTTTAGCTCATCTAAAAAAAATTGAGAAGGGAATATTTGTATGATTTTTAAAAGCATTTTCGTTTATCCTAAATACTCCGAAAACCTTAATAAACTTTATCAGCTTGCCTACAATCTGTGGTGTATCTGGAATTATGACGCAATAAACCTGTTTTATAGCATAGATTCGCAGCTTTTCAGGTCGGTCAATCACAATCCTGTCAAATTTCTTATCAGTCTGCCAAAAAAAAGAATCGATGAGCTTTCGCAAGACAAGGGTTTCCTGTTTGAGCTGGAAAAAGTCTGGGGAAAATTCCAGGAATACCTGGCGTACAAAGACAACCCTGACAATGCAGCCGCCCAGGGACTTAATGCAGATGATGTTGTCGTCTATTTCGCCATGGAATTTGGGCTCCACGAGTGTATTCCAATATATGGAGGTGGACTGGGCATTTTATCCGGCGACTTCCTCAAGTCAGCTTCGGATTCGAGCTTGCCTGTTATAGGAGTCGGCTTAATCTACAAGTTTGGGTATTTTACCCAGCGAATCAACTTAAATGGCCGTCAGGAAGAATTATTTCTTGAGTTTGACAACCATCTTATTCCGATGCGGGAGCTGAGACGTACCAATGGCGAAAAAGCCTTTGTCGAAATAAACATTCTCAACCAGCCTGTGAAAATTAAACTGTGGCAGATTGATATAGGCCAGACAAAGTTGATCTTGCTTGACACGGACATCGAAGACAATCCTCCGAATTTACGCGATATCACCCGTGAGCTTTACGTCTCAGACAGGGATAAACGCCTCCAGCAGGAGATTGTTCTTGGACTCGGTGGAATAAAGGCTTTAGAGTCTTTAAACATAAAACCTAAAATTTACCATATAAACGAGGGACACTCCGCTTTTCTGATTATTGCCAGGCTGCAAAGATTAATCACTCAGGAAAAAATGACTTTTTCACAAGCAAAGGCTCTGATTAGAGCCTCTACTGTTTTCACTACCCACACTCCTGTCATCGCCGGAAATGAAAACTTCGAATCCAAGCTCATAAAAGAATATCTCGAGCAGGAAACCAAATCGCTTGGAATTCCTTTTGACCAGCTCATAGCTCATGGATTTATAGAGGATAACAATGATGTCTTCTGGCTGCCTGCTTTTGCCATGAGGTTCGCTAAGTACATAAATTGTGTCTCAAAACTCCACAGAGATGTGTCTCGCAAAATGTGGGCGGGCCTTTTTCCACAAACCCCTGCTATGGAAATCCCGATAGAATATGTAACAAACGGTGTTCACTGGTCTTGGCTCAGCGAGCATCTGTCAGGCTTGCTCAATCGTCACATCGGCCCGAAATACGTACACTGCGGGAATAATGAGAATCAATGGGATAAGATTATGGATATCCCGGACGAGGATATTTGGCAGATCCACCATGAAAATAAACAAAATCTCGTTACTTTTATACGTAACAAGCTCAGGGCTGACCTCGAAAACAGGGGATACATTCAGCCCAGGATACTAAAATTGACCCGCCAATTCAGCCCCGATTACCTGACTGTAGTTTTCGCGAGGCGCTTTGCTCATTATAAGCGGGCTACACTTATTCTCAACGATATGGAAAGGCTCAAAAAAATCCTGACTAACCCTGCAAAACCCGTGCAGCTCATATTTGCCGGAAAGGCTCATCCTGCCGACACCGCTGGCAAGGAGATGATAAAAGAAATTATAGACTTCGCAAAAGATTATCAGCTTGAGGACAGGGTCATTTTCCTTGAAAACTACGATATAAACATTGCAAGGCATCTCGCATGGGGCGCTGATGTTTGGCTGAATACCCCGATAAGAGAAAATGAGGCAAGTGGTACTTCCGGTATAAAAGCCGCTATAAATGGGGTCTTGAATTTAAGTGTGCTCGATGGCTGGTGGCCTGAAGCCTACAATGGTAAAAATGGCTGGGCCATAACTGCTGGTCAGTTCTACAGCCAGTCAGACCTGATGGAAATTGCTGAAGCCTCTCAGATTTACGACCTTCTTGAAGAAGAAATAACTACCTTATATTACGACCGCAATGAGGTAGGAATTCCCGAACAGTGGGTGAAAATGATGAAAGAGTCTATTTGTTCGGTTTGCAAAAAATTTAATATGAACGGAGTGCTGAAATCTTATCTCGATAAACTTTACATGCCCTCTAAAAGGCACTTTGAAAGTCTTTGCCGTGACAGCTTCCTGCCCCTGAAGCAGCTTGATGAAAAAGAGCAGAAAATCTTAAAATACTGGGACGGCATTAAATTTACAAGTTTTTCCACCAGCGCAGATAAAAAAGACTTTCTCATAGAAGAAGACAATCTTCAGGTAAGCTGCTCTGTTGATTTGTCTCAGGCCCCGCCCGAACTTTTCACCGTTGAGCTTTGTTACATACTTGACAACGATAACAATTACAAAATCATCCCTATGCAGCCGCAGGACCCAAAAGGCTCAATTGCCAACTACGAATGCTCCTTTAAAATAGAAGGATATGGACTGCAGAACATAAATGCTCGTATCAAACCCGCCGACGGGAACATACAGGATTTACACCCTGAGCTGGTCAAATGGAAATGGTAGAAGTCGTAAATTCAGCTTCTGCCGTAAAACACAGTCAATTTTTCCATTTTCTTTACGATGGAAGAATTTATCTGTCTGGCCCGAAGTCGCCATCGCCAGTTACCCATGATTGTAGCAGGACGATTCATCCGGCTTTCTTCGCCCAGTCCTAAGACATCCTGCATTGGGACAATAACCAGATGCGCAGGAGAATTCATTGCCGCCTGAATAAATTCCCAGCATACCCGGCTGGCAGAAACTTTGCGCCCAAGATAATCAGATAACCGCTTTTTTGCATCGGGTGTGGCTTCTTTATCGAACCAGCCTTTTACCGTGTTGGTGTCATGGGTGCTGCTATAGACAACACAGTTTTTCACATGGTTATCAGGATAGTGCGGATTTGCAGAGTAATCTCCGCCAAAACCGAATAGAAGCACCCTCATACAGGCCGGCTTAAACTTTTCGATGGTCGCCCTGACATCGGATGTTATGTACCCAAGGTCTTCAGCAATAAAGGATGATATTGGAAAACGTCTGAACAGCTTGTGAAAAAAATCTTCGTTTGCACCCTTCACCCATCTGCCCTTCACAGCGTTTTTGCCCCCTGCCGGAACCTGCCAATAAGCAACAAAACCCCTGAAATGGTCGATTCGCACGTTATCGAATAAGGCCAGATTGTGCTTTACTCGCTCAATCCACCACCGGTAACCGGAGTTTTTCGAAGCTCGCCAATTGTAAACAGGATTTCCCCACAATTGCCCCGTTTGGCTGAAAAAATCCGGCGGAACACCGGCGATAAACCGAGCCTTCTTTGACTTTGTTAATTTAAAAAGTTCCGGATTAACCCAAACATCCGCGCTGTCATACGAAACATAGATGGGGATATCTCCTATTATCCTGATGCCGTGTTCGTTGCAGTAACCTTTCAGAGAGAACCACTGCCGGTAAAAAACATACTGAATAAATTTCTCACGATTTATAGAATCCTGCAGCCGTACCTTCATCGAATTAAGCTTACTGTCGTTTCGGTCTCTTATCTTCACCGGCCAGTTACACCATAAGCGACGCTTAAAATACCTGCGAAGCGCGACAAACGTTGCATAATCTTCAAGCCAGCCTTTATTCTCTGAGCAGAATTGCTCATATTGTAAATCTCCTGGCAGGCATTTAAACCGCCCATATGCGGTATTTAGCAGTTTCATCTTGTAAGAGTTAACCAGACGATAATCCACTCGTCCTTCAGGAAAAACCGGCCTGCTTTTGATATCTTTTTTTTCTAAAAAACCCTGCCGATACAATAAATCAGGACTTATCAGCAGACTATTACCGGCAAAGGCGGATAAGCTGTTATACGGAGAATAAGGATTCTCCGTAAAAGTAGGCGGATTCAATGGCAAAATCTGCCAATAATGTTGCTTGGCCCTCGCCAGAAAATCGGCAAATTTATACGCCTCTGGCCCAAAGTCACCGATACCATATTTTGAAGGTAACGAAGTTATATGAAGCAATACGCCGCTGGCTTTTTTTCCCATAGTATAGCTGTGCTTCCGTAATTTTGTGCCGGTCACTCAATCTTCACGCCTAAGTACTCTGCCAGTTTCCTGAAACCCTCGCACCATTTCTTCGCAGATTCGTCGCCTGAGCCGGCTTTTTTACTCATAGCCGGCTGCTCTTCCTTGCCGATGAAGAAGAAAATGTTCTGAGCAGTTTGAAGGTCGAGTTCCGAAATTACATTCAGTAAAAGACGCAGGGTTTCTTCTATCGTTTCAAGAAGCTTCATATCATAAGGCGTTTCTTCGAGTTCGTTCATAAGAAGGTTAATCCTGTGACTTGCCTCGAATCTTAGCGTGGTCTCATCAAGTTTAAGTGACAATCTTGTGGCTTCATCGACAAGCTTCTTTAACTGCTTGATGTCAACAGCTTCATCCTTTATCACTTGGCACAGGTCATGATTGAGTATGAACTCAGCAGGAGCAGATAGTGCCTTCGGCAAAGGAATATTCATACCACGCATTATCTGCATTATTGTATAATTATGTTCATAAATATGCCGAAATGAAGCCTCAATCTCCAGCCATGTTGTCCGAAGCAGCTCGTACAGAATACGCCTTTGCTGGTCCTTGAACAAATGCCACAGTGAATAACTGTTGCCGCTGAACGAAAGATTCATAATGCGTACGACTTCTGTAGTGTCACCTTTGGTAAAAGCATTTTTCAAATCTCTCTGCATGTTCGAAAATTTCTCGTCGGACATACGGGCATCTACCGCACCGGTTAAATTGTGGTCGCCAAAATGCAGCACCGCAAAATCAACAAGATGCCTCTCCAGAACAATATTAGACTTGATTGCTGCCCTGCCCGTAGCAAGTATCTGAATGCCCGCATCCACTCTGTCGTATGACTCAATCTTTGTGGAATAGCAGTAAACATCTATTTTATCAGGATACTCTTCGAAAATAGAGCTGACCGCCAGGTGTGCACCCACCCTGTTCAGGTCTATACTGTATGGTTTTACAAGAGCTTCATATGCTTTTTTGCCGTTGGCAAATTCTCTGACGTTGGTAGGAGCTTTCTCGAGTATTTCTTCGAAGCCGGGCTCGAAATCTTCGCCGCCTAACTCTTTTGCAAGCTGAATTGCCCGCGAGGCATAATGCATTATCTGGACCGTCTCTATGCCGCAGATATCATCGAAGTACCAGCCGCAGCTTGTATACATCAGCATTGCATTTCTTTCCATCTCGAACAATTTTAATAAGGGCACCTTTTCATCACCCAAAAGTTCCCTGCCCGTGCATCTCAAAAGAAAACTTTCTACATTCTCAATGGACCTGTCATTTACAACCGATATGTACTGGTTCCTTGCCTCCCACGGGTCGGACACATACTCGCTCATCCTTTTTTCATAAACCGAAGCAATCCGCTCTCTGAGCCAATCCATACCCTCTCTCAGAGGTGCACGCCACTGTTGTTTACCCGATGGGTATCTGCCATAAGAGCACCCGCAGTTGCCCCGCCATCTTTCGACACCGTGGCTGCAGCCCCACGAGCTGTTTTCATAAATCTCAACCTCATAAGCCGGCGGAAATCTTTCTAAGTATTCGCCGTATATTGTTATTTTCGCCAGATTATTGGATTCGATATAGTGAATACAATAGGCTAGTGCCATATCCGCATGACTATAATGATGACCGTATGTCTCACCATCTGAAGCAATATGGCCAAGCTGGGCCTGTTCATAATTCTCTTTTAAAATCCAGACTAATTTTCTGGCAAAAACCTCACCATTCTGCAAAAGACGACCGTTGGTAACCTCCTGTGATGTCGAACCGTGGTAAAAAAATAAGTTTATTGTTCTCCCGGAAGCAAGTCTGAACAAGTAAGGCTGGGTTGTATCTATTTTGTCTCGTTCGGTGTTCTCCCAATGAGTACTGCCGATTCGTCGCAGCCTTCGAGCCTGATGCGGTGCAAGAATTGTAAACTTAATATCATTTTCTGCCAGAACATCCAGCGTCTCCAAATCCACAGCGGTTTCAGGAAGCCACATCCCCTCCGGCTTTCGCCCGAACCGGTATTCGAAGTCACGGATCCCCCATATCACCTGCGTATACTTGTCGCGTTTATTGGCAAGCGGCATAATAATATGGTTATACGCCTGTGCAATGGCCGCGCCGTGACCGGAGAATAGCTCACGACTTTTTTCATCGGCCTCGATTATACTTTCATAAATGTCAGGTGCGTGTCTTTCCAGCCAGCTGAGCAGGGTCGGACCAAAATCAAAACTTATTTTTGAGTAGTTGTTCACTATGTTAATAATCTTTTTGTCCGGCCCGAGAATTCGCGATGCCGCATTTTGCCTGTAGCACTCTTCTGTTATTTTGTCGTTCCAGTCATGATATGGGTATGCCGAATCCTGAAGCTCCACATCTTCCAGCCATGGATTTTCTCTCGGTGGCTGGTAAAAATGGCCATGAATACAAACATATCGCTCCATTATCGAATCACCTTGTCCTTATTTAGTAGAAAAATATTATTCTCATTTTATAAAATATCCTCAGGTTGTGTAATGCTTTTGTTTTACCGCCCTTGCCATGATACCTGAGTGCTCATAATATCGAGCATACTTATAATAAGCAAGAAATCTTTCTAATGGTCGGTCGGGTAATCACGGCCGCTTTCTGCCGACGATTTCTGCTGCCAGTTCAGCGACGCCATAGACCTTCCTCAATGCCTCAACGATTGCTTGGGAATTAACGGAGATTGCTCGTGCCTGAATGTCGGTGTAAGCAAAATCGAGCACCAGCGACTGAATGTTGCCGTCGAAAATAATACCGACAAACTCGCCTTTGCGATTCACGACGGGGCTGCCTGAATTGCCCCCAATGATGTCAGCGGTGCAAACGAAATTAAGCGGTGTTTTCAGATTGAGTTTCTTTTTCCTCTCAAGCAACCGTTTCGGCAAATCAAAAGGCGGTTTATATTGGTGCTCAGCCGCATGCTCATAGAGGCCAGCGATAGTGGTTTGGAATGGAATCTCCTTTCCGCTTTCTTCATAGCCTTTAACCTCGCCAAACGCCAGTCTCAGCGTAAAGGTTGCGTCGGGGTACGAGTTGGTTTTTTCAATCGCAAATTTCGCCCGGGCAATCTTGGCATGCCCCTGTTGTTTAATTTCGTCCTGTGCTTCGATTATCTTTCGCACGGTGCGGGCCTCCGGATCAATAACCCTTGCCAGTTCAATCATCGGGTCTTTTGCAGCTTCAACCTCAGCAGCAGTCCCGGCATAAAGTTTTTTCCGAAGAGCAACGTCTTTTAATTTGCTCCCAAGAACAAGTTCACTTGCCCGCTCCTGCGGTGACTTGCCGGCAAGAACCTTCTGAACTATCACGTTGCTATAGCCCAGCTGCCTGACCAGCCACGTCAGAGAGTCAGCAAGTTTCACCTGCTCAAAATCGTCATAAATGGGCTCTTCTGAAAATAGCTGAAATTCCAGGGACTCGAGGTTGGAATCCCGGTATTCGCGCAGACGCTCGCCGTTTGGTTTACCTTTTTCCTCGACACCACGCATAATCGTCCGGGCTATGCCGAAAAGTGTGCTGTTGAACCCGTTGGCTCCTTCGAAAAGGTTATATTCCAAAGCATTTTGGGCGATTGTCCGCTGGGCATCGGCGATTCGTTCCCAGCAGACAAGCACTTCTTGTGAATTGGGTTCTTGCGCAACTGCCGTTCTCAATTTCTGTTCGGCGGCCTGTTTTTGCGACATCAATTCCGGGGCTAATAGCCCTGCAAACATTCCATTGCGGGCCTTTCGGCTGTTCTGAACACCGAACAAAAGGTCTTTTGCACGACGGGCGTTTTCTTCGTTTCGTAGACTATAAGAAAGAAGAGTCACTTCCATATCGTTTAACCGCTGCAAAACATAAGGAAAGTACCTGTCTCTCAGGTCTTCCAGTTCAGCCATTGTTAATTGGCGGCTGGTGCTCCCCGGATTTCCTGAAACGAATACCAGCTCTCCATCGCTCACTCCCTTGCTGCTCAATTGCAGATAATCCTCAACTTTGGCTGGCCTGCCATTTTCATAAGCTCGAAAAACACAAATATCCAGGTCGTATCGCGGATATTCGAAATTATCCGGGTCGCCACCGAAAAATGCTGCCTGCTGCTCCGGTGCAAAGACCAACCGCACGTCGGTATATTTTTTATACCGGTATAAATTGTATAGGCCGCCCTGATACAATGTAACCACGTCACTGCGAAGTCTCGTCTTTTCGAGAGACTCCTTTTCAATCTCTGCCATAATCGCCCGCCGCGCCGCAAATGCCTCCTCCGCAGTTGCATCGGCCTTGACTGCGGCGTTGACCCGGCCTGTCACGTCTTCAATGCTCATAAGCACATTCAGTTCCAAATCCAGGCATTGTTTTTCTTCTTTTCGGCTGCGGGCATTAAACCCGTCACGAAGATAATTGTGCTTCGCGTCGCTGAATTTTTGCAGAGCATCAGCGCCTACGTGATGATTTGATATAATCAGGCCGTCGGGTGATACAAAAGAGCCCGACCCCCCGCTGTTAAACCGTACTGAAGATTTTTGAACGTGCTCCAGCCACGCACTGCTCGGTTCGAATCCGTACTTATCTTTCAACAACTGATATGGCGGGTCAGTGTAAAGCCACATACCCTCGTCAGCACTAACAGCGGTGCTGATGCCCATAATAATTATAAACATAATCACTGGTTTTTTTAATGGCGTTCTCATATATCGCTCTCCTATGATGACATCATAAGTAATGCCGCCAAATTTACCAAAAAACCAGGGCCAGGAAAAGAACTATTTCAAATGGACGTTTGTAAGTTAAGGCTGGCTCCATCCGAAAACGGTTGGCAAAATGCCAGATAATTGCTGTTTTCTGAACTATTAGTCTTATCCACGCAGACAGGTTCGGAACAACAGAAACCGAAGGGAAACAACCGCAGACTGCATTGGCATAAAGTGATGTAAATCTTAATGTATTGAATTTCCGTGTGAATACGGTACTATTGTCTTATGGATTTGACCGGACTTCCAAAAATTCTTGAAAAAGAGCCTCGTTACCGCCTCCAGCAGGTCAAAAAAAACCTCTATCAGGACCTGATTGACGACTGGTCCGCAGCAACAACCCTGCCTTTAAGTTTACGAGGTGAATTAAAACAAAATTGTCCCATAGGAATTTTGGCTGAGACTTTTACTTCGAAGGATGCAGATACCGTAAAAGCCCTTATTACCCTGAAAGATGGCCTGAAAATCGAAACGGTTCTCTTGTGCCACAAAAACGCAAATCCTCGCAATACGATATGTGTTTCTTCTCAGATCGGCTGTCCTTTAGGATGCTGCTTTTGTGCTACCGGGAAAATGGGTTTTAAAAGGAACCTGGATTCCGGTGAAATTATCGAGCAGGTTTTATTTTTCGCACGCTATTTGAAAGAAACAAATCAAAAAGTAACGAACATTGTTTTTATGGGGATGGGCGAGCCTTTTTTAAATTACGAAAATGTCCTTGATGCAATAAGAACTCTGAACGACGCAGATGGTTTTAATCTGGGTGCGAGGCACTTTTCTATTTCCACTGTCGGCCTCATCGAAGGGATTGAAAAGCTGGCCGACGAAAAGCTGCAGATAAATTTAGCCATTTCGCTCAATGCGCCCGACGATGCATTGCGTTCAAAAATGATGCCGATAAACCGGAAGTACCCAATCGATAAGGTTCTAAGAGCGGTTGATAAGTATATTGAAAAAACACGGCGCAGAGTAATGCTTGAGTACGTAATGATAAATGATTTGAATGATTCCGAAAAAGCCGCCCAAAAGCTGGTCAAAGTAACCAACAGGAGGCTTTGTTTTGTAAATTTAATTCCATATAATCCTACGGGATCGTTTCAGCCTTCTTTTCTCCGCAGGATAAAAAAATTCAAGGAAATTCTGGAAAATGGAGGCGTTCCTGTAACGCAAAGATACCGTTTTGGAAGAGAAATCAGCGCGGCATGTGGCCAGCTTGCGACAAAACAATTGCAAACTCCTGCTTCCGGATGAAACTTGAGCTCTGAGCTTTCTGATACCTGCTGGTTTATATCAGTTGGCCAGTTCTGTTTCATAAGAAGCCCATGCTGGTATAAATTCGGTACTTTATGTGATTTTCTATTGACTTTAATAAAGAATAATATAAAATGGTTGTTTTTAACGACAAGGGTTAAACCAAATCCTGAAGATTCACTTACCCCTTTTGAGAATTTGTTATGTATGCAGATTATATTCGTAATGTAGCGATAATCGCTCATGTTGACCACGGCAAGACGACGCTCGTAAACCAGCTTCTCTACCAGTCCGGAATGTTTCGACAGGAAGATCTTGATAAGCTCGCAGGCGGCGAGCATGGATTGATTATGGATTCGAACCCGCTCGAACGAGAGCGTGGCATAACAATTCTCAGTAAAAACTGCTCAATTTACTATACCAGCGTTGAGGGCAAAGAATATAAAATCAATATAATCGATACCCCGGGCCATGCCGATTTCGGCGGTGAGGTTGAACGGGTTTTAAAAATGGCAGATGGTGTCCTCCTTCTGGTTGATGCATTTGAAGGCCCTATGCCGCAGACAAGATTCGTTTTGAGCAAGGCACTTGAGAATAAGCTAAGACCGATAGTCGTCGTCAACAAGGTTGACCGCGAGAACAGCAGGCCGGATGATGTCGTCAATGAAGTTTTCGATTTGCTTGTCTCACTTGGCGCAGAAGGCCCGTCCCTCGATTTCCCTCTTGTTTATGCATCGGCAAAGGAGGGCTGGGCGACGAGCGACCTTAATAAAAAAACCGATAATATGCAGGTCGTTTTCGAGACAATCA
>Ga0209777_10007934_pt1 | contig 11680 bp, 10 predicted proteins | sample FrelakmetHBP12HB_FD_187147 | JGI IMG/M metagenome (GOLD analysis project Ga0209777, IMG submission 187147) | Freshwater lake sediment microbial communities from the University of Notre Dame, USA, for methane emissions studies -HBP12 HB (SPAdes)... | ecosystem: Environmental > Aquatic >...
ATTGTAAAAACTGAAAAAGGTGAAATGCAAATCGGTGGAGTTATCTATTCCGATAGTTCCGATAAGGCAACACGTTTCATTATGAACTGCAATCAGAAAAAAATCCCACTCTTGTTCCTTCAGGATGTAACAGGATTTATGGTTGGCAGTAAAGCCGAACATGGCGGAATTATTAAAGACGGTGCAAAGATGGTTAATGCAGTTGCAAATTCTGTTGTGCCAAAGATTACAATAATTGTCGGCAATAGTTACGGCGCAGGTAATTATGCTATGTGCGGTAAAGCATACGATCCGCGTTTCATTTTTGCATATCCGAATGCAAAGATAGCAGTTATGGGAGGTGCGCAAGCGAGTTCTGTTCTTCTTGATATTAGAATTAAGCAAATGGAAAAATCCGGTAAAGAATTTACAAAGGAACAAAAAGAAAAATTATTGAATGAAATAATGCAATCATACGAAGAAACCAGCAATCCGTTACATGCTGCTGCCCGATTGTGGGTTGACGAAATAATTGATCCCGCACTTTCGCGTGAATATATTTCTTATTCAATCGAATGCGCAAACAACAATTCCAACATTCCCCGTTTCAATCCCGGTGTAATCCAAACTTAGAAATATGTGAACCAATTCTATAAAAATAAAATTTTGCTTTTTCCCATAATCATAATCTTGCTCACTTGTAAAACACAAGCACAAAAAGATTATGATAAATCTTTCTATGGTGGTTTATTTTATTTAACGGTTTATATGACTACAGATGAATTCAAGCAATTCGAAAAAACTCATAACGATTTAGAATCGGTAGATTTCATTTATGAAAAAGCACTTAACTTTTTTGATGGTGATATATCCGAAACATGCTTTTGTCTCATGTTTGTTTTAATTCCATATAACCATATTACAGTTAAGGTTCCTGTTGTCGGTACTCATGTTAGATTTCCGCTTCCTTCTCCCCCGCTGTCTGTCTTCAAGAAAAAAATGGAAAATACTCCAAAGAAATTATTCTTCGACTCACCCAACAATGATTTTGGAGATAAGGATAAACTTGCACATTTTTTTGCAAATGCATTCCTCCATTATAATGTCAGCATTTTTAATTTGTCTGAATTTCTCGGTATCTTTGTTGAGTATTTCGAGCAAGGATTTTTTACGGAAGGCGGTTACGATATACGTGATTTAATAGCAAATCATATAGGTGAGTTATTTGCCGATATGGTTCGCCATAATCCAAAAGCAAAACCGTCTGATGCATTAAAAGTTTATCAACTTCTTTTTATTAGAATATATCCATGAAATCAATTTTAGTAATTGATGACGAAAGAGAAATATGTGAAAGCATCAAGATGATTCTTGAGTATGAGGATTATTTTGTTGACCACACAACCGATTCCTACAAAGGTTTGCAAAAAATTGAATATGGGAATTATAATGCGCTATTATTAGATATTCAAATGCCCGGGAAAAATGGTTTTGAAATTTTGAATTGGCTTCACGAAAAAGAGATTGATATGAAGGTGATTATGATCTCTGCTCATGCAAGCGTTGAAAATGCTGTCAAATCTACTAAACTCGGAGCGTTTGATTTTATTGAGAAACCAATAGACAGGGATAAGTTGTTAGTCAGCGTGCGCAATGCGGTTGAGCAATCGAACCTGATCAAGGAAAATAAAAAGCTAAAGAAAGAACTTTTAACTTCTGAAACGATTATTGGTAAGAGTGCTGCAATAAAATCTATTCTTGAAACAGTGACTAAGGTAGCTAAAACAGATGCGCGTATTTTAATAACCGGTGAAAATGGAACCGGTAAAGAATTAATTGCACAAGAATTGCACCGCCAAAGCGCAAGGGCTAATAAAGAATTAGTCGAAGTAAACTGTGCTGCAATTCCACATGAGTTGATTGAATCTGAATTATTCGGGCACGAGAAAGGATCTTTTACTGGTGCAGTAAAACAACGTATTGGAAAATTTGAACAAGCCGATGGCGGAAATCTATTTTTAGATGAAATAGGCGATATGAGTTTGCAGGCACAAGCAAAAGTTCTCCGTGCAATCGAAGAAGGTAAAATTGAACGTGTTGGTGGAAATGCAAAAATTGAAGTTGATGTAAGAGTTATCTCCGCAACAAATAAAGACCTTCAAGAAGAAATTAAAAAAGGAAACTTCCGCGAAGATTTATTCCACCGTCTGAATGTAATTCCTATCAACATTCCTCCGCTCCGTGAACGCAAAGAAGATATTTCTTTACTCATAGAACATTTTTCCAAAATTATTTGCGAGAAAAATAAGTTCCCTCAAAAAGTTTACACCGAAGCAGCAATGAAAGTTTTTCAATCCTTCCAATGGAAAGGAAATGTTCGAGAGCTTAGAAATATCATTGAGCGCATAGTAATCATGATCTCAAAGAATGATATCAACGAAAAAGATGTTTCAATGTTCGTGCAAAGTTCCGGAGCTAATATTGATGACCTATTCAATGTCTCCAATAGTTTTCAAGAGTTCAAAGAAAAAGCTGAAAAAGCGTTCATCATCAAACAATTGAATGCAAACAATTGGAATATCAGCAAAACCGCCGAGATACTTGGCATCCAGCGCAGCCATCTCTATAACAAACTCAAGAAATATGAAATTGAAAAGGAATAGCTATGGGAGAAACAATATTTTCCAAGATTATCCGAAAAGAAATTCCCGCTCAAATTGTCTTTGAGAATGATAAAGTTTTAGCATTTAAAGATATCAATCCTCAAGCGCCGGTTCATGTGCTAATCATTCCCAAAATAACAGAGATTGAAACAACACGAGATATTGATCCGCTGAAGCATTCTGATTTACTCGGTTCTTTGTTCGAAACTGCTAATATAATTGCAAAAGATTTGGGAGTTAGTAAAACCGGATTTAGGTTAGTAGTAAATTGCGGAACCGATGCGGGTCAGGATGTTTATCATCTTCACATGCATTTGCTTGGCGGACGAAAAATGGAATGGCCTCCAGGCTGATTTAATTTTTATGGTTAATAGCTTTATCTGCAATATCTTTTCTGTATTGCATTCCTACAAAATTTATTTTTGAAAGAACTTCGTAAGCCATTCTTTTAGCTTCCATTAAATTATTTCTCTTACTAAAAGAGGTAATGCCTAAAACTCTTCCTCCATTCGTAAAAATTTTCCCGTTAACTTCCTTTGTACCGGCATGATAAATCATTACATCATTAGTAAAATTTTCTAAGCCATTTATCTCAAAACTTTTTTCATATTTATCAGGATAACCACGGGAGGCAGCAACAACGCATACAGATGAACCACCATTATACATTACGGCATTTTTATTTAGCTTTCCATTTGCAGCAGAGTACAGAAGTTCAGTAAAATCACCATCGAGCAAAGGTAAAATTACTTGTGTCTCCGGATCACCAAATCGGCAGTTGAATTCAACAACCTTTGGTCCATCGCTTGTCATCATTAGACCACAATAAAGACACCCTATAAACGGTATTCCTTTTTCTGCCAATGCATTTAATGTTGGTTGAACAATTTCATCCTTAATTCTTGTCAAATCGGTTGCATTCACAAATAAAGCTGGAGCATACGCTCCCATCCCGCCGGTATTTTTGCCTTTATCCTCATCAAAAATTCTTTTATGGTCTTGTGCGGCTGGCAGCAAAACGTAATCTTTCCCATCTGTTATCGTAAAAATTGAAACTTCTTGCCCTGTCATAAATTCTTCAATAACAATTTTATCACCGGAGGAACCGAAAGCGGAATTTACAAAGCATTCTTTAACCGCATCTTTCGCATCTTCTCTAGTTTCCGCAATAATAACACCTTTCCCGGCTGCAATACCATCGGCTTTAATTACTATTGGATAATTTACTTTATACAAATATTTTATAGCTGCGTCATAATCATCTTTAGAGAATACTGCAAACGCAGCCGTAGGAATTTGATTTTCTTTCATTAACTTTTTTGCAAACGATTTTTCTCCTTCAATTCTTGCTGCATACTTAGAAGGACCAAAAACTTTTAGACCCACCTTGCGTAAATTATCTGAGAGTCCCTCTATCAACGGTTTCTCAGGTCCAATAACGATAAGATCAATTTTTTGCTCCAGACAAAATTGAATGGTTGAATTTTGATCTTTTTGACTGATCTCGACATTTTCTCCAACCTGCTTTGTACCCGGATTACCGGGAAGAATAAATAATTTTTCTACTGATTTGCTTTCCGCAAGTTTTGCTGCAAGAGCGTGTTCTCTTCCTCCAGAACCTATTAATACAATTCTCATCATTCTGTCTTCAAATAAAACTGAAAACTTTTTACAAGTTGTTCTGTTAGTAAAATACGATCGTGTTTTTTAACAAACTCTTCATTTGGAATGGGAAGATTTTTTCTCTGATACAAATCATAGATCTGAATAAGTGTGTCTTTTATTTCCTGGATGTTATCAGGTTGCGTAATGAAAGAAGCGCCGTATTCTTGAAGAGCTGTCTTAGCAGTGCCTTCGACAACACATCCAAGGATTGGTTTTCGTGAACCAAAATATTCGTAAAGTTTGCTCGTCGAAATTGTATCGGCATTTTGAATCTTACCAATCATCATCCATAAAACGTCGCCTGCTTTTAATCGTTTTAATGTTTCTTTATGTTCCAAATAACCATAATCACGAACTGATTCCTCTATACCCAAATCATGAACAAGTTTTTTATTCTCTTTACGCAAATGACCAATAAACTCCAATTCAATGTTAGCAGTTATATCCGGCCGCTCAGTGGAAAGCTGTTTGAACGCTTTAAGGAAATACTCCGGTGTGATATTCTCATAAAATATTCCTACATAAGTTAATCTCATTTTGTGAGAAGGAACGGAATTTGCTTCTAAGTTATCAAAATCTGCCGGATCGTATCCGTGAGGTATAATCATAACATCATTAAATGATAAGAATGGGTAAGTGAGCAGAATATTCTCTTTGATTCGGCGATTTATTGCTATTACTTTTTCGGGTGTACGCAATGCTTTACTTTCAAGCTTCTTATGTTTATAACGGTGATATGGAGTTGGATAAAATGCAAAGTGATTACCAATCCATAAATCGCGATAATCTACAAAAAGAGGAATTCCAAATTCCTTTTTGAGCTTGGCAGCATAAACAAAACTCGAGAATGGCGGAATTGTAACAAAGATTATATCAAACTTTTCTTTTTGTAATAATTCTCTTGCCGTTTTGTATGCTTTCTTAGCCCATGCTTTTTTATTATCCGGAATGAAAATTGCTTTACTAATTTTTGAAAGTGTTTTGCGAATAAACTCCTTAGGCATTGTAACTGTTGTATATTTTTTACCGATGATCGCATTAACATCGAAAGATTCTGTTCGAATTATTCTTACGCCTGCTTCTTCCGCTTCTTTTAACAATGAAAAGTCGTGAGCAAAGTAAGCAACATTACCAGTTGTAATAACTGTCGGCTCCCAGTTAAATTTGTTCATATACTTTGTGAACTTTAGAGTGCGCTGCACTCCGCTTAGACCAAGCGGAGGATAGTAATAAGCAATAACTAGGACTTTGAACATGGGAATTTTTATCTTAGCGTATTAGTGTTTCTGTTTATTTGGTAATTCGGTGCTTCTTCGGTTATAATTACATCATGAGGATGGCTTTCACGTAAACCTGCATTGGAAATTTTTACAAACTTGGATTTTGATTTCAATTCTCTAATAGTCTTTGCACCGCAGTAACCCATTGCTGCACGCAACCCACCAATGAACTGATAAATAGTATCTGCAAGCGAACCTTTATATGGTACACGTCCTTCGATACCTTCAGGTACTAGCTTATTGATATCAGCTTCAACATCCTGGAAGTAACGATCACTACTACCTTGTTTCATTGCACTTAAAGAACCCATTCCATGATAAACTTTAAAGCTTCTGCCTTCAAATAATACTTTTTCCCCTGGCGTTTCATCAACGCCTGCAAGCATTCCGCCCATCATAACAGTATCGGCTCCGGCTGCAATAGCTTTTGCAACATCGCCGGTTTGCTTAATGCCTCCATCAGAAATAATGGGTATGTTCTTTCCTTTCAATGCTTGAGCAACTTCAATCACAGCACTTATTTGAGGAACGCCAACACCAGCAATTACGCGTGTTGTGCAAATTGATCCGGCGCCTATTCCTACTTTTACCGCATTAACACCGCATGTAGCTAATTCAAGAGCAGCTTCTTTAGTTACAACATTACCGGCAATCAATTGTAAGTTCTTAAATTTTCTTCTAATTTCTTTTATCGCTTTCAATACTCCTTCCGAATGTCCGTGTGCAGTATCTAGAACAACTACGTCTACATTTGCAAAAACTAATGCTTCCACTCTTTTTAATGTATCAAGTGTAACACCAACTCCTGCCCCAACGCGTAACCTGCCAAGTTCATCCTTGCACGCATTCGGAAAATTCTTTTTCTTGATAATATCTTTATATGTAATTAATCCTTTTATAATGCTGTGTTTATCAACGACCGGAAGTTTTTCGATTCTGTATTTATGGAGAATTTTTTCCGCAGTATTAAGTGTTGTTCCTAGCGGAGCTGTAACTAAATTTTCTTTTGTCATTAATTGACTTACAAGCCGGTTTTTATTTCGCTCAAAGCGTAAATCACGATTTGTTAATATTCCAACCAACTTCCCTTTTTCATCAACAACCGGAATTCCGGAGATGTGATACTTCGACATCAAATCTTCCGCATCTCTAATTGTACGATCTGCGGTTAGTGTAATTGGGTTAACAATCATTCCGCTTTCTGAACGTTTAACTTTGTCTACTTCATCCGCTTGTTTTTCAATCGACATATTTTTATGAATGATTCCAATGCCGCCTTGTGCTGCCATTGCAATTGCCATTTGAGATTCGGTAACCGTATCCATAGCGGCAGATAAAAATGGAATGTTGAGTTTGATGTCGCGTGTTAAATAAGAAGTAATATCTGTTTGGCGCGGAAGAACATTAGAACGTGCCGGAACTAAAAGAATGTCATCGAAAGTTAGACCTTCAAATTCAACTTTGTTCTTTATCATTTTATCCTCTTCTAATTACGAAAAAGACCACACGAAGTGGTCTCTAATTTTAATCAAAGGCAGCAAAACCGGTTATATCTTCACCAATTATAAGCGTATGCATCTCATGAGTACCTTCGTAAGTTTTAACTGCTTCTAAATTTTGTGAATGACGCATGACTGGATATTCATCAAGAATTCCGTTAGCGCCAAGAATCTCACGTGCAATTCGCGCGATCTCAAGAGCTTTTTCGCAATTGTTTCTTTTTGCCATAGAGATTTGTGTATGAGTAACTTCTCCTTTGTCTTTAAGACGACCGAGTTGGAGATTGAGAAGTTGAGCCTTCGTAATTTCTGTGATCATATAAACTAATTTCTCTTGTGTCATTTGATAAGCAGCAATCGGTTTGCTGAATTGTATGCGCGACTTTGCATAATTTAACGCAGATTCGTAACAAGCCATCATAGAACCGACAACGCCCCATGCAATTCCGTAACGCGCTTGGTTTAAACACATCAAAGGAGATTTCAATCCACTTCCGTTTGGTAAAATGTTTTTCTCTGGAATAAATACATCTTGAAAAATCAGTTCTGAAGTTATAGATGCTTTTAACGAATGTTTGCCTTTCATTTCCGGTGCAGTAAAACCTTGCATCCCCTTCTCAACTAAAAATCCATTTACTTCTCCGTTTAACTTTGCCCATACAACTGCAACATCTGCGATAGTACCGTTTGTAATCCACATTTTTGCGCCGTTGAGTTTGAAGCCACCACTGACTATTTCTGCATGCGTAATCATTCCAGCAGGATTAGATCCGAAATCCGGTTCGGTTAATCCGAAACAACCAATCTTATCTCCGCTTGAAAGTTTTGGCAGCCAAAAATCTTTTTGTTCTTCGCTTCCAAATTTATAAATGGGATACATCACTAATGCTGATTGTACTGAAACAAAACTACGAATACCGCTATCGCCTCTTTCTAATTCCTGCATTACTAAACCGTAGGCAACATTGTTCATTTCAGCACATCCATACTTTTGCGGAAGAGTATTTCCAAACAGACCAAGTTTGCCAAGTTCTTTAATAAGGTTAATGGGAAATTGATTCTCGCGGTAATGTTTTTCTATGATTGGAATGACACGGTCATCAACAAATTCCCGTACTGAGTTGCGTACCATAACTTCGTCTTCGTTAAGAAGACTTTCAATGTTATAATAATCAACGCCGGTGAATTTATTCATCGTAAGCTTTCAAAATTTTGTTTCAAAAATAGTAAAAGTGATGGACAAAACAATAAACGAGTTTAATAGTCAAATGCTTTCGAGGGTTAAATTCATCGCATCATCAGATAAATAAAATATATTTCCAAATGCTTCATTGCTATACCAAGACATTTATTCTTCATCCGGTTCTAATTCATTCAACACTTTCATGATTATATCTGATTCAAATCCGCGGGAACTTAGAAAAGAAAATATTTTCGATCGTAATTTCTTTCTGTCAATTTTTTTTTGTTTTAGAAAAGTAGATTTCTTCTTAGCCAATGACAGCGCCTGCTCATAACTCAATTCTGAGTCAACGTTTTTTACGACCTCATCAACTATCTTTCTATCAATACCTTTTTTGAAAAGTTCTGCTTTTAGTTTGTTTACTCCAACTTTTTTCTTTACGGCTCTTTCTTCAATATAAGCAATTGCGAACTGTTCATCGTCCAAATAATTTTTATCTTTCAAATCAATAAGAACTTTTTCAATAATTTCTTTTGAATATTTCTTCGTAATGAGTTTAGTTCTTAATTCGGACGATGAGTGATGCCTTCTGCCGAGGAATCGGAATGCAGAATCTTTTGCTTTGAGAAAATCATTTTCATTGATCAACCATTCAATTTTTTTTTGGTCAATCGAATCATTCTTTCGCAAACCGCTATCAAGCACAGTACGGTAATCAATAGTGATAAACTCACCATCATCAAAACAAACTAAAACATTATTACCCTTTCGCTGAAGAACGGTAATTATCATCTATTATTTCTTTTTAGATTTAGTCTCCGGTTCTTCTTTTTCTTTAACCGGTTTTGCATGTTCTTCTTTAATCATTCCGAGCGATAGTTTAACATCGTGCTCAAGTAATCCAAAGAGTTCCGGGTCTTCAAACATCTTAGCTTTTAATTGATCACGTCCTTGATAACGATTTTCTCGGTATGTGAACCATGAGCCGCTCTTTTGTAAAATATTGCGTTCAGATGCAAGGTCTATTATTTCACCTGCTTTACTAATTCCTTCGTTGTATATAATATCAAACTCAACTTCCTTAAAAGGCGGGGCTACTTTGCTTTTTACAATTTTCACTTTCGTTCGATTGCCAACAACATTCTGCCCATCTTTTAGTGGTGCAATTCTTCTTATATCCAGACGAACAGAAGCATAGAATTTAAGAGCGTTGCCTCCGGTTGTTGTTTCAGGATTACCAAACATAATTCCGATTTTGCTTCTTAGTTGATTTGTAAAGATCACACATGTTTTCGATTTACTGATTGCGCCGGTTAATTTTCTCAGTGCTTGAGACATCAAACGTGCTTGCATTGCCATTTGCGGATCGCCCATATCACCTTCAATTTCCGAACGCGGGACAAGTGCTGCAACAGAATCAATAACAATTATATCAAGCGCATTACTGCGAACGAGTGTATCAACAATTTCGAGTGCTTGTTCACCAAAATCGGGTTGTGATAGAAGAAGGTTTTTTGTATCAACATTTAATCGTTTGGCATAATTAAGATCCATTGCATGCTCTGCATCAATAAAAGCAGCGAGCCCGCCAACCTTTTGTGCTTCGGCAATGATGTGTAAACATAAAGTTGTCTTTCCCGATGACTCGGGACCGTAAACTTCGACAATCCTTCCGCGCGGAACACCGCCGATACCAAGTGCAAAATCTAAAGCAAGCGAACCGGTTGATATTGATTCGACTGCATTAATTACTCCGTCACCCAATTTCATAATAGTGCCTTTACCGTAAGTCTTATCAATATTGGCGATAGTTTCTTCTAGAATTTTTAGTCTGGCATCTTTATCTATTGCCATTTTTCCTCCTTTAGTTTTTCAGATAAAAACTTTTTAAAGATTTATAAACCGAACTGCTTGGCGTTAATTTGCTTTGGAAAAAAGTTACTTTATTTGCGATGAATTTTATTTCCGGAATAATTACACAAGTTAAAGATAATATATTTTGAGAATCTTCATGTCCTCGAAATCTTAATAAAGTAATATGAGGGCTAAATTCCCTCCTCCCACTTTCGTAACCACTTTGGGCGAAAAATGATTCAATATCATTCACCATTTTGGAAAGATCCTCATTATCATTCAAACCGACCCAAAGAATTTTTGGAACATCTTCTTTTCTGAAAACTCCAAACTTGTTGAAACTCATTTCAATATTTTTGTAATCAGCAACAATCTCCTCAATTCCTTCGGAATATGTTTCAATCAGTTCTTCTTTTGTATTGCCAAGAAATTTTAAAGTAAGATGTAACTTTTCTATTGGCTCCCACCTGAAATTAGGTGAACCGCCAACGGTTTCATTTCTTAATGCTATAATTTTTAATAAAGCTTCTTTCGGGATCTCAAGCGCAACGAATGTTCTAATCGTCATAAGGAATTCCGAGAAGATTTCGCCTTAACATTTCCAATGCTGCTTGCGATGCTCTATCTTTGTTCAGCAGACGGTCATCACCAAAACGAAATTCTTTTGCAGTACAAATATGCTCATCACAAATTCCAATATAAACCAATCCAACAGGTTTATTTTCTGTTCCACCAGTTGGTCCCATAATTCCTGTTATGGCAAGACCAATATCTATGCCGCTAATTGCTTTGACACCTTCGGCAAGTTGACGAGCAACTTCCAAACTTACTGCACCATATTTTTGAATTGAGTTTTCGCTTACGTGTAGCAATTCCACTTTAGCGGCATTGCTATATGCAACAATTCCGCGTTCAAGGTAATTACTGCTGCCGCTTATATTTGTCAAGCGATTGTTAATTAAACCACCTGTGCACGATTCTGCAACAGCTAATTTTAATCCTCGGTCAACCAATAATTTTGCTATTACACCTTCAAGAGTGTCATCATTTTTCCCGTAAATAAATCTTCCAACCTTAGCACGAATTTTCTGTTCGATTTCATCTAATTTATTTTTTGATTCTTCTTCTGATGCACTTTCAACTGTAATCCTCATCTTTACACCAAATTGACTAGGAAGAAAAGCCATCTTAGCTCCTTGAAGTAGCTTATCTATATTTCCAAGACGATCATACAGCGTTGACTCGGGAATACCCGTCGTCAATAGATTATTTACAGCAATGAAACTCTTTCTCTCATGTCGCTTTTCAAGTTTTGGCAAAATAAAACTTTCCATCATGCTTTTCATTTCATAAGGAACGCCCGGCATACATGCAAAAACTTTTTTCTTTTTCTCAATCCAGAATCCCGGCGCAGTGCCTTTACTGTTACGTATTGGTACTGCAATTTGGGGAATCAGCGCCTGTCCTCTATTAGTCTCTGTTAGAATTCTCCCTCGTGCTTCAAAGAATTTTTTTACATCGTCGAGTACTTCTTTACTCTCAATCAATTCCGACTCG
>Ga0209777_10007935_pt1 | contig 11680 bp, 6 predicted proteins | sample FrelakmetHBP12HB_FD_187147 | JGI IMG/M metagenome (GOLD analysis project Ga0209777, IMG submission 187147) | Freshwater lake sediment microbial communities from the University of Notre Dame, USA, for methane emissions studies -HBP12 HB (SPAdes)... | ecosystem: Environmental > Aquatic >...
CCAGCGCGATCCCGAAGTCCGCCACCAGCGCCTGCCCCTCGTGCAGCAGGATGTTCTCCGGCTTGATGTCCCGGTGCACCACCCCGTGCCGGTGCGCGTAGTCCAGCGCGCTCGCCACCTCACTCGTGACCCGGATCGCCTCGTCCACCGGCAGCTGTTTCTCGCGCGTCAGCCGGTCGCGCAGGCTCTCGCCCTCGACGTACGGCATCACGTAGAACAGGAAGCCGTCGGCGGTGCCCGAATCGAAGAGCGGGAGGATGTGCGGGTGCTGGAGGTTGGCGGTGGTCTTGATCTCCGTGAGGAACCGCTCGGCGCCGATCACGGCCGCCAGCTCGGGCCGCAGCACCTTGAGCGCGACCTTGCGGTCGTGCCGGACGTCCTGGGCCAGGTAGACGGTGGCCATGCCGCCCTGCCCCAGCTCCCGCTCGATGCGGTAGCGGTCGGCCAGAGCGGCGGCGAGGCGGGCGGCAGGATCGCTCACCGCGCTCCGCCACCCGCGCGGCGCAGCACCTCGACCGGCCAGTTCAGGATGAAGACCATCTCGGTCATCGGGCCTTCGTCCACCATGACGAACCGCCTGCCGTCCGGCGAGACGTCCCAGTTGGCGTGCGGCTCGGCGGTGTCGAAGTCGGTGATCTCGAACAGCGGCGTGCGGCTGACGACGCTGAACGCCGTGCCGGCCGCGACCCGGGCGGCGACGAGGTACTGGATGCCGTCCTTGAGCCCGCGATAGTAGAGCGTCCCGCCGCCGGGGGCCCACCGGGGCTCCGAGCCGCCGCCGCTCGAGACGAGGACCTTGGCCCCGCCCGCCGGGAACGGCCGCACGTACACCTCCGGCCGTCCCGTCTCGTCGCTCGCGTACGCGAGCCACCGGCCGTCCGGCGAGAGGGTCGCCGCTTCCTCGTCGAATGGCGTGGCCACGAGCGGCGTCACCTTGTGCGGCGCGTCGGTTGAGAGCGACACCAGGTCGAACGGGCCGTTCCCGGACGAGCCGACGATCACGCCGTCGGCGGCGAAATCGAGCACCTGGATCTCGTGCTCCGTGTACACCGAATCCGCTCCGCCGCCCCCGTCGGCGCGCCGCCGCCAGATGCCCCCGCTGTGGACGTAGTACACCCAGCGTCCATCGCGCGACCACACGGGGTCGTGGCCGTCGTTCTCGAACGAGATCCGCGACAGCGTGCGCTGGCGGAGATCGAGCGTCCACACATCCCGCGATCCCTGCTGCAGGAAGTCGGTGACCAGCCGGCTCCCATCCGGGGAGAAGCGCGGACTGTGGAATCGGCGGCCCTGCGCCACGACCTCTCGGCGCCCGGCGGCGTCGAGCAGCGTGAGGTTGAACGGTTCCTCCGGCAGGTACACCAGGGACCCGACGTTCGACACGGCGACCTGTCCGCTGCCGCCGACGGCCTGCCTGACGCCTTCGGCGAGGGTCGCGGCCGAGCCCGTGATCCGGTGGCGGCGCGGGTCGAACGGGGCCGCCTGCAGCGCGCCATTCGGCAGGCACCACAGCAACATCCCCTGGGCATACCACCCGGCATTCACGTCGGTCTCGAGAATCGTCGCGCGGGAGCCGTCACGGCTGTCCACCGCCACGAGGCGGCCGACGGTGCTGCTGCTCCGGGACGCGAGCGCCATCACCGTGCGCCCGTCGGGGAACGACGCCTGAGGGAACAGGTTCCGTTCGCCCAGCGCGGTATCGGGACGCGCGAGGACGGTCACGGTGCCGTCGAGGCCGGCCCGCACCAGCCGCCCGCCGGTGTCGGTCATCACCAGCGAGGCGTTGCCGAGCCAGACAAGGCCGCCGAGCGTCTGCACTTCTCCGGCCACGGAGACCGGCGGCGTCCCCGTGAACGGCACGGGCAGTACCTTCGCCCCATTCTGACTCATGAACGCGAGCTGCGTGCCGTCGGGGGAGAAGGCCGGGAACGCCCCGCTCTCGCTGCCGGGGATCGGGTGGAAGGCCTCGAGCTGGGCGAGGCGCCGCTGGTAGAGCTGGTACCCCGCGCCTCCGCTCGAGCGGCCGACGTAGACCAGCGTGGCGCCGTCGGGCGAGAGCGCGAGAGTGTTGACCGGCGCGCCGGTCAGCCCCTGCGCCGCGGGCAAAGGAACGTTGAAGCGCTCGACCGCCTGGGGCGGTGCCTTCGCCGCGGGGAGGAGCATCCCGATCACCAGGCCTGCCACGGCGAGGCCGACCGCCAACCCCCAGGGCCTCCAGTCGCGCCACCACGCGCCGGCGAGTGGTGCCGATCCGGCGCGGGCGCCGGCCGGCACGGCGCCCACGGTGAAGCGCGGGTCCTTCAATGCCTGCGCGAACTCCGCCGCGGAGGAGAACCGATCCGCGGGCAGGCGCTCCAGCGCCTTTCCCACCGCCTCCGCCACGTTCGGCGGCACCGACTTCCTGAGGCTCGTGACGGGCTGCGCTTCCTCCGCGATGATCTTCATGATGATCTGCTGCGCGGAGCCGCCGACGTGCGGCGGCTGTCCCGTCAGCATCTCGTACAGCACGCTCGCCAGCGAGTAGATGTCCGAGCGGCCGGAGATTTCCTTCTCCGCCGTCGCCTGCTCCGGGCTCATGTAGTGCGGGGTGCCGAGAGACATCCCGGTCTCGGTCATCCGGCCACCGGCCGCCGCGCTGACCGCCAGCGCGATGCCGAAGTCCGCCACCATCGGCCGGCCGTCGTGCAGCAGGATGTTCTCCGGCTTGATGTCCCGGTGGATCACCCCGTGCCGGTGCGCGTAGTCCAAGGCATCGGCTACCTCGGTCGTGATCCGCACCGCCTCTTCGATGCCCAGCTGCTTCTCGCGATCGAGCTTGGTCCTGAGCGTCTCGCCCTCGATGTAAGGCATGACGTAGTAGAGGAAGCCGTCGGCGGAGCCCGAGTCGAAGAGCGGCAGGATGTGCGGGTGTTGCAGGGCGGCGGTGGTCTTGATCTCGACGACGAAGCGGTCGGCGCCGAGGACGGCCGCCAGCTCGGGGCGCAGGACCTTGATGGCGACCTGCCGATCGTGGCGGAGATCGGCCGCCAGGTACACCGTCGCCATCCCGCCCTGCCCCAGCTCCCGCTCGATGCGGTAGCGGTCCGCGAGGGCGGCGGAGAGGCGGGCCGTCGGGTCGCTCACGCCGGCGCGTCCCTGGGCACCGAGCGCCCGACCACGATCGTGATGTTGTCGGTCCCACCGCCGTCGAGTGCGTCCTGGAGCAGCTGCTCGCACACCTGCTTCGCGGACGTCATCGCCGCCAGCCGCTCTGCGATCCGCTCATCCGGCACGTGCTTCGTCAGTCCGTCGCTGCACCCCAGATGCACGTCGTGCCAGGAGTTCCGGAGGCGCGTCACGACCGGCATCGTCTGCTCGCCGCCGATCGAGCTCGACAGCACGTTGGCGAACTGCGAGCGCGCCCCGACGGCGCGGCTGAACACGCCCTGGTCGACCAGATCCTGCGCGAGGGTCTGATCGCGGCTGATCTGGGTGAGCCGGCCGTCACGGTACAGGTAGTAGCGCGAGTCACCCACCTGCAGCAGGTAGTACCAGGGCCACACGAACATCAGCACGGTGAGGGTGGTCGCCATGGTGCGGACGCCCGGCTCCGTCTTCGCCCGCTCCAGCACCGCGGCGTGAGACCGCAGGGCCGCGTCCTGGAGCGCCTGCGTGAACGCCTCCTCGGTCGCATCCGTGCGGTAGAAGCAGTCCGTGCTGCCGACCAGATACCGGGTCGCGATCTCCAGCGTCGTGGCGCTCGCCTTCTCCCCGCCTTGCCCGCCGCCCACGCCGTCGGCGATCATCGCGACGAGACCCAGACGCTCGTCGCCGAACGGCAGCCGCTGTTGATCGGACAGGCTGGTCTGGAGCAGCTGGATCCGCTTGTGGACGGTCGCCAGGAGGAAGTGATCCTGGTTCGTCTTGCGCACCTTGCCCACGTGCGTCAGCGCATGCGCGTCGATCTCGTCGTCGCGCGGCTTGCGGTCGTCGGCCGGGAGCGCCCCTCGAGGCGTGGTCATCAGGTACCTCGGGCGTCGGGGACGAGGCGCCTCACCACGATCGTGACGTTGTCGGAGCCGCCGCCGTCGAGCGCGTCCTGCAGCAGCTGCTCGCACACCTGTTGCGCGGAGGTCATCGTCGCGAGCCGTTCCGCGATCCGCTCGTCCGGCACGTGCTTGGTGAGCCCGTCGCTGCAGATCAGGTGCACGTTGTGCCAGTCGGCCCTGAGCCGCGTCACCACCGGCTCGGCCTGCTCCCCGCCGATCGAGCTCGAGAGCACATGGGAGAACCGCGACCTCTGGCCCACCGCGCGGCTGAACACGCCCTGGTCCACGAGATCCTGCGCGATGGTCTGGTCCCGGCTGATCTGGGTGAGCTGCCCGTCGCGGTACAGGTAGTAGCGCGAGTCGCCCACCTGCAGCACGTAGACCCAGGGCCAGACGCCCATCCAGAGGGTGAGCGTCGTGGCCATGCTGCGGATGTTCGGCTCCGATTTCGCGCGCTCCACCACCGCAGCGTGGGATTTCAGCGCCGCATCCTGCAGCGCCTGCGTGAACTCCTCCTCGGTTGCGTCGGCGCGGTAGAAGCAGTCGGTACTGCCCACCAGGTACCGGGTCGCGATCTCGAGCGTCGTGGCGCTCGCCTTCCCGCCGCCCTCCCCGCCGCCCACGCCGTCCGCGACCATCGCGATGACCGCCAGGCGCTCGTCGCCGAGCGGCAGGCGCTGCTGGTCGGACAGGCTGGTCTGGTGCAGCACGATGCGCTTGTGGATCGACGCCAGCAGGAAATGGTCCTGGTTCGTCTTGCGCACCTTGCCCACGTGGGTCACGGCGTACTCGTCGATCTCGTCGTCGCGCGGCTTGCGGTCGCCGGCGGGCGCCGTGTCAACGGTGGCCATGGGCTCTCCCCCGCAAGCCAAGGTCTATCCGCCGTTTCGCGAAGCCGCGGGCGTCAGTCATGCGACCGCCACGTCACTGTGCGCCCTTGAGCTTCGCCCGCACGTCCGCGAACCAACTGTCTACCCGCACGATCTGCGGCGTCTGGGAACCCGCAGCCAGCTGCCGGGGCCTCAGCATCAGGAACGAGCGGCCGTCGCGAGCGACGTCGTACGACTGGTGGAAGCCCGCGTGCACGAACGCATTCGCGTCGAACAACGGCCGCACTTCGAGCACCGCGAAGCCGCCGGCCGTGCGGATCTGCGCCGCCATGAGCCGCTGACGGCCTTCGAGGAAGAACAGCTCCCGCCCGTCCGACGACCAGAGCGGCTCGACGCCGCCCCCGTTGGATACCTGGAACCGGGCCGTCGCGGCATCCGGGAACGGCCGCACGAAGACCTCGTTGGTGCCGGACTCGTTCGAAACGTACGCCAGCCACCGCCCGTCGGGCGACAGCGCCGGCTCGATCTCCGTGAAGGGGCTCGCGGCCAACGGCACCGGCGCGCCGTCGCCGCCGGCGCGCACGGCCAGAATGTCGCCGGAGCCCGCAGCGCCGTTGTCGGTGCGCACGATCAGCCACTGGCCGTTACGCGACCACGCCACCTCTTGCAGCTGGCGGTCGAGATGCACCGCGGTTCGGTCCGCGCCGCTGCCATCGGCTGGCTTAACCACCACCACACCGGTGCCTGAGCTGTCGCGGATGAACGCGAGCATCCGGCCGTCCGCGGACCAGGCCGGCCGGCGGTCGCCGCCGCCGAAGGTCAGCCGCGTGAACGGGCCATGGTCGAGCTGCTTGACCCAGATGTTGAGGCCGCCGTTGGTGGACCCGGCGCCGACGGCGATCCTGCGTCCGTCGGGCGCCAGCGCGATGGAGTTGAACGCGCCCCTCCATGCGGTGTCGATCGGCGTGGCGAGGCCGGCGCGGGTGACCCGCACGACCTCGACGTCGGACTGCGACTGGCCGACCTGGTAGAGCAGCGTCCCGTCGCGGGACCACGCGAGCTGGGCGACGCCGCCGATCACCGCGACGCCCTCGAGCACCGGCGCTGCGGCGCCGACGATTTCCAGGCGGCCGAGATCGAACTTCGCGACGAGGCCGACTCCGTCCCGGCGCACGTAGAAGAGCCGGCCGTCGGGGAGCAGCCACGCCTGAGCCACGTCCGCGATGAGCAGCTTCTGCGCGCCGGACTTGAGGTCGAGCACGTGCACGCCCATCGTGACGCAGCCCGACGAGCAATTCTGGAACAGCACGCCGCGGCCGCCCGGAAGCGCGACCGGGAAGCCGACGCCGCCGCCCGAGCTGTCCCGCAGGACCGTGACCGGCGCGCCGCCGGCGGCGCTCACCCGGCGCAGTTCGTTCAGGTTCGGCGAGACGTATACCAGCGACCGCTCGTCGAGCCAGGCGGCGCCGCCGTACCCGCCGGCCGCCGAGTCGGCCAGCGTCATGGTCGCGCCACCCGAGATGCGCACCTTCTTGAGATGCCCGTCGGCGACGAACGCCACCCACTCGCCGTCGGGCGAGAACACCGGGTTGTTCGCCCGTTCGGTGCCCGGGATCGGCGTAGCCGCAAGCTCGCCGCGGCGCTTGAGCCAGAGCCGGCCGTTCTGAACGTTGTCGCGGACGACGATGGTGTTGCCGTCCGGCGCGATCGTCAGCGCCGGACCGCCGCCGATCTGGTTGACGGCGACGCTGTCGCCGAACGAGACGTACTGCCACGAGACCGGCGGCGCGCGGCGCGCGAGCGTCCAGCCCCAGACGGCGAGTGCCACGGCCAGCGCGACGCCGGCCGGCCAGAGGAAGCGGCCGCGCCACCGGCGCCCACGCCCGGTCGGGGCGGCGACCGTCGCGGCGCGCGTATCCGACACGACAGCGCGGCCCTCGAGCGCCTCCGCGAACTGCGCGGCGCCGGCGTAGCGATCGGCCGGGAGCTTCTCGAGTGCGGTCCGCACTGCCGCCTCGACGTGCGACGGCACCGTCTTGCGCTGCAGGGTCAGGGACCGTGGCTCCTCCGTCATCACCCGCGCGATGATCGCCTGTGCGGTCGGCCCGGTGAACGGCGGCTCCCCCGCCAGCATCTCGTACAGCACGCAGCCCAGCGCGTACACGTCCGCCTTCGGCGTGATCTCCCGTTCCCCCATCGCCTGCTCGGGCGCCATGTAGTGCGGCGTCCCCAGGCTCATCCCCGTTTCCGTCATCCGGGTGCCGCCGTCACTCCGGCTCGCCGCCAGCGCGATCCCGAAGTCGGCCACCATGGCATGCCCGCCGTGCAGCAGGATGTTCTCGGGCTTGATGTCCCGGTGCACCACCCCGTGCTCGTGGGCGTAGGCGAGCGCGTCGGCCACTTCGGTCGCGATGCGCACCGCGTCCTCGATCGGCAGTTGCTTCTCCCGCGTCAGCCGGTCGCGCAGACTCTCGCCCTCGACATACGGCATGACGTAGTAGACCAGCCCGTCGGCTTCGCCGGAGTCGAACAGCGAGAGGATGTGGGGGTGCTGAAGATTCGCGGTGGTCTTGATCTCGGCCAGGAACCGCTCGCCGCCCAAGATGGCCGAGAGCTCGGGGCGCAGGACCTTCACCGCCACCTTGCGGTCGTGCCGGACGTCCTGGGCGAGGTACACCGTGGCCATGCCGCCGGCGCCGAGTTCCCGCTCGATCACGTAGCGGTCCGCCAACGCGGACGCGAGCCGGTCGGGAATGGCGGTCACCGCTTCACCTTGGCCTTCAGCTCCGAGAACCAGTTCTCCACGTACACCAGCGCGCTGGCTCCGCCGGGCTGGTTCCGGATCATCACGAAGCGCCGGTCGTCGGGCGCGACGTCGTATTCCTGACGGTTACGGGCCGTGCGGTACCCGGCCGCGGAGAACAGCTCTTGGGGCGATCCGATGGTGAGGGTCGGCCCTGGGCGGACGGAAACGGCCATGAAGCGGGTGCCGCTCTTGTAGAACAGCTCGCGGCCGCTGTGCGCCCAGCGCGGCTCGGCGCCGCCGTCGTGCGACAGCTGCCGGATCGGGGTGACGCCGGGGAACGAGGCGACGTAGACCTCGCTCCGGCCGGTGCCCCACCCGCTGTACGCGAGCCACCGTCCATCCGGGGACAGCGCAATCTGCAGGGACAGCGTCGAATCCACGACCAGTGGGACGAGGGCGGTGTCGCCGTCGAGGCGCCGGGCGCGGATGTGGCCGATGCCGCCCTGCTCGTCCGTGCGTATCACGAGCCACCGTCCATCCGGCGAGATCTGACCCTCCCAGACGCCGTACGTGTGATGCAGCAGCAGCCTGGCCGGCACACTCCCGTCCGCCGGCGTTTCGTAAAGGTCGAAGGCGTCCGACGTGCCGCCCCTCCGGTTCGAGGAGAAAACGATGGACCGGCCGTCCGCGGTCCAGGCCGGCCTCCAGTTGGCGGTGCCCTCCTCGGTCAATTTCTGGCGCGTGCCGTCGGAGCGCCGGATCCAGAGCTGGGTGGTCGCGTCGCGCACGCTCACCGCGAGCGTCTTCCCGTCGGGGGAGAGCGCCGGATACTGGAAATCCGCGCGCCAGGCCGAATCGAGCGGCACCGCGCTGCCGTCGCGCGTCACCCACATCAGCTCAGACGGCGCGGCGCCCCCGGCCGTGGTGGCGTAGAGCACCGATCCCGACGCCGACATCGTGAAGCTCCCTGGCACGACGTCGTCGATCACCGGCATCGGTCCCGTTGTGACCTTCAGCCGGCCGAGGTCGAACCCCACGGCGTACAATCCGCCGCCCCGGTCCGTGTAGAGCAGGTGGCCGGTGGGCGCATACCACGCCCCGGCCGCGTTCTCCACCAGCAAGCGGTCGCTACCCGTCCTGAGTTCCAGCACGTGGACGTCCGAGCGGATGGCGCAGTTGTCGGGGCACCGGGTGTACAGAACCGCCCGACTTCCCGGCAGCGGCCAGATGGAGCCCGCCGACGCGCGCTCTCGCCCTGAGTCCGGCAGCACGACGCGGCTGGCTCCCCCCTCGGCGCCGACGGCGCTCATGCCGGCCTTCCCGGCGTAGACGATCGTGCCGTCGTCCAGCCAGGCGGCCGCGCTGTAGGTCGGGTCGGCCCGGTGCGCGAGGGTGATGGCACCCCCGCCGTCCACGGGGACCTTTCTGAGCGAGCCGTCGAGCGTGCTGAAGCCGATCCAGCGACCGTCCGGCGAGAAGAACGGGGACAGCGCACCCTCGGTCCCGCCCAGCGGCGTGGCCACGCCGGTGTTCCGGAGCTTGCGCATCAGCTGCAGATGCCCGCCCGTCGAGTCGGTGTACACGATGCTCGATCCGTCGGGGGCGATGGCCGCCTGGGTCGCCTCCTGGGCGACTCCGGGGTCGAGCAGCCCGCCCACGGGATACTGCCACAGCACCACGCGCTGCCGGCTGGTCTCGGGAGCGGGCCGCGGACGCAGCCAGCCGAACAGGGCCAGCACGAGGAGCCCGGCGCAGAGAGCCAGCGCGCCGTAGAGCGGGCGCCTGGATGCGCCGGCGCCCGGACGGGCAGTGGCATCGGCGCGCCGCGTAGTCCTCTCCCGGGCTGCGCCCGGATCACTCAGTGCCTCCCCGAATGCCCTGGCACTCTCGAACCGGTCCGCGGGCAGCTTCTCCAGCGCCGTCCGCACCGCCGCCTCCACGTGCGGCGGGATCGTCTTGCGCTGCAGCACGAGCGACCGCGGCTCCTCCGTCATCACCCGCGCGATGATCGCTTGCGCCGTCGGCCCGGTGAACGGCGGCTCCCCCGCCAGCATCTCGTACAGCACGCAGCCCAGCGCGTAGATGTCCGCCTTCGGCGTGATCTCCCGCTCCCCCATCGCCTGCTCGGGCGCCATGTAGTGCGGCGTCCCCAAGGACATGCCGGTCTCCGTCAGCCGCGTCCCGGCGTCCGACCGGCTCAGGGCCAGCGCGATCCCGAAGTCCGCCACCTGCACCCGGCCATCATGCAGCAGGATGTTCTCGGGCTTGATGTCCCGGTGGATCACCCCGTGCCGGTGCGCGTAGTCCAGCGCATCGGCCACCTCGCACGCGATGCGCACCGCGTCCTCGACCGGCAGCTGCTTCTCGCGGGTGAGCCGGTCGCGGAGGGATTCGCCCTCGACGTACGGCATCACGTAGAAGACGACGCCGTCGGCCTCCCCCGAATCGAACAGCGAGAGGATGTGGGGGTGCTGGAGGTTGGCGGTGGTCTTGATCTCGTGCAGGAACCGCTCGGCGCCCAGGATCGCGGACAGCTCCGGCCGCAGGACCTTGAGCGCGACCTTCCGGTCGTGCCGGATGTCGTGGGCGAGGAACACAGTAGCCATCCCGCCCGCGCCGAGCTCGCGCTCGATCGCGTAGCGGTCCGCCAGGGCGTTCGTGAGCTTGCCGAGCGCGTCGGTCATCGCCGCCAGGACACTCTATGGAAAGGAGGGACAGCAACATAGCGGCCCTGGGGCTCAGGGGCAAAGGGCAATCGGCTCACCGTCCCCACTTGCGAGGTCGGGTCCGGCCGGAGTCAATTGTCGGCTCGATGGAATTCCTGAACTTCCTCATCATCCTCTGGGCCGCGTGGCTCGTCTGGCGCCGGCCCGAGCGCGAACGGCTCGCCTTCCGCCTGCTGGTCATCAGCTGCCTCCTGATGGCGTTCCTCTTCTTCATCGGCAGCCACGGCTCCATCGTGCCGGGCGTGAACCTGTGATGCCGCTCTCGGAAGACCGGCTGCGGGCGATCCTGGCCTGGGTGGTCATCGTGCTGGTGGGCGGTCCCGTCGCAGGCGCCGTCCTGCTCGGCGTCGCGCACGGCGACTCGCCCTGCATCCTCTGCTGGGCCGAGCGGACGTCCATGGTGTTGATCGCGCTGTGCGGCCTCTTCGTGATCCGGTACGGGCCCCGCCCCCGCTACATTGGCGTCGTTCTGCTCCTGGGCGTGTGGGGCGTCTACATGTCCCTGCGCCACTCCGGGCTCCACATGGCCCGCGACGTTGGCCAGGGCTTCAGCGCCGCGATCCTCGGCGTGCACACGTACGTCTGGGCGCTGGTGATCCACGTAACGGTGCTCGCGGTGATCGGGGCGCTGCTGCTCTTCCTGCGCGAGATCAAACCCGCAGACGGCGCGCGGCAACCGGGCCGGGCCGGCCGCTTCGCGATGGGGCTGTTCGCCGTGGTCGTCGCGGCCAACGCGCTCCAGGCGTTCGCCTCGACCGGGCCGCCGCCGTGGTTCGGCCAGGGCGATCCGGTCCGGCTCTCCCTGAACCCGAAGCACTGGGTGTGGTCGTTCGAGGAGTTGGAGCCGTACTACGTCTCGCTGCGCGGATCGTGGACGATCCCGAAACCGGATCCGAACACCGCTGATCCCGATCCCGCGCACGGGCCGCTCGCCGGGCTACCGAGCATCGCCATCTCGGGCTGGGAGCGAATCGGCGTGCCGCTGAACGGCACGCTGAGCGCCTTCGCCCGCGATTCTGCGACCGGCCGCTTCCTGGCGGTGACCGACAAGTACGGCGTGTACCTGGTGGACAGCTCGCGCTCCCGCCTGCTGCACCACGTCGTGCTGGACCCGGGCTTCAGCGTGGACCTCACGCCGCTCGTCGGCGCGGCGTTCCTCGGCGGCGACACGCTCGCCGTCCTCTCCGACAACAAGAGCTGGGCGCTCCTCGCGCCCGACCCCAAGGCCGACGATCGCGCCGAATGGCGGCACTTCCTCGAGACCGACGGGCAGGTGTCCGAAGTGGGGCTGGGCCGCTTCCAGACGGTGCGGGCGCACCAGATGTACGTGCTGTCGCTGGCCTTCGACCC
>Ga0209777_10007937_pt1 | contig 11679 bp, 8 predicted proteins | sample FrelakmetHBP12HB_FD_187147 | JGI IMG/M metagenome (GOLD analysis project Ga0209777, IMG submission 187147) | Freshwater lake sediment microbial communities from the University of Notre Dame, USA, for methane emissions studies -HBP12 HB (SPAdes)... | ecosystem: Environmental > Aquatic >...
GTGCTATGCGCGACGCTGGCATCAAAGACCTTGACGTGGACGAACTGGTCGAATGCTCCGACCACAATGTCACCCCCGGGTTCATCCGTGCTATGCGCGATGCCGGCATCAAGGATCTGGATGTGGACGAACTCGTCGAGTGCTCCGACCACAACGTCACCCCCGAGTTCATCCGTGCCATGCGTGACGCCGGCATCAAGGACCTGGACGTCGATGACCTAATCGAATGTTCTGACCACAACGTCACCCCGGAATACGTCCACGATATCTTTACGGTTGGGCTGCCCGGCCTGGATACCGAACTCCTCGTGCAACTGGCCGATCACGACGTCACCCCCGAAGCCCTGCGCCTCGCCCGCCTCGCCTACCCCGACCTCGATGTGGAGGAATTGGTCGACCTGGTCACCGAAGGGCTCGACCTTGAAGACCTCGAAGACCTCAAAGCCTCCGGCCTGCCTGCGAAGGGCGAAACGCACGTTCACTGGCATGAGTGATAGGAAACCGTAGTGACGGTTTCCCTGGCACCGCCTGCCACATCGTCCCGGTGCTCTTCCGGGATATCATCCCCGCCAGGGGACATCGTCCCGATGCTCTTCCGGGACATCGTCCCGGTGCTCTTCTGGGATTTCATCCCCGTAGGGGCGACATATATGTCGCCCTTCTTGTTTTGTGTCATTGCGCCTAGCCGAGCGTCGCATCCCCGAGGGACAAGCCACTGTCGGCCGCTTCAGCACCATCGCGAAACAACCCTTGTTAACATTGGATAAGCCAGTGATTCTGGTTCGCCTTACCGTTATAATAAAAATAGAGGAACCTGTGCCAATGAAAAAATGGGTTGAATCGCTCTTACGGGTGCCCCTGCGCTTGCTGGGGCCGGCTGCCAGTCTGGAATTGACGGCGGCGGTCGCCTATCTGCTATTTAACCGCACCAACGGGACCATCCTCTCTTCGGGCGAGAGACGGTCTTACCTGCTCTACGTGCCCCGCACCTACAACCCTTCCACTCCCACCCCGCTGGTCATCAGCCTTCACGGCTATTCCGAATGGCCCGCCCACCAGATGCAAATGACTCACTGGAACGACCTGGCTGAGCAATACGGCTTTATCGTGGTCTATCCGTCCGGCACCCGCTTCCCGAAACGCTGGCGCACCCGCCCGGAACCTGGCAGCGGTGCGCTGCCGGATGTCACTTTTATCTCCGACCTGATCGACAAATTGGGAAGCGAATACAACCTCGACCCGGCCCGCCTCTACGCCAACGGGCTGTCGAACGGCGGTGGCATGTCTTTTGTATTATCCTGCAAACTCTCTGAACGTATTGCCGCCATCGGGACGGTCTCTGGCGCCTATCTGTTCCCTTGGGATGAGTGTCATCCGTCCCGCCCGGTGCCGACGATTGTTTTTCACGGCACAGCCGACCCGATCGTCCCCTTCCTGGGCGGCCCTTCCGCTTCTTTTGATCTTCCTTTTCCGGCCATCCCCGGGTGGGTCGCTTCCCTGGCCCGGCATAACGGGTGCACCGGCGCACCCCTGGAGATCCCTGCCAGCGGAGAGGTCAGCGGCGTCCAATACACCGGCTGCACTTCCAACGCCGGTGTGGTTTTCTACACCATCACGGGTGGCGGACATTCCTGGCCGGGCGGAGACCTCATGCCGGAATTTATTGTCGGGCATACCACCCACGATATTGATGCGACCAGGGTAATGTGGGACTTCTTCCAACAGCACCCTCTGCCTGGAAAATAGTTCCCCTTATCGCCTCCTGTTCTCCGTTCTCTGCTTTCTGCCTTCTGCTCTCCGCTCTCTGCTCTCCGCTTTCTGCCTTCTGCTTTCTGCCTTCTGCTCTCCGCTTTCTGCTTTCTGCTTTCTGCTCTCCGCTTTCTGCCTTCTGCTTTCTGCCTTCTGCTTTCTGCCTTCTGCTCTCTGCTTTCTGCTTTCTGCCTTCTGCCTTCTGCTTTCTGCTCTCCGCTCTCTGCTTTCTGCCTTCTGCCTTCTGCCTTCTGCCTTCTGCTCTCCGCCTCCTACTTCTTCTCCTCCCCCACCTTGAATCCCCTCTCCTCCAGTTGCTCCAGCAGCTCCTCCGGGCTCTCATACCACTGGCCCCACTTGCGCGAAATATGCTCGGTCCAGGAATAATTTTCGTAGGTGAAGGTTTCCTTGCGGCCTTTTTCCAGGCGGATCTTGGCTTTCTGCTTGGTGTAGTAATCCTGCGCCAGGTAACCCTCGTCCATCACTTTCATCGCCTCGGCCACCTGCTCGTCAGTGAATTCGGGATATTGATCTTCGAACAACGTGAACCACAGCGGCCAGCGCGGCCGGGGCGGGAATTCCTCCGCCGGGTAACCCATCACCAGTTGCACCAGCGGGAAGACGCGCTTCGGCAGTTTGAAGTCCCGGGCGATTTTGTTGGCCATATAGGGAGCATTCCCCAGAAAACAGGAGAACAGCCCCAGGCTTTCTCCGGCCACCACCATGTTCTCAGCCATGTACGCCGCGTCCTGGATGCCAAAGAACAGCAGGGACAGGTCGTTGGTGACCACTTCCCAGCCGCGCACCTTCATGAACCGTTCCAGCTTGTACAGGTCCACGCAGATGGTGAACCACAGCGGCGCCGCGAAGGGAGCCTTCTTGCGGGTCAACAGCACGCTGTAAAGTTGCGAGGCGAATGGAGCCTGCTGCCCGGCCCGCACGATGGTCTGGATGGTTTCGTCGGTCGGCTTTTGTTTGGTGTATTTTCGCACGGATCTGTGCTGGAGCATGGTTTGGATGACGGGGTTTTCCATCGGGCTGACTCCTTTTTTGACGGATATTCTTGGACAAGTATAAACCAAAAGCCCCCTGGGACTATCGAACTCATGTTTATTAAAGACGGGGTTTGGGGTATTGGCGGGCGGCAAAGCCGTCAGTCAATACCCCAAAATCCATTATTAGGCTTTTACTTCCCACCCAGGCTGTGGATATTACCCGAGCCGGACTGCTCAAAGCTGACCTGCGGACTGCCGTAGTAACTGACATCCCCGCTGCCGCTGACATGCGCCGCCAGGGTTTCGCTGGCCCAGACGGTCACGGTGCCTGATCCGCTGATTCTTACTGTGGAATCCTGCGTGTCCAGGTCACCCGCCAGGTATTTTCCCGAGCCGCTGATATTAATGCTCTGCTGTTTTGCTTCCCCGGTCAGGTCCAGTTCGCCGCTGCCGCTGACAGTCGTGTCCAGTTTATCGGCGGTCAGGGCGTTGATGGTCACCTTGCCTGAACCGCTGATGTCGATGTTCAAGGTACCGGTCTGGATGGATGCGGAGGTCACATCCCACGCGCCGGAGGTGGTAATGCCGGTCAGGTTTTTGACGTGCAGGCTGAAGTGCAGCTTGCTGGGGAGGAACGAGCCCTGGCTGGAATCCAGCCCCAGGTACAGCGTCCCGTTACGCACCTCGGAAGTGATGTGCGGCATCACGTTGTCGTCCGTCTCGACGGTGAGCGCTTCCGTTCCATCCTGGATGATTTCCATGGAGCCGCCGCCGCTGACATCGACGCGCTCGAACCCGCTGACATTCTTTGCCTCCGTGATTATGTTGCGCGACCCGGGCGTGGGCAGCATCCCGCAGGCGCTGACCAAAAGCAGCATGATGGTCAATCCGATGGTGGCTTTCAAAAGTTTGGTGTTCATTTGCTTCTCCTTACATTTCTGAAATTGGGATTTCTCTTCAATGATGTACGCCGGATGATACCGGAAGTGTCTGGTTTCAACCTATCAATTGGCTATTCATTTCCTGAAATGTGTCATTGAGGTATCATTCCAAAGGGGGGCATCATCCCCAAAGGGGAAAGGCTGGGGTAGGGCCATAGACTTATCCTTAAAGAAAGTATTAATGCACCAAAGCCCATCAATCTTTAAGCAAAACATGCGTGCTATAATCGCACGGAACCTTTCACTCAATTTACCGGTCTGACCATGTCCTTCGCCCACCTCCACGTTCACACCGAATATTCGCTGCTCGACGGCTTCAGCAATATCAAGAAGCTGGTCAAGCGCGCCAAAGAGATGGACATGCCCGCCCTGGCCATCACCGACCACGGCACAATGTTCGGCGTGATCGAGTTCTACCACGCTGCGAAGGATGCCGGTATCAAGCCCATCATCGGGCTGGAGGCCTACATGGCAGCCCGCACGATGCAGGAACATGACGTTAAGGAAGACCGCAAGTCCTCGCACCTCCTGCTCCTGGCCGAGAACGAGGCTGGTTATAAGAACCTGCTCCAGATCGCCTCGGCCGCCCAACTGGAAGGCTTTTACTACTACCCCCGCATTGACAAGGAATTCCTCGCCAGGCACGCCGAAGGGCTGATCTGCACTTCTGGCTGCATGTCTGCCGAAGTGCCGCGCCTCATTAATCAGGGTCAGGTGGACGCTGCGCGCCGGACCATAGACTGGTATTACGAGATCTTTGGCCGGGAAAATTTCTTCTTCGAACTCCAGCAGCACGATGTCCCTGAGTTGGAGAAGATCAACCGTACCCTGCTGGAATTGGGTCCGCATTACAACGCCCGCTTTGTCGCCACCAACGACTCTCATTACATTGACCCCGATGATGCCAAGTACCAGGATATCCTGCTCGCCATCCAGACCGGGACCTTGCTTTCTGATCCTGACCGGATGCGCATGACGGATGGCTCGTACTACCTGCGCTCGCCGGAGGAAATGGCCCGCCTGTTCGCCGAAGTCCCCGAGTCGCTCTCGAACACCTTGCTGATCGCTGAACGCTGCAACGTCACTCTGGACGTGAAAAAATATCGTCTGCCGCAGTTTGATGTACCGCAAGGGCATACGGCGGAATCGTACTTGCGGGCATTGTGTGAGGACGGGTTGAAGCGCCGCTATGGAGAACGCTCCGAAAACGAGCAGATCCGCACCCGCCTTGACTACGAGTTGGGCATCATTCAAAAAATGGAATTTGATGCCTACTTCCTGATCGTCTGGGACCTGTGCCGCTACACCCGCCAACAGGGCATCTGGTACAACGCCCGTGGCTCGGCGAATGGTTCGATCGTCGCTTACACGCTCGACATCACTCTGGTGGACCCCATCCAACAAAACCTGCTCTTCGAACGCTTCCTGAACCCCGGTCGCATCTCGATGCCCGATATTGACCTGGATTTCCCCGACGACCGCCGGGCCGAAGTGCTGGATTACACCGTCAAAAAGTACGGGCAGGACAAAGTGGCGCAGATCATCACCTTCGGCACGCTGGGGGCGCGTGCCGCCCTGCGCGACGTGGGCCGCGTGATGGACATCCCGCTCCCCGAAGTGGACCGGGTGGCCAAGATCATTCCGAACATACCCTCGAAAGCCGTCCCGCTCCGGGATATTATTGCCGATGATTTCAAAGGCCTTCCGGAGCTGAAGGTTGTCTACAGATCTGCTGACCACTTGCGGGAACTGATTGACACCGCTGCCAGGATGGAAGGAGTCGTCCGAAACGCCGGGACGCACGCCGCCGGTGTGGTCATTTCAGACAAACCACTCGTCGAGTACCTGCCACTGCACCGTCCGACCAGCAACTCCGAAGAGACGCCCATCAAGACCGTCACACAGTTCGAAATGGGCATCCTCGAAAAACTCAAGATGCTCAAGGTGGACTTCCTTGGCCTGGCCACGCTGACCATCATGGCGCGTGCCTGCGGCCTGATCAAGCAGCGTCACGATATTAAATATAACCTGGGCAACATTCCAACCGACGACCAGGAAACGTACAAGTTCCTGGGCGATGGCAACACCCTGGGCGTCTTCCAGTTGGAAGGTTCGGGGATGACCAAGTGGCTGGTGCAGATGAAACCCCAGTCGCTGGATAACATCATCGCCATGGTGGCGCTCTACCGCCCCGGCCCGATGGACTTCATCCCGGATTACATCAGCCGCATGCATGGCGAGGCGGAGGTCGAGTATCGCCATCCGGCTCTGGAACCGATATTCGGCGATACCTATGGGATTCCCCTCTACCAGGAACAATTGATGCGCGCCGCCATCGAGCTGGCTGGATACACGCCCACCGAATCGGACGAACTGCGTGCTGCCATTTCAAAGAAGAAGAATAAGGAAATTGAAAACCATCGTCATAAGTTCGTGCAGGGAGCCGTTTCGCAAGGGATGGATCCCGCCACCGCCGATGCCATCTATCTCGATTGGAATGAGTTTGCCCGCTATGGCTTCAACAAATCCCACGCCGCCAATTACGGCCTGCTGGCCGTCCAGACCGGCTTCCTGAAACTGCATTACCCGGTGGAATATATGACCGCCCTGCTCTCGGTCACCAAGCACGAGACCGACAAGATGGCCCTCTACGTCAACGATGCCCGCAACATGGGCGTCATTGTCCTGCCGCCGGATATCAACGCCAGCGTCTGGGACTTTGCCATCGAAGAGCAGGCGGGTAAATCTGCCATCCGCTTTGGCCTGGGCGCGATCAAAAACGTCGGTCAGGGTGCGGTGGAACTGCCGGCTCAGGCCCGCCTCAAGGGCGGTCCTTTCAAAGACCTCGATGACCTGTCCGCCCGGGTGGACCTGCGCGCGGTCGGTCGGCGTGCCCTTGAAAGCCTTGTCAAAGTCGGAGCAATGGACAAGTTCGGGTCACGCGCCGCAATGCTCGAGTCCCTTGACCGCATCATCGCGATCAGTTCCTCCCATTTCCGCGCTGCCGAAGCCGGGCAGTTGTCGCTCTTCGGGACGGGCACAGGCGTCACCGAGAACATCACCCTGCCGCTTGTTCCCGATGCCGACCGCCGCGAGACCCTCGCATGGGAGCGCGAGCTGATCGGTATGTACATGTCCGAGCACCCGCTCACGCCCTACCTTAATGAGATCCGCCGCCTTGTCACTCACTTCTCCAGCAACCTGGGCGAGGCCGAACACGAGGAGAAGACCCGCGTCGCCGGGATGGTATCGGGCATCCGCCCGCACCAGACCAAGACAGGCAAGATGATGGCTTGGGTTACGCTCGAAGACCTGACCGGCACCATCGAACTGGTGCTCTTCCCGCGCACCTGGGAGAAATTCCAGTTCGCGCTGGAAATCGGCGGGGTGATCGTGGCCGAAGGCAAAGTGGACGCCCAGTCCAACCCCTCCAAGGTGCTCGTGGATAACATTCACACTGAGATCAAGCTGACCGAACCCGCCCTGAGCGGCGTCGCATCGTCCCCGCAGGGGAAAGGGCCTGCCCAGATACCTTTGCAGCCCCAGCCCCAGTCTCCTGCCCCGTCCAGCCGTGTTTCTGAAACCTCCATCCTGTCTCATGATGCCGTCCCTGACGTGGAAGAAATGGACTGGAAGTCCATGCCGCCCCCGCCTGATGCCCCACCTGAATGGGAAAACTACGTCCCTGCCAAAGCCGCTTTCGCTGCGCAGGATTTGATCGTCCACGAAACAAATCTCCCGGAAGAGCCGGAAACGGTCAACACCACAGCCGCGCTGGAGATTCCTCAATCCTCAATCCAACCTCCTGTTGCGATAATACCTCCTGTTCCGAAGATTCCTCCGGGCATTCGTTTTTCTGACATAAACGATGACCACGCCCCCCAGATGGTGACCGTCATCCTGCGTCCCTCCGGCGATCCGAACCGCGATATCCGCCGCATCAGCCGCCTGCACGGAACTTTCATTTCATACCCCGGTAAGGACCGCTTCGCCTTCCAAATTTTCGAGGAGGGGCGCGGCCATTTGATCGAGTTCCCCAACGACACTACCCACCTGTGCGCTGAACTGGCGGCGAAGATCAAGGACGTCGTTGGCGAAGAAAACCTGCGTGTTGAGCCGATCACATATCAGTAGTGGCGACCAGTTGGTCGCCACTACACTATCCGTAATGCATTGCACCTCTCGCAATCTTCCTGCTGGCATAACAACGCCAGCGGATCCTTTTTAATCCGCCCCACCACTACCCTGAACAGCATCTTCAACGGCACAGCTTGGACGAGTGCACCCCCAATTTGCACCTTCCGGGTGAACTTTTCGATTTCCGGCCCAATGGCCTGGAAGCCTGCCGAACAGCCGGGGAAGCCGGGACACTCCACCACACCCTTCGGCGTCAGCGCCCAGCGGACGAATTGCCTGCGCCCTGCCAGTTTTTCAGCAAAGTGGATGCTGGTGTTGACAGTGTGGTCTACGCCTATCAGCACGACCCAGCCATCCACTTTTTCCAGCAAACCGAGCGGGGAAAGAGCATCGTTCATCGTCTGTGCGGCAAGGAATTTCTCGGCGTTGATGCCTGCAAAAGATTGGATGGGATGGTTGGAACGTTTGGCGCGCGGGTGCTTGCGGAATGTCTCCGGGATGATACCCATCAGCGGGTCGGCGGGTGTCCTCAGTGTGAAAAATTCGGCCATCTGGTTCTGGTCCTGCAGGGAACCATACGTGATGCCGTTGTTTTCCGGACCGACCAGTGGGGTGATCATCGCCTTGTACGTAAACGTCGGAACGATCACCGTGGTGAACGCCGCCGCCAGCGCATTGACCACCGTCCCGGCACCGCCCTCCACCTGCCCAAACGACTTCAGCGACGAATGGACGATCACCGGCGCATCCGCCAGGTGTAAATTACGCAGCTCCAGCAGCAGGTCTCGCAAGCGGACGGTCATCTTAGCCGCACAGCTCCAGGATATGTTTTGCCGTGTCTCCTGTCTTTTCCGGCTGGAAATAATAGACGCGGATGCCGAACTCGGATAACTCGTACGCCGCCAAAGCGGACAGCGCCGCCAGCCCAGCTTTGCTGGCGAAGTAGGCTGCCCGGTTCTCCGGGCCTTTGGCCCGCTCGCCCACATGGACAATGACCCCGCCGCCTTTCTCTTTCATGATGCGCCCCACCGACTGGGTCAGCAAAAATGGCCCGCTCAGGTTCACATCCAAGGTGCGCTGCCAGTCCCAGTCGTCCATTTCGAGTACCGTTTTCTCCGGCTCGACCTCTGCGCAATTGACCAGGATGTCAATCTGCCCGAATTCGTCCAGCACGGAATTGAGAAGGGTCTGAATGGGCATCTTCTTGGCGATATCTTCCACGTAAGCCCTCACCTGTCCGCCTGAAGTGAGGATGTGTGCCACTGTCTCGTCCAGGTTGATCGGCGAGACATCGTTCACAGTCACGGTCGCACCATTCGCCGCAAAGGCTTCTGCCACGCCGCGGCCGGTCCCCTTGCCCGCCCCGGTGATCAAAACTATTTTCCCGGTGAAATCAACCATACAGCCTCCTGCCGGCCTGGTTCCTGGCATACGGTTACTTATCCATCACTCGTCTTTGCATTCAGCACTCCGGCGAGGATGCCAACGAGCATGACTGCAAGCAGCCAGCGCTTGTCCATAAGACGATTATACCCTCAGCCAGCCTCGCAAAGATTCCATCTCTTTCCTGCATCACAGAGATTTCCAAAGAACCATCTTCGCAAGGTTCTCCAGTTTCTAATAAAAAATCTATTTTCCTTTTTCGCATTTCTTATACCTGCCCGATAAAATGGGCATTATTCAAATACAACAATTTCCGAAAGGAGTTCGAAATGTCTTACTTTATTGCCCCTTACCCGTATCGCATGGCCCGTCGCTGGGCCCGCATGGCCGGTTACGAAGAACCCGCCCATGACTTCACCTTGGCCGTCGATGTCCGTGACGAGGATGATGCTTACGTCATCAGCGCCCTTGTCCCCGGTCTGAAGGCCGAAGAACTGAACATCCAGATCCTCGAAGATGTGGTTACCGTGGAAGGCGAGTTCAAGGCCGATGAGAATGAATATCTGATGCGCGAACTACCTCACGGTTCCTTCCGCCGCACCCTGCGCCTGCCTGTCACGCTGGACCCTGAAAAGGCCCAGGCCAAGATCACCGATGGCGTGTTGACCCTGCGCCTGCCCAAGGCAGAATCGGCCCGCCCCAAGACGATCAAAGTTGCTGTCAAGTAAAACGCACGCAGTTCATCTGCATTCTCCACCTCAGTCAGGACGCCCGCAGTGGGTGTCCTGATGCTTTATTCAAACCTGCGCAACCTCGCCACCCCACCGTGGAGGACGTTTTCAGGTAAAATACCTGCATCCTTCGTCGGGAGAGATAAACTTTGCAACGCAAACTGGTCTTCCTCCTTTTAACTTTGACCTTGCTCACTTCCTGTGCGCTTCCCGGAAGCGCTGTTCCTGCATCGGAAGTTTCCTCCTCCACCCCATTCCCGACCGCCTCCCCTACTCCCCCCTCCACACCGTTGACCATCCTGGTGCTGCCAGCCGATATGCCACAGGCTGAATCAGACCAGTACCAGACCCTCATCTACAATCTGGCACGGGCGAACGGGATGCACTATAAATTGCTCAACGTGCTAACCCCCGCTGATGTGGCCCTCGAAGGTTCAGCTTTGAAAGTGGTTATCGCCCTCCCACCGGACCCTGGCCTGGCTGCGCTGACGGCAGCCGCACAGGGCGTGCAGTTCCTGGCAGTTGGCATCCCCGGTCTGGCTGCAGCCTCCAACCTGTCCAGCGTCGGGGCGGCTGGTCTTCCGGTGGATCAGCAGGCTTTCCTGGCTGGCTACATCGCCGGGATGGTGGCCCCGGAGTGGCGCGTTGGCATCCTTTCGCAGAAAGATACTCCCGGCGGCAACACGGCAGTCACTGCCTTTACGAACGGCTATCATTTCTATTGCGGCGATTGTTTCAACCCTGATTTTCCTCAGCCCAATTCCCATGGTCTTTACCCCATCGTCGTCCGGATCCCGACCGACGCCCCTGAAAGCGACTATACCGGTTATGCCAATCTTTTGATCCAAAACTTCGTCAAGGTGGCTTATCTTTACCCCGACATCGCCACGCCCGGCCTTCTATCCTACTTGGCTCAGAATGACGTGCTGCTCATCAGCCAGAAACTGCCTGGTGAGGATGTCCGCCCCAATTGGATTGCCAGTATCCAGCCTGACCTCACCTCTGCCCTTCAGCGCATCTTCCCGGACCTCGCAGCTGGCAAAGGCGGACAGGTCGCACCCACCCCGTTGTTCCTGAACGACGTCAACCCCGATCTGCTCAGTAACGCCAAAATGCGCCTGGTACAGGATGTGCTGAACGGCCTGCAAGATGGGACCATCGGCACGGGAGCGAATCCTTGATTTGCTGCTTTTCTTCTGGCGCGAAACAGATCAAATCGTTGGAGCAGGGGATTTACCTTATGCCGCAGCTCAACCCCTATGATGTGGCCGCTCACGCAGGGTATGGCCCCCGCTGAAGCATTATAATAAGAATATGCTGCTCACAATTGACCTTGGAAACACGAACCTGACCATCGGCCTGTATCAGGGCGAGACCCTGGTGCATCATTGGCGGCTGGCCACCGAGCAAACCCGCATGCCCGACGAGTACGGTTTGCAACTTCTCGGCCTGCTGACGAACGCCGGGCGGACGCTTGCCGACCTGACCGGCATCTGCCTGGCCTCGGTCGTACCACCACTGACAGGGCGGATTGTCCAGGCCTGCCGCGAATACCTCAAGCAGTATCCGCTGGTGGTCGACACCGGCGTCAAAACCGGCATCCGCATCCGTTATGAGGATCCCAAGGCGGTCGGCGCGGACCGGGTCGCCGACGCGGTGGCAGTCATGCACCTGTATGGCGGACCGGCTTGTATCATTGATTTCGGTACTGCCACCACCTTCAATGCTCTGACCGAGGAAGGC
>Ga0209777_10007938_pt1 | contig 11679 bp, 13 predicted proteins | sample FrelakmetHBP12HB_FD_187147 | JGI IMG/M metagenome (GOLD analysis project Ga0209777, IMG submission 187147) | Freshwater lake sediment microbial communities from the University of Notre Dame, USA, for methane emissions studies -HBP12 HB (SPAdes)... | ecosystem: Environmental > Aquatic >...
GCATGGTCAAGGCGATCGTCTACGGTCGCGTGAAAATCACGCCGACCAGTCTGGGCGGGATGACGCTGGAGGTTGGGATCGCGGGCAATACCGCGGCGATCATCCCCCTGACGGCCCTCGGTCACCTGGTGCTGAATCTGGCCTGGGTGGACGCCAGCCAGGCCAACCCGCACGCGGAACCGTCGCCGTTGCTGATCGAAAACGGCGCGAACATCATCCTGACGACGGGCACGGCCAGCGCCGTCCTGGGCGAGGTTGAGATCATCTGCCTCTGGAAGCCGGCCAGCGCCGATGGCAAGGTGGCCGCTGCGTAACTGACAGCGCCCTCCGTTGTCGGGCGGCGCAAACCGAAGCGTAGCATGGGCGTCTCGCCCATGAATCACGGGCAGGATGCCCGTGCTACAATGAACGAAAGGAATCCCATGAAAGGCTCTCTGAACTTTTTGGGCAGCGCCATTGCGATCGCGCTGCTCTCCCTGACGGCGTTCTGCGCCGAGTACGAAAACGTCCGCACGTTCGAGGCCGGCGAGATCATCGCGACCGCGGGTCTGCGTGTGAAACTCTCCGGCGTGACCGTCGTCAAGGCCGGCTCGGGCGAAGACGACATCGGCAGCGTCACGGCGCCGTGCATCGCTCATGAACCTGTCGGCGTGAAGTTGGCGCGCACGGGCACCAGCACCATGATTGCCGACGGCGTGATCGCCGCGGGCACCGTGGTTTACCCCGCGGCGTCGGGCAAAGTGTCTGCGTCCGTAGTCGGATCGCGCATCGGAACTCTCCTCACTGCCGCGGCGGCGGATGGCAGCCAGGTGGAAGTGTTACGCGTTCCGTTCACGCTGAGTGTGGCCGGCGATCTGACCGTTGGTGCGGATAAGAATGTCACGGCCACGGCGGGCAGCGGTTCAGTGACGTTCGGCGACATGACTGGCACATTCGTTACGCCGAGCGGCGCTGGCACGTTGAGCGGCACAACGAACATCGCCGCGAATAAGAATCTCACCTGCTCTGCGGGTTCGACGGCCGTGGATCTCCACCTGGGCTCAGGCACGTTCAAGACGAGTTACGGCGCGGTCTCGCTCTATGGAACGACGACGCTCGTCGCGGACAAAGGGTTGCTGTGCGCCGCCGGCATCGGCTACCTGGACATGTCGCTCGGCACGGGGATCTGTTCGCTCCCCACCGGCGCCACGACGATTAACGGAAATACCACGCTGGTCACCGGCAAAACGATGGCATTGACCGATGCCGATGCCTTGACCGTGGGCGGGAAGATCGTGCCGGTATACAAGACGATCACCTGCTACATTCCGGCGATCGCCACGAAGACGATCTACGACATTTTCATCGCGGATCGCGCCTATACGGTGACCCGGATTGATGAGGTGAACGACGTTGACGCCGGCACGGCCCTGACAATGACCGTCGTCAAGGCAACGAGTACGAATGCACCGGTCGCGGCCACGACTCCGATGGCTGCTGCCATTGATGTCCACACTACCGCGTACACAGTGCAGACCCCGACGCTGACCAGTACCACCGCCGATCTCGATCTGGCTGCGGGCAACCGTATCGGCATCGTGTTGAGCGCCGCCTCGACGACGGGTACATACGTGGTCACGATCACGATGAAGTTGAAGTAGGAGACGGCCGCTCACTCTGGCGGGGGTGAGCGATTGGCCTGGCCGGCGTCCTCCTGCCGGCCAGGCCAGCCCTTGAAGGGATGAAATGATGAGCGCCGTCGGCTTGATCCTCGTGAAACAGCACCTGCAGATCGCGCATGCGGCGCAGGACTTGGCCGTGCAGGCGATGATTGACAGCGCCGAGGATTACGTCGAGCGCTATTGTGGGATCAAACTCGCCAGCGACGAGTTTGAAGAGGACCTCGACGGCGGCGAGCTCACGCTGCGGCCGACGTTTCTCCCGATCGCCGAAATTGATGAGGTCACCGACAACTGGGACAGTGACGCCGAGCAGGATGCCGCGATCCATCGCGCGGACATCCGCATGGCCGACGACGCCGGCGAGATCGTGGATGTGATCTGGCCCGCGGGCAAGGCCCGCTGGCATGCGGCGTACACGGCCGGCTACGCGGTGTTGCCGCCGGCGCTGCAACTCGCAGTGCTGCAGCTCGTCTTCCGCGCATACGTTCAGCGCGGCGGCGAAACGGAAAACATCGCGGCCGGTGTGACGTTGCAGTGGGGCAAAATAGCCGACAGCGGGATCAACGAGTTGCTGCGTCCGTTCCGGCAGCGGGTGTGTGATGTGGTCTGAGGTGTGCAATGCCTTCCCCGATTACGCGCTACCGCCCGACCAAGACGCAGGACGGCGAAGGCGGTTGGACGGAGGCTCTGGCCGGCGCCCTGGTCGTGTACGGAACGTTGCAAGAGCACGACAACAAGATCGCCGCCATCGTGGAGGCGAACGAGGACATTGACGCCGGCGACATCCTGGATGTGGACGGCGCGTACTACCGGGTGGTCGGCCTGCATCACGTGCCCGGAACGTTGTGGCGGAAACTGGACCTGGAGAGACAGACGCGGCCGATCAACCCGTGAGACCGCATCTAATCTCCTGGAGCGCAAACGATGTCGGACATGCGTTGCAAAACCTGGCTGAACGTAGACGAGGTCCGGCGCCGCGTCGAAGGCGGGACCGCCGCGCGGGTGGCACAGTGCGCCGGCCTGATCGAGGCTGAGGCCAAGCAACTTCTATCGCGCGGATCGAAACAGATGGGCATGGCGCAGTTCGGCGACAAGAAAACGCCCATCGAATACCAGAGCAGCGCGCCAGGCCAGCCGCCATTCCTGCGCTCGGGGAATCTGCGTGACAGCATCGCCTCCGCCAAGAGCGGCCCGCAGAGTTACGTCGTCGGCCCGACCGCGAAAGGGTGGTATGGGCGCGTGCATGAATTTGGTGCATGCATCATGGTCACGCCCAAGATGCGCGGGTTCCTCGCCTGGGCGTTTGGCTGGCATCTCAGCCAGCGGACGGGCGTCATCCAGATTCCGCCGCGGCCCTTCATGCGGCCGGCGCTCGATCATAGCGTCGCGCAATTCCCGGAACTCTTCCGCGATCTCCCGATCGGGGGGCCGGTCGAACCATGATTGCCGACGCGATCTTCAAAGCCTTGGTGGATCCAGCCGTGCCGGCCGCGGCGGCGATCTGCGCGGTGCTCGCGCAGTATGGCGGTAAGCCCTGCATTTTCACGGACGAACTTCCCCAGGATGCGGCGCTGCCCGCGATCCTCATCAACGAGATCGGCGGCGACAGCGGTTTTGCTTGCCGCAGCCGGCGCGGGGCGAATCTGAATGTGGACGTCCAGATCTTCGGCTCGAAAAGCTACACGAGCAAAGCCACGCGGGCGCTGGCGAAAGCCTGCTGGCTCTTTCTGGGGCGGCTCAATCTGAATCCGTACATCACGGGTTTCAGCGAATGCGGCTGCGTGGCCGAACCGCCCGCGAACACAAACGACGGCCTGGGCTTTCCGGGCTACACGATCCGCGTGCGCGTGACCGTGCTGGAGACGTTGGCATAGGTAGCACGGGCGTCCCGCCCGTGGAGGAGTACCATCATGGCAGAGACGCAGATCCCCAAGGCCGGTTACACGATGGAATTGAAAATCGGTGGCCAGGTAGCCGGTGCGGCTGGCGATCTCAAGTTGTCGCTGACACGCAAACCGATGGATGCCTCCTCCCGTGCCGGGCTCGGACACAAGTCATTCATTCCCGGAATGCTGAACTGGAACCTCAGCGGTAACGCCGTCTACATGCACGCCGATCCCGCGCTGCTGCTCTTGCTGGATACGGGGAAGATCAAAAAGACGGTTCTCCCCATGATCATCCTGGACCTGGCGGGTTACGGCTTTTCCGGCAACGTGTTGGTGAAGACGTACAAGGAAACCGAGTCGTTGAATGACGCAGTCAAATGCCAACTTGCCTTCCAGGGAACGGGCCAACTGACACGCGTCACACCACAGGCTTGATAAGACGGCGCACTTTGAGAGGAGATTGTCATGGCAATCGCGAGTCCGGGCAAGGGGTACGAGGCCACGCTGTCACTGAATCCAGGCAGCGGCGCGACGACGATCGCGCGGGCCGTGGACGTGGAACTTTCCTGCGAAGTAGGAATGGCGGACGTTTCCTCACGAGCCGGCGCGGGCTGGGAGGAGAGTCTGGCCGCACTGGACGAATGGTCTGTCAACGGAGGCCAGATCCGCGTTGCGGATAGCGATTCCTATGAGACCCTGCTGACCGCCGTGCTCGCCGGCACCGAGCATATTGACTTGGTGCTGAGTGTGAACGGCGGAAAAACTCGCACAGGCCATTGTTTTGTCAGCGAACTGAACCTGGACATGGGCATGGGTGGCGCGATCCTCGCCCCCTTCAAGCTGCAAGGCACCGACGCCCTGGTGTTCGCGTAGGAGCGGTGGGCGTCTCGCCCGCCCGTCCTTCCGCGCGCGACGACGCGCGCGGCTCGGATCAGGAGGAAGCGATGGCACGCAGTTTCACCGATAGCGCCGGGCGAGTCTGGCATCCGCGGATCACGTGCCGCACGATGATGCGTTTCGCCCGCGACACTGACACCAACCCGTTCGAGATCGTTCCCCGGCCGGCGCATATCTCCGAGGAGAAAATGCCGCGGGCCACGCTGCCGCGGCTGCAGCTCGACATCCTGGAGGAGCGCTACGCCTCGGTGATCGAGCTCGCGTTCCACGCCTGCGCTGACGAGATTGTCGAACGGCAGGTGCTGCGTGAAGATTTTCTCGACTCGATCAGTTCGATGCAGGTCCTGGCCAGCCTCACTGAGGCCGTTGTCGGCGCCTACTCGGATTTTTTCCTGCCCCAGAACCCGGACGAAAGACCGACGAAAGCGACGGCGAACCGTGGACGTGGCGACTGATCTGGCGAATCGCTGCCTTGGCGGGAGTGCAGCATTGCGACGATTTCACCCTGCGGGAGCTGGCCTGGCGCGCGCGGGCGCTGCGGGAGGAACGGTGGAACCATACGGCCTGGATCGCGTTCCACGCGGCGGCGCCACACGCGAAGGTGACGCTGGATGACTGCCATCCGCTGCGGCAGGCGGAGGCGAAAGCACGCGCGGGACCGCCAGAACCGGGTAGGTCGCAGTTGCCGAAGAAGTTGACCGAGGAGCAGAAAGACCAGCAGTGGCGCGAATGGAAACGCGCGCAACGACGGAGAGACCAGGATGCCGGGCGCAAGTGACATCAAGGCTGGCGGCGCGTACATCGAGATCGGCTCCGGCCTGTCTTCGGACTTCAACAATGCCTTTGCCGGTGCGCAGAAATCCCTCGACGGCGTTAAGGGTTCCTTCGATAAGGCGGCTGAAGCGCAGCTCACCATGCGGAAGAGCATGGGGATGGTGTCCACGGTCTCAGGCCAATCCGGCCAGATGCTTTCCCAGATGGCGAATGCCGTGATGATGTTTCCCGGCCCCGCGGGTCTGGCGGCGGCGGCGATCCTCGGCATCGTTTTCGCCTGGAAAGAAGTCGCAGAGGCCAGCGACAAGGCCACGGCCGCGATGCAGAAATCGGTGACTGAAACGACGACGGCCCTCGATAAGGCGTACAAGAATCAGTTTGGAAAAAAGGAAGAGTTCAACGTCACCGATCAGTACGCGGAAGGCAACAAGGCGCTCCAGGAAAAACGGACTGAACTCCAGAAGCTGAAGGAAGACGCCAAAAGCAGCGGTCTCTACTCGGGCAGCGGGCAACTTTCAAACGCCTACCAAACGCAGAAGGCCCAACTCGAACAGGACGTCGACGCCCTCGAAGCCGCACAGAACCGGTACAGGAATGCAATGGGGCCGACCGCCGCCGTCAACAAAGCCTTCCAGGACATCCACCAGCAGGAGATTTCGCAGACTCCAACTGGCGCCCTGGCGCGCGAATACGCGGCGCCGAACGAAACCGAAAAGGCGGAAAAGCAAGCCGCTTTATACGCCAAGCAGAGCGAGGCCCTCCGCGAATACGTCTACGCGTTACAGGCGGCAGGTGTCACGGGCAAGATTCTGGCTGATGCGCAAGAGAAAAATACGGAGATGTGGAACAAGGCCGCGGAGGCAAAGAAAAAGCTGACCGACGCGACGCTGAAGCAGGCCGAGGCCGAGGCCAAGGTCGCGGCGAAAGTGGACACGGACGCCCTGGCCAGGTCAAACAAGGAAATCAGCGCAAGAGAATCGCAAATCAACGCGGTCTTCGAGGCGACACGGACCCCGACAGAAAAACTCAACGCCGAACTGGAACGCCTGAACGATCTTTCGGACAAGGGTATGGACAAGGACACGTATACCCGCGCGGTGAGCATGGCGTTGGACACCGGCCTGCCGAAAGGTTCGGACGGTTTCTCCACCGTGGGCACGTTCTCCGGGTCGGCGATGGGCGAGATCGGCGCCAGCGGCATCTTCGAGAAACAGCTCACCGCCATTGAGGAGGTCGCGAAGAACACGGCCGAACTCATCCAGCAGGGCAAGTCCGGCGATTCGGGGGCCACGCTGAACTGATATGGCAGCCACCACGATCACCGAAGATGTGAAGTCACGCGATCTCTCGGAGACGCAGCGCAATGGCGAATTCTCCCGCACGATGGAACGCAGCTTCACGATCACCGGCGAGGACGATCCGGGCGAAGCCGCGGCCCTCGGCCCACAGTACGCCGAGGCTTACGGCGATGGCTCGCTCGATCTCTTCGTGATCGAACGACGCTTCAGCGTGCTGATGGTGGAGCCGCATCCGGCGCTGAAACTCGTCTGCCGGTACGGCACTCAGGATCTCCTGGCGCGTAAGCAGTTAAACCAAGGCGACGGCAGCGACGATTTCCAGAGGGAACTCGGCGCGATGGGCGAGACGGTCCACATCGTGCGGGCCATCTCCCAGTTGCACTATCCGGTCACGGCCGACGCGGTCGGCGATCTCATCAACGTGGACAGCGACGGACGCATTACGGGCGTTGATGTCTATCGGCCGAAGTCCACCTACCGGGAGAAACGGACCTTCGACGCCCTCGACGCAGGCTATTGGAGGATGCTGAGTCAGTTGGCCGGCCATTCGGTGAACAAGTCGGCGTGGAAACTCTGGCAGGATCTGGAGGTGCTTTTCCTGGGGGCCACAGCCAACCAACGCGGCCGCGGAAAATGGTATCTGGAGTACAACTTCGCCATCAGCCTCACCGCCACGAAAGACTACGGTGGCGGCGAGAGCGGCCCCGGCATCGTCATCAAGGGCGGTCACGAATACCTCTGGGAAGAACACGCGCGGGTCGCGGACACGGCCGGCGAGAACATGACCTATGCGCCGAAGGCCGTCCACGTCGCGCAGGTTTATGATCTGGTCGAGTTCTCCTGCCTGGGCCTGGGGGTCTGATGTGATCCCAGACAAGAAAACCGGCGACAAACTCTACGCGAGCGAGATTGATGAGCTGGCCGACAGCGCCCGGCTCGTCCAGGGCCTGAATATCGGCGGAATGAACGGCAGCGTTTCGCCCGCCGGCATTAGCCTGCGTCTGCCGTCATCCACGAAGATCATCCGCGAAGCCGCGGTGTCGGCGCTGGCATTGAACCTCGGCGAAACCGATCTGCCTGCCTACGGCGTGTGCGGTATCACGGGTCACGGGCCGGCTGGCGACGATGCGCATTCCACGCGGATCTTCACCGTCCGGACGCCCGTGGCCGCCGAGGACACAAATTGGTTCGGTATCACCGCCGAGCCAATCCCGGCTCAGGGCGCCGGGCGCATCTATCTCGCCGGCGTCTGCCTCGCGCGTGTGCTGAATCCGGATTCACAGTGGTATCTGGAGGTAGCGGACGGCCAGTCGTACCTCGCCGGCGCGGCCTCCGGATCCGCGCAAAAACTCTGGGAGGACACGGTTGACCTCGGCGGCGGCGTGCACCTGGCGCTGGTGAGATTCCCCGGCGCCGGCGCCGCGCAGACGCAGATGTTCAAGGTTGTGTCCGTCGAGGTGGACTACATCGTCTGCCACGCCTGGGACGGCGAGACCGAAGGCCAGGAGGCGGTGCTGGTGGCGTTGCCGTATCTTCTGCGCATGACTCCGTTCGATGGCCAGACGCGGGACGGGATCACCTACGATTATGACTCTGAGATCACGCGCACGGCGACAAAGGACGCCGACACCGAAGATCAGGTCATCGTCCCATCATACATCGCTGGCGATGTGATCTTTGCCGCCACCGGCATTATCGGTGGCACGGACGCGACGGGTCCGAACTCAGAGGTTCTCGACCGGCAGGACTTGAACGTTGACGGCCGCGCGTGGGCCAAGGTGGCTGAATGAGCAGCAAGTTTCAGTCCTTCGACGCCTCGCCCATGAAGGCATTCATCGAATCCCCGCTGCATGCGCGCGGCGGTGGCGTTCCGGCGTGTTTTTGCGTGCACCCCACCAGTGGACTTTATCTCTCGCTGGATGCCGGCGTGACGTGGGCCTTGAAGAATGCCACGCCCCTGATCCGGTGCCTTGCCGCTGTCAACGGCGTTCTGATCGGCGGCACCTACGAGAGTTCGCCCGGCTATCACGGGCACTTCAAGCGGTCCACGGATCGCGGCGCTAATTGGACGCCCTATGCGCCGGCGTTTGCGCCCCTGCATTCGATCTGCTACGTCGGGGACGACACGTTCATTGCAACCGGCTGCGACGACGAGGCGTCTTCCTTGAGCCAGGGCGGCATCTTCCGCTCGACAGACAGCGGCGCCAGTTGGGCGGCGGTATCGGGCACCTCGTCATTCTACGGTTACTGGGTTGCTAACGTCGGCGGCGGCGTCTGTTTCTGCGGCGGCCGCGTCATGTCCGGTGGCGTGTCCTTTGGAACGATCTGGCGTTCCACCAACAGCGGCGCGACGTGGACGGCAGTCTACACCTCGACCGGCAGCACGCGCGATCGCGTCGAATCGGTCTGCGGCTCGAACGATGGCGTCTGCCTGGCTGGCACGGTCGAGCAGGCCACCGGCTATTATGGTTCCATCCTGCGTTCAACGAATGGAGGAGCCACCTGGGCGCCGCTGGCCGGCAACTACGGTTACGTGTACGCCGTCGAACATCTGGGGACGGATGTCTGTTTGGCCGGCGTGCGCTACGACGCGACGCATGGTTGCGTGTACCGATCCGAGGACAACGGGGTGGGCTGGTCGAATGTGCAGGCAGATGCCTACGGGATCTATCGCATTCGGAAATTCTCGGCGTCGAAGGCGTTTGCCTCGGATCTTTGGTTGCCGAACCGTCGCAGCGTTGATGCCGGCGAAACGTGGGACGCGATCTCGGACCTGGCCGCGGTCGGGGATATGCGCGACTGGGCCGTTGAACTGGCGGCGTGAGGAGAGCACGGCAATGCTGGTGACGGACGTGGCCCTGGAGTTCCTGAGCACGCGGCGCATCCGCGCGTCGTGGACGGGCACGGACGGTTACGTTTCGTGGATCTTCATCAACGGCAAACAGTCCGGCGCGCCGCGCCACCTCATCGGGACCGCGAAAACCGTTGACCTCACCGTGCCGGATCCGTTCTGCCTGGAAATTCACGAGGTCGCGTTGACCGAGTTCCCCACGCCGATCGTCGAGCCCCTCGAACGCAGGCCGACCATCTGGTGGAACCCGCGCGAAGACGCGTTGCGGTACACGGTGTACCGCAAGGCCAGCGAGGCCGCCGTGGAGAGCTGCTTCGCCTCCCAGGCGCACGTGAATGGTCGCGCGTATTATGAGGCGCCGGCACCGCAGGACCTCCGGGGAGTCGGCGGCGCGTGGAATTGGTTTCGCGTCGAGGCGAAAAGCCTGCGCGGCGTCGAGAGCGTGCGGGCATCGTGGCCGTTTTTCGTTGAGGGATTGCCGGCGCCAGCGGTCTCGTGTGAGGTGACCGGCGGCAGCGGCGTGTTCACCCTGGCGTTAGGAACGTAGCACGGGCATCTTGCCCGTGGATGGGCGGTTGACGTGTCGAAAATCTCAGACCTCATCCTCCGTTACCCGCACCGGGCACTCGGCGCCAGCAAGGGCACGCCCACGCAGTACTCGGCGTCGGCTGGCACCGTGAAGACGGCCGTCTGCGCGGCGCTTCAGGGTATTATCGCGCCCGAAGATTTGAGTGACGCATCCTGGGAGAAACAACCGGGCCTGGTAGTCACTCCGCATGCTGGGGAAAGTCCGGTAGGAAACATTGCGGATGAAATCTCTGGCGCCAGTGCATGGTGGCTTTTCTCGGGGATAACCGGAGCGCCACTCTCTCGGTATACATTTACAGTGCATCTCAGGGCTGGCACCTCAAATTTTGTCTCCATTTTCATGGACAATGGCGCGGCGGACCTCTATCTGACCGCGGAAATCCTCTCAGGTCCGGGGATCATAATATCGGTTGACACGCTCCAGCAGGTTCATCTGTTGGATCCCGTCGAATGGACCCGAGTGCGGGTCACAACGAACATCGCCGCTGAAAATGTCATCAGGGCAGGTTTCAACGTGCCGAACCCCGATCCCGGGAGCGTTTACATTTGGGGCGCAAAACTGGAACCGGGGGTCGCAGCAACGCCGTATCTCGGACCCGGACCATCCTGGCCGGGCGCAATCTGCCGCTGGGACTCGGGCGCGAATGCAGGCCGCTATTCCACCGTCCGAGATTTCGATGTCGCCAGCGGCACCCTGACGTTTGACCAGCCGTTGCCGGCGACCGTCGTCGCCGGCGACACGTTCACACTCCTGCAAGGCGGGTTGTACGTCAGCGATCAGAGCATCCCTGGTCTGATCGTTTCGGCGCCGGTCAATTGCACGGGCGTCTCGATCACGTTTGCAGCAATGCTCAACGCCCTCGGCGTGGGCACACTGAAGTTCTACTATCACGGCGGCTCGGGCGCGCAGACGATGTCCTGGACTCCGGCCGGCGGCGTGGAAGGCGCCGAAGTCCTCATTGGCGATCCGCCCGCATGCGGCGATTTCGCCGAGTGGACGGCGTACCTTGCCGGCGACAAGTTCAAGGACAGTCTCGGTCAGGCGTTCCAGGCGTTGCTGGATTTCCCGCCCGCGGATGCGCCGGCATGGGCTGAGGAAACGCTCTACCACGTCGGCGACGTTGCGTTCAAGGGGCGGGTTGGCACCGGCAATTACAAATGCCTCGTTGAGCACACGAGTATGTCGCCCATCGCGGCGTGGGCACCGTCAACCCTCTATCACATTGGTGATCTGGTTTGCTGCGACGACGGCAGCATCTACCGTTGTGCCGTCGAACACACATCATCTGATTGGAATATTGGAAGCGACCCCGCATGGTACTGGGATTGGACCTATCCCGCGACTTCGACGTTCGATTTTGAGAGGCAGACGCATCCGACGTACTGGGGTCCAAATCTCGGGTTGATCTTGACGACGGCGTGGGTAGGCGGTCCAACCGATTCTGCGGAGGATGTCGGCGAATACTCCGTTGGTGATGTTCGGTTCGATGCCGACACTAGCGAATACTACCGTTGCCTCGTCGCGCACATCGCCCGTCCGACCGTCATCGGGACCTGGGCGGAGCTCTTGTCACCCTTCAACGATTATTGGTATCGAGTGGGCGATCTGATCTATGACGAGATCGCCGAGGAACTGTATCGCTGCGAGGTGGGGTGCGGCCCGCGCGCTTTAAGTATCTGGAGCGGATTGGCCCTGGACTGGCAGTACAGGGCGGCGGACTGGA